>Ga0209794_1000582_pt1 | contig 48257 bp, 38 predicted proteins | sample EBPBio232013_DNA_FD_185869 | JGI IMG/M metagenome (GOLD analysis project Ga0209794, IMG submission 185869) | Wastewater treatment Type I Accumulibacter community from EBPR Bioreactor in Madison, WI, USA - Reactor 1_5/23/2013_ DNA (SPAdes)... | ecosystem: Engineered > Bioreactor > EBPR >... | reverse complement strand
GCGATGGGGCGAGAACGTGCAGGCTTTCGGTGCGGGGCCGTGCAAGGATGGCTCGGTGGTGATGGCTCGCGCCGTGGCGTTGCTGTCGGTGGCCACGGGCCAGTTCCTGGATGTACGCCTGGGGGCTGCCCGCTTACTGCCCGGTGCGCTGGGAAGGTATCCGCGCAGCGCGTCGTAGCTGAGGACCACGGTGCCGTCGCTGCCGGCCAGCGCACGGAAAGTCAGCCAAGCGTTGCGCTCCAGCGGCGTCAGCCGCTCATCCAGCAACAAGGCTTTCGGGGTGATGATGTCTGAAGGTTGATGTGACATGGTAAGGCTCCTGTCGGTATTGGCCACATGGCCAAAGGAGCCGCCATCTCACCCCGGCATCATCGCTGCCGCAGCCATCAATCCGAACTGCGCGCCTTCCGTTTTTTCGGGCTGAAGCAGGGCGCAACATCCTTGGTGTTCCGGATCAGGAGGTGGGAAAATGAGTCCGTTGCAGTGCATTGGACGTTGGCGAACGTCGATGGCCAGTTTCGCTACCACTGATCAGGTCGTCTGCTGACGCATTGCATCGGCAATGGGAGAGCGGGAAGTGTCCAGGGAGGGCCATCCGCCGCTACCAAGAGACACGCTTGATTTTTTGATCCAAGAATAGATCCAAGCGCGTCGATGGGGTTCAAAAACTCCCTTTAAAATCAACAGCATGAGGCGAAAACGCCACTTCTGCATCGGCAAGTGACGCCGCGTTGTGCATCAAGGCTAAAAACGACCTCGCCGCCCGTCCAGCAAGCGCCAGCAGCTATCAATAATGAAGTGGCAACGGTGTGGCGGGCGGCGCCGCGTCACGCCGGCGTCATGAAGCGCACCACGAAGCGCGCGCCGGGCGGCTGCTGGCCGGGGTGGGCGTCGGTCAGGCTGACGCTGGCGCCGTGCTGCTCGGCGATCTCGCGCACGATGGGCAGGCCCAGGCCGGTGCCGTCCACGTTGGTGCCCAGCGCGCGGTAGAAGGGCTGGAACACCAGCTCGCGCTCGGCCGGTGGCACGCCGGGGCCGTTGTCCTCCACCTCCAGCGCCAGGCCGCCGCCGGGCGGGTTGGCGCGCAGCCGCACCGTGACCACCGCCGCCCCGGTGCCTGGCGTGCGCGCGTAGTGCAGGGCGTTCTCGATCAGGTTGCGCAGCATTTCCTTGAGCAGCAGCGGGTTGCCCAGGCGCACCAGGTGCGGCGCGCCGGGTTCGGGGCCCTCGTAGCCGAGGTCGGTGCCGCGCTCCAGTGCGGCCGGCACGGCCTCGCGCACCGCCTCGATGGTGAGCTGGGCCAGGTCGCACGGCTCGTGCGCCGCCGCCGCGCTGCCGCCTTCGGCGCGCGCCAGCGCCAGCAGCTGGTTGACGGTGTGGGTGGCGCGCACGCTGGCGTGGCCGATCTGCTGCAGCGACTGCTTGAGCTCATCCTCGCTGGCGCCTTCGCGCTGGGCCAGCTCGGCCTGCATGCGCAGCCCGGCCAGCGGCGTCTTGAGCTGGTGCGCGGCGTCGGCCAGGAAGCGCTTTTGCGTCGCGATGGAGTCCTTCAGCCGCGTCAGCAGGTCGTTGACCGAGCCCACCAGCGGCGCCACCTCCTGCGGCACGGCGTGGTCGTCCAGCGGCGACAGGTCGTCGGGCCGGCGCGCGCGGATGCGCGACTCCAGCTCCGACAGCGGGCGGATGCCGCGCACCAGCGCCAGCCACACCAGCAGCACCGCCAGCGGCAGGATGGCGAACTGCGGCAGCATCACGCCCTTGATGATCTCGGTGGCCAGCACGCTGCGCTTTTCGCGTGTTTCGGCCACCTGCACCAGGGCCGGCTGGGGCGCGCCCGCAATGTGCACCCACAGGTAAGCCACGCGCACCGGCAGGCCGCGGAACTCGGCGTCGCGCAGGTGCGGCTCGTCGAGCGCGGCGTCGTCCTCGGTCGGGCTGGGCGCTGGCGGGGCCGGCAGTTCGCGTTCGCCGGCCAGGAATTCGCCGTGCGCGCCCAGCACCTGGTAGTAGACGTTGTCGGAGTCGTCGGCGCGCAGCAACTCGCTGGCCGGTTGCGGCAGCGAAAAGCGCGCGCGCTGGCGCGGCCCGACCTGGATGAACTGCGCCAGCGCCTGCACGTTGTAGACCAGCGCGCGGTCGAACGGCTTGTTGGCCAGGTTCTGCGCCACCAGCCAGGTCAGCGCCAGGCTGACGGGCCACAGCAGCAGCAGCGGCGTGAGCATCCAGTCCAGGATCTCGCCGAACAGCGAGCGCTGGTTGCGCTGGAACAGTTTCACCGGATTACTTCATTTTCAATAGCTGCTTGCGCTGTCTGGATGGGCGCTGGCGCTGCATCAGCTTGGAATCTTTTCCAGGCAGTAGCCCAGTCCGCGCACGGTGGCGATGCGGATCGGCCCTTTCTCGATCTTCTTGCGCAGGCGGTGGATGTAGACCTCGATCGCGTTGTTGCTGACCTCCTCGCCCCATTCGCACAGCAGCTCGACCAGTTGCTCCTTGCTGACCAGCCGGCCGCTGCGCTGCAGCAGCACCTCCAGCAGGCCCAGCTCGCGCGCCGACAGCTCGATCATCTTGCCCTCGATGCTGGCCACGCGGCCGGTCTGGTCGTATTCCAGCGGGCCGTGGCGGATGATGGCGCTGGCCGCGCCCATGCCGCGGCGGGTGAGCGCGCGCACGCGCGCCTCCAGCTCGGACAGCGCGAACGGCTTGGCCATGTAGTCGTCGGCGCCGTAGTCCAGCCCCTTGACGCGCTCTTCCACGCCGTCGGCGGCCGTCAGGATCAGCACCGGCAGCGTCTGGCCGCGCGCGCGCAGGCGGCGCAGCACCTCCAGCCCGTTCATCCTGGGCAGGCCCAGATCGAGGATCAGCAGGTCGAACTCGGTGTTGGTCATCAGCGCGGCGTCGGCCTCGCTGCCGCTGGCCACGTGGTCGACGGCGGCGCCCGAATTGCGCAGGCCGCGCATCAGGCCATCGGCCAGCACCTGGTCGTCTTCCGCGATGAGGATGCGCATGTTTGTCTCCTGTGGGTCGGCGGGCGGCGTCTCGGCGGCCGTCGTGCTGGTTTGTTCTGCCGTTTGAAATTCTAGGGCCGTCGTGCACAGGGGGCGCTGCGGGTTGTCCCGGCACGCTGCCGGGCGGGCGCGTTCAGGCGGCGTAGGCCTCCAGCCCCAGCGCCACCACGGTGGCCACCTCCGGGCCGACGGCGGCGCGAAACTCGGCCTCGGCCTGCGCCACGGCATCGCGAAAGGCCGCCAGCCAGTCCAGCCCGGTGGCGGTGAAGACGATGCGCCGCGCGCGGGCGTCGCCAGGGTCGGGCTCGCGCCGCACCAGGCCCCAGGCGACGCACTGGTCCACCAGGTCGCCCATGGCCTGCTTGCTCATGCCGGCCCAGGCCGCCAGCTCGGTCAGGCGCGCGCCGGCCAGCGGCAGGTGGCGCGTGAGGTGGATGTGGGCCGCGCCCACCTTGTCGCGCGCCGCCAGGTGGGCCAGCGCCAGCGGGGCGCGCTCGCTGGCGGCCATCAGCTGCAGCACGCGCTCGTCGAAACGGCGCATGGCATGGCCCAGCAGGCGCCCCAAATGGGCCTGGCGCCAGCGGTCGTCAGTGGGTTCTGGCGGCATGGCCAAATGATAAGGCAAACTGACTTAAAATTAGTGTTGTCTCATTCAATGGATTGATATACAGTCCTGTTGAAGTATCCAGTCTGAAACGGATGCTCTCACCCAATCCACCAACAACCCATTGATTTAGCGGGAGAAAACCATGGACATGGCGGTCGCCGACAAGAATGAGAAAGCCAAAGCCCTGCAGGCCGCGCTGGCCCAGATCGAAAAGCAATTCGGCAAGGGCACCATCATGCGCCTGGGCGAGGGCGAGGCGATCGAGGACATCCAGGTCGTCTCCACCGGTTCGCTGGGGCTGGACATCGCCCTGGGCGTGGGCGGCCTGCCGCGCGGCCGGGTGATCGAGATCTACGGGCCGGAAAGCTCGGGCAAGACCACGCTGACACTGCAGGTCATTGCCGAAATGCAAAAACTCGGCGGCACCTGCGCGTTCATCGACGCCGAGCATGCGCTGGATACCGGTTATGCACAAAAACTGGGCGTCAACCTGTCGGACATGCTGATCAGCCAGCCGGACACCGGCGAGCAGGCGCTGGAGATCGTGGACAGCCTGGTGCGCTCGGGCGCCATCGACTTGGTGGTGGTCGACTCGGTGGCGGCGCTCACGCCCAAGGCCGAGATCGAGGGCGACATGGGCGACAGCCTGCCTGGCCTGCAGGCGCGCCTGATGAGTCAGGCGCTGCGCAAGCTGACGGCCACCATCAAGAAGACCAACTGCACGGTGATCTTCATCAACCAGATCCGCATGAAGATCGGCGTCATGTTCGGCAGCCCCGAAACCACGACGGGCGGCAACGCGCTGAAGTTCTACGCCTCGGTGCGCCTGGACATCCGCCGCATCGGCACCATCAAGAAGGGCGACGAGGCGATCGGCAACGAAACCCGCGTCAAGGTGGTCAAGAACAAGGTCAGCCCGCCGTTCAAGCAGGCCGAGTTCGACATCCTGTTCGGCGCCGGCATCTCGCGCGAGGGCGAGATCGTTGACATGGGCGTGGTGGCCAAGGTGCTCGACAAGAGCGGCGCCTGGTACGCCTACAACGGCGAAAAGATCGGCCAGGGCCGCGACAACGCGCGCGAGTTCCTGCGCGAAAACCCAGAACTGGCACGGGAAATCGAGAACAAGGTGCGCGAGTCGCTGGGCATCGCCCAGCGACCGGCGGCGGCGAATGCCGACGCCGTCGAGGCTTGAGCCGCGGTGCGCGCCACCGACGTGAAGGCGGCGCCCATGCTTTCAGGGTGCCGTGAATTCGGCGATTTCTGAGGCCGTGACCTCGCCCGCGCCTTCCCTCAAATCGCGTGCGCTGCGCTACCTGGCGGCACGCGAATACTCGCGCGCCGAGCTGGCCGTCAGGCTGGCGCGGCCGGCGCGCGCCGGCCAGGACGAGGCAACCCCCGAGGCCATCGAGCGCGTGCTCGACGAGCTGGCCGCCAAGGGCTTCATCGACGAAGCGCGCGTCGCCGAATCGGTGCTGCATCGCCGCGCGGCCCGCCTGGGTGGGGCGCGCGTGCTGTACGAGTTGCGGGCCAAGGGCCTGCCCGAGGCCGTCATCGCCGACGCGGCCCTGCAGCTGCAGGGCACCGAGCTGGATCGCGCACTGGCTGTGTGGCAGCGCCGGTTCGGGGTGCCCCCGAAAGATCCGCGGGAGCGCGCCCGCCAACTGCGCTTTCTGGCGGCGCGCGGCTTCAGCGGCGAAGTGGCCCGGCGGGCGTTGCAGGGCGCCACCGACGAGGCGTCCTGAGCGCCGCCCCGGCAAGGCGGCCAGACCGGGAGGCGTGTGACGGATTTCTGGTTTGAGGCGTGCTTGGCTGGCGGCCGCGGGGCAAGGCCCATGGCGCGAACGGTAGCTTATGGGCGACAATCGGCGGCGTGAGGGGCGGCGCCAGCCGCCGTGCCGGCCGCGCGACGCGGTGGCGCCTCGGGTAGGGAGAAAACAACATGGAAATCGTGTATGCGCTGAGCCCCAAGGGCCGGCACGAACGCACGGCGGGGCGGCCAAGCTTGCCGGCGCAATTGCATCAGCTGCTGTGCATGGTGGATGGCCGGCGCACGCGCTCGGATCTGCTGCAGACGGTGGGCAAGAGCGCCCTTACCGTCGGCGGCCTGCGCTGGCTGGCCCAGTCGGGCTACATCCAGTCGACGGCGCCAGCGAGCCTGGAGCAGGCGGTGCACAGCCGGCCGGCCGCGGTGCGGCCAGCCGGGCAGCCCGAATCCATGCCGCAGTCGGTGGCGCCGGCGGGTTCGCGCAGCGATGCCGAGGTGTGCAGCGCGCTGTCGGAATTCATGGTACGCGCCATCACCCGCCACCTGGGCGAAGGCGGCTATCCGCACCAGCGCCAGATCGCGCGCGCCGTGGCGGTGCACGAGCTGCTGCCACACCTGCACCCCCTGATCGAGATCATCCTGGCGCGCGCTGGCAGCCAAGCGGCGGCCGAATTCGCCGATACCTCGGCCTTCATCCTGCATCCGCTGGGCGACGAGATCGCCCTGGCCTGACCGTGTGCCGGTGGGCGCGGCGCGGCAAGCGTCCAGGCCAGTCCCGGCAGTGAACCCCATGGCGCGGGAGAGCGGGCTTGGCGCATGCCCGCGAAGGCAGGAGTCTCGCCATCGCCCCGGCCGGCCATCAAAAATAATAGCGACTGGCGCAGTCCAGGCAGGCGCTGGAGGCCATTCTGGCTGCCATTGTCGGGGATTGCAGGGTCTCGTGGCGCGTCCTGGCCGGCGGTGGGCGACGGCGCCGCGCCCGCCGGGATCAGCCCAGGCCCAGCATCAGCTTCAGGTTCTGCACTGCCGCCCCACTGGCGCCCTTGCCCAGGTTGTCCAGGCGCGCCACGCACACCGCCTGCGCGGCCTCGGGGTTGGCGAAGACGCGGATCTCCAGCTGGTTCGTGTCCTTGAGCGCCACCGCATCCAGCTTGCCCGACTCTGGCGCGTCCTCCACGCTCACCGCCTCGGCGCCGTCGTAGTGGGCGCGGTAAGCCTCCAGCAGTCGTGCCGCGCTCGGCTGGCCGGGCAGCAGGGCCAGGTGCAGCGGCAGCTCCACCAGCATGCCCTGGTCGAAGTTGCCCACCGCCGGCACGAAGATCGGCCGCCGCGTGACGAGGCCGTAGCGCATGATCTCCGGGATGTGCTTGTGCTTCAGACCGAGCGCGTACAGCTCGTACGGCGGCGCGCCGCCGGCCTCGTAGGCTTCGATCATCTGCCGTCCGCCGCCCGTGTAGCCGCTGACCGAGGGCAGCGCCACCGGATGGTCCGGCGGCAGCAGGCCGGCATCCACCAGTGGGCGCAGCAAGGCGATGGCGCCGGTGGCGTAGCAGCCGGGGTTGGCCACGCGCTCGGCGGCCTGCACGGCGGCGCGCTGGTCGCGGGACAGCTCGGGGAAGCCGTACACCCAGCCTTCGCTCACGCGGTGCGCCGTGCTGGCGTCGATCAGGCGTGGCCGGCGGCCCGGCAACTGGTCGATCATCGCCACCGATTCGCGCGCCGCGTCGTCGTGCAGGCACAGAATGACCAGGTCGACGGCGGCCATGATGTCGCGCTTGGCGGCCGGGTCCTTGCGCCGCGCGGGGTCGATGCTGACCAGCTCGACGCCGGGCAGGCCGTGCAGCCGCTCGCGAATCTGCAGGCCGGTGGTGCCGGCTTCGCCGTCGATGAAAACCTTTGCCATGGGAGATCCTTTCAAGCGGTTGACGTCATGCCGACGTAAGCCCCGGCGGGACAATTGGTGCGCCGCAGCATGATACATTCCCACACCTCGACTGGCGCCTGCCTTGTGTCTTAGCGTGGGCGCAGCCGGTTGTTTTCGCGCACTGTCCGGCATGGCGGACGGACACATTCACTCACCCATCCTCAAAGGGGCCTCATGAAGATCCACGAGTACCAGGGCAAGGAGATCCTGCGTCAATTCGGCGTGCCCGTGCCGCGCGGCATTCCCGCGTTCACTGTTCAGGAAGCCGTCGAGGCGGCGCAGAAGCTGGGCGGCCCCGTGTGGGTCGTCAAGGCGCAGATCCACGCCGGCGGCCGCGGCAAGGGCGGCGGCGTCAAGGTCGCCAAGTCGCTTGATCAGGTCAAGGAGCTGGCCAGCCAGATCCTGGGCATGCAGCTCAAGACGCACCAGACCGGCCCCGAAGGCCAGAAGGTGCGCCGCCTGTACATCGAGGACGGCGCCGACATCCAGAAGGAATACTACGTCTCCGTCGTCACCGATCGCGCGACGCAGAAGGTGGCCTTCATCGCCTCCAGCGAGGGCGGCATGGACATCGAGGAGGTGGCCCACAGCCACCCCGAGAAGATCATCAAGGTGTTCGTCGACCCGCTGGCCGGCATGACCGACGCCCAGGCCAGGCAGCTGGCCGACGGCATCGGCATCCCGGCCGACAGCACGGCGCAGGCGGTGGACGTGTTCAAGAAGCTCTACACCTGCTACATGCAGACCGACGCCAGCCTGGTGGAGATCAACCCGCTCAACCGCGACGGCAAGGGCAACATCATCGCCCTGGACGCCAAGTTCAACTTCGACAGCAACGCGCTGTTCCGCCACCCCGACATCGTGGCCCTGCGCGATCTGGACGAGGAAGATCCGGCCGAGATCGAGGCCAGTAAGTTCGACCTGGCCTACATCAGCCTGGACGGCAACATCGGCTGCCTGGTCAACGGCGCCGGCCTGGCGATGGCGACCATGGACACCATCAAGCTGTTCGGCGCCGAGCCGGCCAACTTCCTGGACGTCGGCGGTGGCGCCACGCCCGAGAAGGTCACCGAGGCCTTCAAGATCATGCTCAAGAACCCCAAGGTCAAGGCCATCCTGGTCAACATCTTCGGCGGCATCATGAAGTGCGACACCATCGCCACCGGCGTCATCACCGCGTCCAAGGCGGTCGACCTGAAGGTGCCGCTGGTGGTGCGCATGAAGGGCACCAACGAAGAGCTGGGCAAGAAGATGCTGGCCGAGTCCGGCCTGCCCATCATCAGCGCCGACACCATGGCCGAAGCGGCCCAGAAGGTCGTCGCCGCCGTCCAAGCCTGAGGAGCCCATCGTCATGTCGATCTACATCAACAAGCACACCAAGGTCATCACCCAGGGCATCACGGGCAAGACCGGCCAGTTCCACACCGAGAAGTGCCAGGAATACGCCAACGGCAAGAACTGCTTCGTCGCCGGCGTCAACCCCAAGAAGGCCGGTGAGTCGATCTTCAACATCCCGATCTTCGCCAGCGTCAAGGACGCCGCCCGGGAAACCGGCGCCACCTGCAGCGTGATCTACGTGCCGCCGGCGGGCGCCGCCGCGGCCATCTGGGAAGCCGTCGAGGCCGACCTGGACTTCGTCGTCTGCATCACCGAGGGCATCCCGATCAAGGACATGCTGGAAGTGCGCAACCGCATGAAGGAAAAAGAGGCCAGGGGCGGCAAGAAGACCCTGCTGCTGGGCCCCAACTGCCCGGGCGTCATCACGCCGGACGAAATCAAGATCGGCATCATGCCGGGCCACATCCACAAGAAGGGCCGTGTCGGCGTGGTGTCCCGCTCGGGCACGCTGACCTACGAAGCCGTGGCGCAGCTCACCGAGCTGGGCATCGGCCAGTCCAGCGCCGTGGGCATCGGCGGCGACCCGATCAACGGCCTGAAGCACATCGACGTCATGAAGGCGTTCAACGATGACCCCGACACCGACGCCGTCATCATGATCGGCGAGATCGGTGGCCCCGACGAGGCCGAGGCGGCGCGCTGGTGCAAGGACCACATGAGCAAGCCCATCGTCGGCTTCATCGCGGGCGTCACCGCGCCCCCGGGCAAGCGCATGGGCCACGCCGGCGCGCTGATCTCCGGCGGCGCCGACACGGCCGATGCCAAGCTGGCCATCATGGAGGAGTGCGGCTTCAAGATCACGCGCAACCCCTCGGAGATGGGCCGGCTGCTCAAGGCCATGCTGTAAGCGCGCCAGCGCGCTGGCGCCTGCGCCTGCCAGCCGGACGTCCCGCGAGGGCCGTCCGGCTGTATCATTTCCGCAGCCACCCCAGGCCAAGATAAGAAGGATGCCCCGTGGAAGACTTTCTGACCGCCCACTTCTGGCTGGCTGTCGGCCAGATCATCATGATCGACATCCTGCTGGGTGGCGACAACGCGGTAGTCATTGCGCTGGCTTGCCGGGGGCTGCCACCCCACCAGCGCACCAAGGGCATCGTCTGGGGCACGGTGGGCGCCATCGTCCTGCGCGTCATCCTGATCGCCTTCGCCCTGGCGCTGCTGCAGATTCCGTTTCTCAAGCTGGTCGGTGCGTTGCTGCTGGTCTGGATCGGGGTGAAGCTGATCGCGCCCGAGGAGGACGATGACCACGAGGGCATTCAGGGCAGCGACAAGCTGTGGGGCGCGGTCAAGACCGTGATCGTGGCCGATCTGGTGATGAGCGTCGACAACGTCATCGCCATCGCCGGCGCGGCTCAGGGCGCTGGCGAGCAGCATCAGCTGGCGCTGGTGATCTTCGGCCTGCTGGTCAGCATCCCCATCATCGTCTGGGGCAGCCAGCTGGTGCTCAAGCTGATGGACCGTTTCCCGATCATCATCCTGCTGGGCGGCATGCTGCTGGGCTGGATCGCCGGCACCATGGCGCAGAGCGACCCGGCGCTGGTGGCCTACATCCCGCAGGACAAGGCCTGGCATTACGGCCTGGGCGTCGCTGGCGCGCTGCTGGTGCTGGCGATCGGCAAGTTCCTCGAACGCCGGCGCGCCTCGGTTTCGGCGGCGGCCTGAACCGGCCAGCCCTTCCGCACCAGCGCGCATGCTTCGTCCCCGATCCGCACAGCCACCCGTGATGGAGATGGAGCTCGTCTACAGCGCATTGACCGACGTGGGGCGCGTGCGGACCAACAACGAGGATGCGGTGCGCGTCGACGTCGAGCACGGCATCGCCGTGCTGGCCGACGGCATGGGCGGCTACAACGCCGGTGAGGTGGCCAGCGCCATGGCCGTGAACCTGATCGCCGACGAACTCGGCCGCTGGCTGCACGAGGCGGCGACCGTGGCCACCTTGCGCGATGTGCGCCGCGCCATGGAAATCTGTGTCGACAACGCCAATCGCGCCATCCTCGAGGCCGCCAACACCCACGCCGACTGCGCCGGCATGGGCACCACGCTGGTGATGGCGGTGCTGCTCGGCAGCACCCTGGTGATCGGGCACGTCGGTGATTCGCGGGCCTATCGCTGGCGCGCCGGGGTGCTGACCCTGCTCACGCGCGACCATTCGCTGCTGCAGGAGCAGATCGACATCGGCCTGATCACGCCGGCGGAAGCGGCGGCGTCCGGTTACCGCAACCTGGTGACGCGCGCGCTGGGCGTCGAAGACACCGTGCTGCTGGACGTGCAGGAGGTGGGCATGGCGCCTGGCGACGTGCTGCTGCTGTGCTCCGACGGCCTGAACGACATGCTGCTTGACGCCGATATCGCCGAGGTCCTGGGCAACGGCGAACCGCCGGACGCCAAGACTCGACGCCTGGTCGACCTGGCCAATCAGCGTGGCGGGCGGGACAATGTCTCGGTGATCGTTGTCAAAGCGCTGGAACCGCCGAAAAAGTCAGGGATGATGGCGAAATTGTTGAAAAAGTAGGCAGTAGTTGACTTGCCGGGGACCGGCATTCCAAGGTCCAATCACCTGTTGCTTAGCAATTCAAGTGATAGGGATGGGGGTTTTCATGCCGAAATTGATCGTGTCAATTGGCGGTATCGTGATCAAGGAAGTGCAGCTCACCAAAAACCGCACCAGCGTGGGCCGTCGACCATACAACGACGTGGTGATCGACAACCTGGCGGTGAGCGGGGAGCACGCAGTCATTCAGATGGCGGGCGGGCAAATCACAATTGAGGATCTGGGCAGCACCAATGGCACTTACGTCAACGGGAAAATTGTCAAGAATCAAGTTCTCGAGAACGAGGACAACATTGAAATCGGCAAGTACAAGATCCGGTTCCTGGAGGGCGACACGGCTGCGGACATGACCAACCCCTCAGAGCTGCGTAGCGGGGCCGCCATCGGCCTGTCGCTGCCGATGGGCATCGACGCCCCCCCCACGCCGACCACCGAGCAACTGGTGGGTCCACGGGTGCGCCTGCTCAGCGGCATGGCCGTTGGGCGCGAGTTGCCCCTGACCAAGATCGTCACCACCATCGGCAAGCCCGGGATCTGCGTGGCCTCGATCACGCGCAAGTCGCACGGCTACGACCTGGCGCAGGTCGAAGGTCAACAGGTGGCCAAGGTCAACGGCGTGGCGGTGGACGCAGGGCCCATCACGCTCATGAACCGCGACCAGATGGAGCTGGGCGGCATTCGCCTGGAGTTCCTTGAACGTTGATCTGGCGCCTGCCCCGCTGGCTCGATCGTCGGGCTGCGGCTGGGTGAGCGCCCAGGGCGGCTGCGGCGCGCGCAGCGGTGCTCATCCTGCTCGATGCCCGGACCGACAGCGCGGGCCGATCGGCGGCGCCGGCCACGGGTCGCGCCCGCCGTCGCGCTGAGCATCCGCGCTGCCACCCATGGCCTGGCCAGGCTTCAAGCGGCACCGCACGCGGATGCTGGCCAGCGCGGCCCTGGTGCTGCTGGCGGTGCTGCACGCCTCGGGCGTGTGGAGCCTGCCTTTTCTGCACCGGTGGGACGAGGCCCTGTACGACCTGCGCCTGCGCCTGAGCATGCCGCGCACGCTCGACGAGCGCGTGGTGATCATCGACATCGACGAGGCCAGCCTGGCGCGCCAGGGACAGTGGCCGTGGCGCCGTGCCAAGGTCGCCGCCCTGGTGCGGGAGCTGACCGAGCGCCAGCAGGTGGCCGCGCTGGGCCTGGACGTCGTCTTTGCCGAGCCGGACGGCAGCACCGGCCTGCGCAGCCTGGAGCAACTGGCGCGCGGGGAGCTGCGGGACAACCGCCCCTTCACCGACTGGCTGGCGCGCGCCGCGCCGTCGCTCGACGGTGACCGCCAGCTGGCGGACGCCCTGGGCCAGGCGCCGGTGGCCCTGGGCTACTACTTCAGCAGCGACCGCGACGCCCGCCGCTCCGGTGCGCTGCCCGCGCCCTGGGCGCAACCCGATGCCCTGCCAGCCGGCCTGCTGCACTGGGACGGATTCGGTGGCAATGTGCCGGCATTGACCGGGGCTGCGCAGGCCGCCGGGTTTTTCAATGCGGTGGCCGACCCGGACGGCACCGTGCGCGCCGTGCCGGTGCTGGCCGGGTTTGGCGGCGCGCTCTACGAATCGCTGGCCCTGGCCACCCTACGGCTGGGCCTGGGCCGTCCGCCGCTGCGGGCCGAGCAACTGGGCGCCGCCACCGACGCGCCGCTGCAGGCGCTGCGGGTGGGCGACGGTGCGCGGCAGTGGCGCATCCCGCTGGACGCTCGCGGCACCGCCCTGGTGCCCTACCGTGGCCCTGGCGGCCCCAAGGGGGGGTCGTTTCGCTACGTTTCGGCGCTCGATGTGCTGGAAGGGCGACTGGCCGCTGCCGAGCTCAAGGGACGCTGGGCGCTGCTGGGCTTTACCGCCCCCGGCCTGATGGACCTGCGCACCACGCCCGTGGCCGAGGTCTACCCCGGGGTCGAGATCCACGCCAACCTGATCTCCGGCATGCTGGACGGGCGCATCGCCGTGCGGCCGGACTACGCCGTCGGCTACGAGGTCAGCTTGCTGCTCCTGCTGGGCGCCGCGCTGTCCCTGGGCCTGCCGTGGTTGTCGGTGGGCCGGACGCTGGCGCTTGGCCTCGGCCTGCTGGCAGCCCTGCTGGGCCTGGACAGCGCCCTCTACGGGCTTGGCGGACTGGCGATGCCGCTGGCCACGCCGCTGGCGCTGGTGTTCGCCATGCTGGTGCTCGACATGGCCCTGGGCTACTTTGTCGAAAGCCGGGCCAAGCGTGCCCTGGCACGGCAGTTCGCCACCTACGTGCCGCCCGAACTGGTGCAGCAGATGCTGCGGCAGCCCGAGCGCTACGGCATGGCCGCCCGCTCCGAGGAGCTGACGGTGATGTTCTGCGACCTGCGTGGCTTCACCAGCCTGTCGGAAAGCATGGAGCCGCAGGCACTGCAGGCGCTGCTGAGCGAAGTGCTCAGCCACCTGACCCAGGTGATCCAGGCCCACCACGGCACGGTGGACAAGTACATCGGCGACTGCGTCATGGCGTTCTGGGGTGCCCCGGTGGCCATGCCGGACCATGCGCGGCGGGCGGTGGATGCGGCGCTGGCCATTCTTCGCAGCCTGCCGGCGCTCAACGCCGAGCATGCCAGGCGTGGCCTGCCGCCGGTGGCGGTGGGCATTGGCCTGAACACCGGCGTGGTCTCGGTGGGCAACATGGGGTCCGACCTGCGGCGGGCCTACACGGTGATCGGCGATGCCGTCAACCTGGCGGCGCGGCTGGAGTCGCTGACCCGGATGTACGGGGTCGAGCTGATCGCCGCCCAGGCCACGGTCGACCAGGCCGCCACGGCCTGCGCCTGGCAGGAGCTGGACCGGGTGCGGGTCAAGGGGCGGCACCAGGCCGTCAGCATCCATGCCGTGCGCGCCGCCGCGGGCGAGGACAACGTCGAGCTGCGCGACGAACTGGCTGCCTGGCATCAGGCCCTGGCACTGTGGCGCGCACGCCGCTTTGCCGAGTTCGAGCCGGCGATCCAGGCGCTGCAGGCACGAAACGCCAACTATTACCTTTACCGCCTGTACGCCGAGCGCTTAGCCTTTTTACTTCGTTCTCCGCCGGGGCCGGATTGGGATGGCACCACGGTGTTCGACGTCAAGTGACAACCACAGATTTCGCCATGAAGGTCCGCGTGCTGGGCTGCTCCGGCGCCATTGCCAGAGACTGCCGTACCACCTCGTTCCTGGTTGACCAGGACGTGCTGATCGATGCCGGCACCGGCGTCGGCGAGCTCACGCGCGACGACATGCTGCGCATCGAGCACGTGTTCCTGACGCATTCGCACCTCGATCACGTCGCCGGCCTGCCGCTGATGGTGGACACCATGGCGTGCGACCGCATCGGCCGGCCGGTGCACGTGCACGCCCTGCCGCAGACCATCGCCGCCCTGCGCGCACACGTCTTCAACGGGGTGATCTGGCCCGACTTCTCCTGCCTGCCGTCACCGGACATGCCGCTGGTGCGCTTTCACCCGCTCGAGGTTGGCGAGCTGCGCGAGCTGTCCGGCCGCGTGATCGAGGCACTGCCGGCCCGGCATTCGGTGCCGGCCGTGGGCTATGCCGTGCGCCGCCAGGTGCCTGGCGCCCCGTCCTGGGTGTTCAGCGGCGACACCTGTGGCCACCCCGACTTCTGGCGCCGCGTCAACCAGCTCCAGGTGCACAGCCTGGTCATCGAGACCGCCTTTGCCAACCGCGAGCGCGAGTTGGCACAGATGGCCCAGCACCTGTCACCCGCCGTGCTGGCCGAGGAGCTGGACCACATCGACCGGGCGCGGCGCTACCCCATCTACATCACGCACACCAAGCCGGCCGACACCGAGGTCATCATGCGCGAGATCGCCCAGTTCGACCAGGTGCGCCCGCCACGCAGCGAGGTGTCGCACGACATCCGCTGGCTCAGCGCCGGCCACGTGTTCGAGCTCTGAGTATCCGGCGACGGCCTCACAAGCCGAGATTGGGCGCCAGCAGCCGCTCCAGCGCCGCCGGTTCCATGCCGCGGCGCGCCGCCATGTCGGCGACCTGCGTCATGTCGATGCGGCCGACGTTGAAGTAGGTGCTCTGCGGGTGGCTGAAGTAAAAGCCACTGACGCTGGCCGGCGGCGTCATGGCGTAGGACTCGGTTAGGCCCATGCCGATCTCGCCCGTGCGCAGCAGATCGAACAGCGGGCGCTTGACGCTGTGGTCGGGGCAGGCCGGGTAGCCCGGCGCGGGGCGGATGCCACGGTATTTCTCGGCGATCAGCTCGTCGTTGCTCAGGCCCTCGTTGCTGGCGTAGCCCCACAGGTCGGTGCGCACGCGGTGGTGCAGCCACTCGGCGCAGGCCTCGGCCAGGCGGTCGGCCAGCGCCTTGAGCGTGATGGCGCTGTAGTCGTCGTGCTCGGCCATGAACTCGGCCACCTTCTGTTCCACCCCGATGCCGGCGGTGACGGCGAAGGCGCCCAGATAATCCTTGACGACATTCTGGCCTCCAGCGCCCGAGGGGTGAGCGTCAGTAGCTCCTGAACTTATAGCATTCCGCGGGGCGATGAAGTCCGCCAGGCAGCGGCTCGGGCGCAGCTGGCCGGCGGCGTCCTCCTGCTTTTCGGTCTGCTGGCGCAGGCCGTGCCAGGTCAGCACGACGTCGCGGCGCGCCTCGTCGGCGTAGAGCTCGATGTCGTCGTCGCGCACGGTATTGGCGGGCCAGAAGCCGACCACCGCGTTGGCGGTCAGCCAGCGGCCGTCGACGATCTTCCTGAGCATGGCCTGCGCGTCCTGGAACACGCGCGTGGCTTCCTGGCCCACCACTTCGTCGTTCAGGATGGCCGGGTACTTGCCGGCCAGGTCCCAGGTCTGGAAGAAGGGCGTCCAGTCCATGAAGGGCAGCAACTCGGCCAGGTCGATGTGGGTGAACAGGCGCTGGCCGATGAACTTGGGCACCGGCGGGGTGTAGCTGGCCCAGTCGATGCGCGCCTTGTTGGCGCGCGCCTTGTCGATCGGCCACAGCGGCGCCTGCTTCTTGCCGGCGTGCAGCTGGCGCACGCGCTCGTAGTCGGCGCGCACGTCGGCCCAGAACTTCGCCACGCCCTCGCCCAGCAGGCCCTGCGCCACGCCCACGCTGCGCGAGGCGTCGGGCACGTAGACCACCGGGCCGTCGTAGTGCGGCGCGATCTTGACCGCGGTGTGCACGCGGCTGGTGGTGGCGCCGCCGATCAGCAGCGGGATCTGGCGCTCGCGGAAGTAGGCGTCCTTCTGCATCTCGCCGGCCACGTGCTGCATCTCTTCCAGGCTGGGCGTGATCAGGCCGGACAGGCCGACGATGTCGGCGCCCTCCGCGCGCGCCTTGGCCAGGATTTCGTGCGCGGGCACCATCACGCCCATGTTCACGACCTCGTAGTTGTTGCATTGCAGCACCACGGTGACGATGTTCTTGCCGATGTCGTGCACGTCGCCCTTGACGGTGGCGATCACGATCTTGCCCTTGCTGCGCACGTCGGCGCCGGCGGCCTGCAGCGCCTGCTTCTCGGCCTCGATGTAGGGCAGCAGGTGGGCCACGGCCTGCTTCATCACGCGCGCGCTCTTGACCACCTGCGGCAGGAACATCTTGCCGGCGCCGAACAGCTCGCCCACCACGTTCATGCCGTCCATCAGCGGGCCCTCGATGACGTGCAGCGGGCGCCCGCCATCCTTCAGGATCTGCTGGTAGGCCTCTTCCGTGTCCTGCACGATGAAGTCGGTGATGCCGTGCACCAGCGCGTGGCTCAGGCGCGCGTTCACGCCGGCGTGGCGCCACTCCAGCTTCTTCGAGTCGTCCTTGGCCGCGCCCTTGGCGGCTTCGGCGATCTCCAGCAGGCGCTCGGCGGCGTCCGGGCGGCGGTTGAGCACCACGTCCTCCACGCGCTCGCGCAGCTCGGGTTCCAGGTCGTCGTACACGCCCACCATGCCGGCGTTGACGATGCCCATGTCCATGCCGGCTTGAATGGCGTGGTAGAGGAACACGGTGTGGATCGCCTCGCGCACCGGGTCGTTGCCGCGGAAGCTGAAAGACACGTTGGACACGCCGCCCGACACCTTGGCGCCGGGCAGGTGCTGCTTGATCCAGCGCACCGCCTCGATGAAGTCCACCGCGTAGTTGGCGTGCTCCTCGATGCCGGTGGCGATGGCGAAGATGTTGGGGTCGAAGATGATGTCCTCGGGCGCGAAGCCCACCTCGTCGACCAGCACGCGGTAGGCGCGCTCGCAGATCTCGATCTTGCGCGCGAAGGTGTCGGCCTGGCCCTGCTCGTCGAAGGCCATCACCACGGCGGCGGCGCCGTAGCGGCGGATCAGCGTGGCCTGGCGCTTGAACTCGGCCACGCCCTCCTTCATGCTGATGGAGTTGACGATGCCCTTGCCCTGCAGGCATTTCAGGCCGGCCTCGATCACGCTCCACTTGCTGGAGTCGATCATCACCGGCACGCGGGCGATGTCGGGCTCGCTGGCCATCAGGTTCAGAAAGCGCACCATGGCCGCCTGCGAGTCGAGCATGGCCTCGTCCATGTTGACGTCGACGATCTGGGCGCCGTTCTCGACCTGCTGGCGCGCCACCGCCAGCGCCTGCTCGTACTCGCCGTTGAGGATCAGGCGCGCGAAGGCCTTGGAGCCGGTGACGTTGGTGCGCTCGCCGACGTTGACGAACAGCGTGCCTTCGCCGATGGCCAGCGGCTCCAGGCCGGACAGGCGCATCGGGGGCGGGGGGGTGGCAACGGACATGGCACTCACCTGAATCGGGTCGTCTAGGGCCTGTTAACGCTATGCAAGGGGTCGCGAAGCTCAGCACAGCCCGCCCGTCAAGGCGCGCGACGCCGTGCGTGTGTCGACACGCACCAGGAGCGCAACGCCGAGGGGCGGGCTGTGCTGAGCTTCCCTTCGGGTTGCAGCGCAAAGGGGCCGTCTGCGGCGTTGCCCGCACTGGCAAGGCACCAGCCTTGCGGCGCGCGGGCGCCTTGCATCCAGCCCCTTTGCGCTGCAACGCGATCCCCTTGCATAGCGTTAACAGACCCTAGGTGAGCGTCGTTGCGAATCGGTCGGGTCGCCAAGCCTGACGGGACGCGGCCATCGGCGGCACCCGCTGCAACGCTCCTTGGCGGCGAGGCGCCGATTCTACGGGCCGCCCACGGCCTGGGTCAGCGCGCGGGTATTGGCGCGCATCAGGGCCACGTAGCTGGACGCCGCGCCACCCTCGGGCGTCAGCGCGTCGGCATACAGCCGGCCCGAGGGTCGCACGCCGGTTTCGCGCGCGATCTGCTCGATCAGGCGCGGGTCGGCGATGTTCTCGATGAACAGCGCCCGGATGCCCTGCTGGCGAATCTGCCGCACCAGCTGCGCCACGCCGCGGGCCGAGGCCTCGCTGTCGGTGCTGACGCCCTGCGGCGACAGAAAGCGCACGCCGTAGGCCGCCCCGTAGTAGGCATAGGCCGCGTGCGAGGTGATCACCTGGCGCCGCGCCACCGGAATCGGCGCCCAGGCGGCGCGGATGTCGGCGTCCAGCTGGCGCAACTCGGCCGTGTAGCGTGCCGCGCTGGCCTGGTAGCTGGCGCAGCCGGCGGCGTCGGCGGCGCACAGGCCGGCCTCGATGTTCTTCACGTACACGATGGCGTTGGGCACGCTTTGCCAGGCGTGCGGGTCGGCGTGGCCGTGGCCGTCATGGCCTTGCCCGGGCGCGGCCTGCAGCGGCTCGATGCCCTGTGTGGCCACCACCCGCGGGCCGCGGTAGCCGGTGCTGCGCAGCAGGCGCGGCATCCAGCCCTCGTAGCCCAGGCCGTTGGTCACCACCAGCTGTGCCTGCCCGACCTGGCGCGCGTGCGCCGGCGTGGGCTGGAACACGTGGGCATCGGCGCCGGGGCCGACCAACGTGCTCACCGTCACGCGCTCGCCACCCACCTGCCGCACCATGTCACCCAGCAGGCTGAAGCTGGCCACCACGCGCAGCGGGGCCACGCCCTGCGCCAGCGCCGGCAGCGCCGCGGTCGCCGCCAATGCGGCCAGGGCGGTGCATGCCAGGCGTCGTCCCATCGCGCTCATTACTTCTATTTTCATAGCTGCTTGCGCTTTACAGACAAGCGCTGGAGCCCGATTTGATGGTGAATCTGTGCAACGCACGGCATCCTCAGCCGCGCAGGTGGCGCTGCCGTCCGTGCTGGCCCTGGCGCCAGGCGCCAAAGCGCCCCGTCACCAGCGACAGCAGGTACGCCCCGCCCAGGCACAGCACGATGGTCGGGCTGGTCGGCCAGTCCAGGTGGTAGGACAGCAGCAGCCCGGCCGTGCTGGCCACCAGCGCCAGCAGCGTGGCCAGCGCCATCAGCGCCGGCACGCCGCGCACCCACAGGCGCGCGGTGGCCGCCGGCAGCACCATGATGCCCACCGCCATCAGCGTGCCCAGGGCATGAAAGCCGGCCACCAGGTTGATCACCACCAGCACCAAGAAGCCGTAGTGCGCCAGCGGCGACAAGCGGCTGACGCTGCGCAGGAACTGCGCGTCCAGGCATTCCAGCACCAGCGGCCGGTACAGCAGCGCCAGCGTGGCCAGTGTGGCCAGGCTGATGCCCACCAGCAGGCCCAGCGCGGCGTCGTCCAGCGCCAGCACGGTGCCGAACAGCACGTGCAGCAAGTCCACGCTGGAGCCGCGCGTGGACACGATCAGCACCCCCAGCGCCAGCGACAGCAGGTAGAACGCGGCCAGGCTGGCGTCCTCGCGCAGCACCGTGCTGCGCGCCACCAGGCCCGAACCGACGGCCACCAGCAGACCGGCGGCCACGCCGCCCAGGGACATCGCCGTCAGCGACAGGCCCGACAGCAGGTAGCCGATGGCCGCCCCCGGCAGGATGGCGTGCGCCATGGCGTCGCCGGTCAGGCTCATGCGCCGCAGCAGCAGGAACACGCCCACCGGCGCGCAGCCCAGCGCCAGCGCCACGCAGCCCACCAGCGCGCGGCGCATGAAGCCGAACTCGGTCAGCGGCGCCACCAGCAACGCCCACAGGCCGGTGTCCAGCAGCTCGCCGCTCATCGGCCGTGCTCCGCGTGAGCATGGCCTGCATGAGCGTGGTCATGCGCGGCGGCAGGCGCTTCGCACACCGGCGCGTGGTCGTCGAACACCTCGGGCATGACCTGCAGGCGGCCCAGCGTGGCGGGGGTCAGCACCGCGTCGGTGTCGCCCCAGGCCAGCAGCTCGCGCGCCAGCATCAGCGTGCGCGGGAAGGCGGCGCGCACCTGGTGCAGGTCGTGCAGCACCGCCAGCACGGTCTTGCCCTGGGCGTGCCACTGGCGCAGCAGCGCCAGCAGCTCGTCGGTGGTGCGCTGGTCGATGGCGGCAAACGGCTCGTCCAGCAGCAGCACGTCGGCGTCCTGCAGCATCAGGCGGGCGAACAGCGTGCGCTGCAACTGCCCGCCCGACAGCGTGTCCAGGGGTTGGCGCGCGTGCCCTTCCAGCCCGACCCGGTCCAGCGCCTGGCGCACCCGCTGGCGCTGCGCCGCCGAATAGCCGCCGAAGGCGCCACATTCGTGCCACAGCCCCATGGCGGCGAACTCGCCCACCGTGATGGGAAAGCCGCGCTCCAGCGTGGCCTGCTGCGGCAGGTAGGCCACGCGCTGGCCGGCCAAGCCCTCGATGCGCCCGCCCAGCGGTTTGAGCAGCCCCGCCAGCCCCTTGATCAGGGTCGACTTGCCGGCGCCGTTGGGGCCCACCACGGCCAGCAGCGCGCCGGCCTCGATCACGCCCGAGACGTGGTGCACCGCCGGGTGGCCGTCGTAGCCCAGCGTCACATCGTGCAGGGTGATCGGCGCCGCCAACTCAGCCCCCGCCCGCCAGCGCCCAGCGCCACAGCAGCACCAGCAGCGCGCCCAGCACGCAGGCCACGCCCAGGCGCCAGCCGGCCGAGCGCAGCAGCAGCGGCGCTCGGCGGCGCAGGGGCGGGGGCAAGGGGGTGGGCGGCATGGCGGCGACAGGCGCGGGCGGCAACGGCGCCACGCCACGCGCGGGGCCGGCAACCGCAAGGCGTGCGAGCATAGCGCAGTTCGGGTCGCGGGCCGCCGCGCCAGCGCCGCCGGTGCGCGGGGGGTGGCTCAGGCGGTGACCAACCGCACTTCCAGGCCGGCGCCGCGCAGCCGCTCCAGCAGCTCCTGCACGTGCTCGTGGCCGCGCGTTTGCAGCACCATTTCGATTTCGACGTTCTGCGCCGCCAGCAGGGTGAAGGCGCGCTGGTGGTGCACTTCGTCGACGTTGGCGCCGGCCTCGGCCACCAGGGCGGTGATGCGCGCCAGCGAACCGGGCACGTCGCGCGCGCTGATGACGATGCGGATCAACCGGCCCGAGCGCACCAGGCCGCGGCCGATGATCTGCGCCAGCAGCTGCGGGTCGATGTTGCCGCCCGACAGCACCATGCCGACCTTGTGGCCGGCAAAGCGGTCCTTGTGGCGCAGCAGCGCCGCCAGCGCGGCGGCGCCGGCGCCTTCGGCCAGCGTCTTCTCGATTTCCAGCAGCATCACGATGGCCTGCTCGATGTCGCCTTCGTCGACCAGCAGCAGCTCGTCGACGCGCTGGCGGATCACCTCCAGGCACAGCGCGCCGGGCGCGCCGACGGCGATGCCCTCGGCGATGGTGTTGCCGCCCTGCGGGTGCCGCGTGCCCTGCACCGCGTTGACCATGGCCGGAAAGCGCTGCGTCTGCACGCCCACCACCCGAATGCCGGGCCGGATGGCCTTGGCGGCGGTGGCGATGCCGGCGATCAGGCCGCCGCCGCCCACCGGCACCACCAGCGTGTCCAGGGCCGGCTGCGCGGCCAGCATCTCCAGTGCCAGCGTGCCCTGGCCGGCCATGATGGCGCTGTCGTTGTAGGGGTGGACGAACACCAGGTTCTGCGCTTCGGCCAGCGCCTTGGCATGGGTGTAGGCGGCTTCCAGCGAATCGCCGTGCAGGATCACGCGGGCGCCGAAGCCGCGCGTGCGCGCCACCTTCACGCCCGGCGTGAAGGTGGGCATGACGATGGTGGCCGGGATGCCCAGCCGCTCGGCGTGGTAGGCCACGCCCTGGGCGTGGTTGCCGGCGCTCATGGCGATCACCCCACGCGTCTTTTCCTCGTCCGACAGCTGCACCAGCTTGTTGCAGGCCCCGCGCTCCTTGAACGAGGCGGTGAACTGCAGGTTCTCCATCTTCAGGAACAGCTGCGTGCCGGTGAGCTGCGACAGCGTGCGCGACTCGACACAGGGGGTTTCCAGCACCTGGCCGTGGACGCGCTCGGCGGCCTGCTGAATGTCGGCGAGTTCAAGCATGGTGCGCCATTGTCACGCGGCGGCGCGCGGAAGTCCAAACAGCTGATCAAAGACCCAGGTGAAGACGAAGGTGTAGACCAGAAAGAACAGCAGCAGGCCCAGATCGAGCAGCAGCGCCTGCCACAGGCCGACCCCCAGCCACCAGGCCATGAAGGGCACCAGCCACAGCGCCAGCCCGCCTTCGAAGCCGATGGCGTGCGCCATGCGCCGCGCCTTGCCGCGGCCGCGCACCGCCTGGCGCGCCTCCCAGCGCTCGAACAGGGCGTTGAACAGCAGGTTCCACAGCACCGCGATCAGCGAACTGCCCACCGCCACCCCGCTGGCCGAGCCCAGGCTCTGATCGCCCGCCACGAAGGCGATGGTCACGAAGGCGATGGCCAGCCCCTCGTACAGGGCGACGTAGACCACGCGCCGCAGCGTGCCCTGCAGCGGAAACAACCGCGGAGAAGTGGTTGGCATGGGGCGCCACTGTACCCAGTGCGGCGGCGCGAGCCGGCGCGGTCAACCGCCCGGGCCGCTGCCGCGTCTTGCGTCCCGCTGCCAGTCGCCGGTCCGGCAAAATGACGCCCGGCATGGGCGCGCCCGCCGCTTGCCGCCGGCCTTTCATGACCTCACTGCCCATCCTGCACGGCCCTGACCGGCCCGACTTCCAGCGCCCCGAAATCCTGGCCGATCTGTTCGAAGCCACGGCCGCGCGCCTGCCGCGCAAGACGGCGCTGATCGCAGGCAGCGAGCACCTGAGCTACGCCGATCTGGACGCCGCCGCCGACCGCGTGGCCCACCGGCTGATCGAGGCTGGCGTGCGCGCTGGCGACGCCGTCGGCCTGTGGCTGGCGCGCGGCGTCGAGCTGCTGGTGTGCCAGCTGGGCATCGCCAAGACCGGCGCCGCCTGGCTGCCCTTCGACGCCGACGCGCCGGCCGAGCGCGTGGCCGTGTGCCTGCAAGACGCGCAGGCCCGTTTGCTATTGACTCAGGAGCTACTGACGCAGTCTGGGCAAGCGCTGGAGGTCATTTTCGTTCCCATGGTGATGGCGCAGGCCGCGCTTGATCCGCTGCCGGCCGGCACGCCGCTGCGGCGGCGCGAGGGCGCCCGGCCGGAGCACACCGCCTACGTCATCTACACCAGCGGCTCCACCGGCAAGCCCAAGGGCATCGCCATCACCCAGGCCAGCATCTGCCACTTCCTGCGCAGCGAGAACGAACGCCTCGGGGTGCGCGAGGACGACCGCGTCTACCAGGGCTTCTCGGTCGCCTTCGACATGAGCTTCGAGGAGATCTGGATCAGCTACCTGGTCGGCGCCACGCTGTGGATCGGCCCCAAGGAGATCGCCGGCGACCCCGAGGCGCTGCCGCGCGCGCTGATCGAGCACGACATCACGGTGCTGCACGCCGTGCCCACCCTGCTGGCGCTGTTCGCGCAGGACGTGCCCTGCCTGCGCCTGATCAACCTGGGCGGCGAAGCCTGCCCGCAGGCGCTGGCCGAGCAGTGGGCGCGGCCCGGCCGCCAGCTGTTCAACACCTATGGCCCGACCGAGGCCACGGTCTCGGCCAGCCTGGCCGAGCTGCGCGCCGGCCAGCCGGTCACCATCGGCCAGGCGCTGCCCAACTACGGGTTGATGGTGATCGAGCCGATCGATGCCGACGCGCAGGCACCTGGTGTGCCACCGACGCTGAAGCTGCTGCCCTTTGGCGAAACCGGCGAGCTGTGCATCACCGGCCCCGGCGTGGCCGCCGGCTACCTGGGCCGGCCCGATTTGACGGCCGAGAAATTCCTGCCCAACCCCTGGGCGCGCCACCCGGCCGAGGCGCGCCTGTACCGCACGGGCGATCTGGCGCGGGTGGAGGTGGCGGCCGACGGCACGCCGCAGATGCAGTGCCTGGGCCGCGCCGACGACCAGGTCAAGATTCGCGGCTTTCGCGTCGAGCTGGGTGAGATCGAGGCCGTGCTGGCCGCGCAGCCGGGCGTGGGCACCACGGCCGTGCTGCTGCGCCAGGACGAGGGGCTCGAACAGCTGGTGGCCTTCATGGTGCCCAGCGGCGATGCGCCACCGGCCCCGGCGGCCCTGCGCGCCGGACTGGCCGAGAAGCTGCCGCCCTATATGGTGCCCACGCACTTCGAGGCGCTTTCCGCCATGCCGCGTTTGCAAAGCGGCAAGATCGACCGCAAGGCGCTGAAGGCGCTGCCGCTGGCGGCTGCCGCGCCGGCCGAGGGCAGCGACACGCCGCAAACGCCGGCCGAGCAGCTGCTGTTTGCCGCGCTGGAAAAGCTGTTTCCCGGCCAGCCGATCCGGCGCGAGCTGGATTTCTTCAGCGACCTGGGCGGGCACTCGCTGTTCGCCGCCCGCCTGACCTCGGCGCTGCGCCAGGACGAGCGGCTGACGCAGGCCAGCGTGGCCATCATCTACAGCCAACGGCGCATCGGCGCCATCGCCGAGGCCCTGCAAGCCGGCATGGCCGGCACCGAAACGCCGGCCGCCGAGCGGCCCTTCCTGCTGCACAGCCGCTGGCGACGCTGGCGCTGCGGGCTGGCGCAGGGCGTGGCGATACCGCTGCTGGTGCTGCTGAACATGGCGCAGTGGCTGGCGCCGTTTTTCACCTACCACTTCTACACCGGCGATCCGGACGACTCGATCGCGCGCGCGGTGGCGATTTCGGTGCTGGCCTTCCTGCTGGCCACGCTGCTGGGCTTTGCCGTCGCCTGGGCCGGCAAATGGCTGATCGCCGGTCGCCTGGCGCCCGGTCGCTACCCGCTGTGGGGCTGGACCTATTACCGCTGGTGGCTGGCCAACCGGCTGATCGAGTCGGCTCCCGTCTACATGATCGCCGGCTCGCCGCTGTACGCCAGCTGGCTGCGCCTGCTGGGCGCGCGCATCGGGCCCGAGGTGGTGCTGGGCACCGTCAGCCTGCGCGTGCCCGAGCTGGTGACGATCGGCGAAGGCGCCAGCCTGGGCAACGGCGTCAACCTGGAAAACGCCCGCGTCGAGGGCGGGCGCCTGCACCTGGGCCCGATCGACATCGGCGCCCACGCCTGCATCGGCTCCTACGTGGTGATCGAGGGCGACACCACGGTGGGCGAGTGGGGCCACCTGGAGGGCCAGTCGGCGCTGGCCGGCGGGCAGGCGGTGCCGGCGCGCAAGGTGTGGCACGGCTCGCCGGCGCGCGAGCGCGGCGAGTTCGACCCCGCCAGCCTGCCGCCGCGGCCCGCCGTCACGCGCCAGCGCCTGCGCTGGGAGCGGCTGTGCTATGGCGCCGGCGCGCTGGCGGTGGCGGTACTGTTCTTCATGCCGGTGTTTCCCACCTTCATGCTGATCGACTGGCTGGACGTGGAGGCCATTGCCGTGCGCCCGCTGCTGGACGACGGCAGCATCACCGCCTGGCAGGCGTTCGGCCTGCGCCTGCTCAAGTTCTTCGTGCTGGCGCTGCCGGCCAGCGCGGTATTCATCCTGGCCACCGTGCTGCTGTCGGCGCTGATCCGCTGGGCCTTTCTGCCGCGCATGCAGGCCGGCCGCTGGCCGGTGCACAGCAACCGCTACCTGGCCAAGTGGCTGGTCAATCTGATTCAGGAGGCCAGCCTGGCGGTGCTGCACGGCATCTATGCCACCGTGTATTCGGCCAGCTGGTACCGTCTGCTGGGAGCACGCGTGGGCAAGGAGACCGAGCTGTCCACCGCCCAGGGCGTGGTGCCCGACATGCTGACGCTGGGCGACGGCTGCTTCATCGCCGACGCCGTGATGCTGGGCGACGAGCACATCGACGGCGGCTGGATGAGCGTGCAGCCCACCGTGGTGTCGCGCCGCAGCTTCATCGGCAACGGTGCCTACGTGCCCGACGGCACCACCATCCCCGAGAACGTGCTGATCGGCGTGATGAGCGCCGTGCCGCGCAACGCCGCCATGCAGCCGGGCGACACCTGGCTGGGCGCGCCGCCGCTGCATCTGCCGGCGCGCGAGCTGGTGGCCGGCTTTGCCGAGCACCTGACCTTCGCCCCCTCGCGCTGGCGCAAGCTGGCGCGCGGCAGTGTCGAGGCGTTTCGCATCGCCGCGCCGCACGCGCTGGTGATCGCCGCCGGCTACGCCATCGTGCTGGACGCCATGCCGCTGGCCGAGCAGGGCCGCTGGGGCGCGGTGATGCTGGACCTGGCCGTCAGCGGCGTGCTGTTCGGGCTGGCCACCTTCCTGTTCGTGGCGGTCTTCAAGTGGCTGGCGGTGGGGCGCTACGGGCAGCGCGCCGTGCCCATGTGGACGCCCTTCGTCTGGTTGTCCGAGGCCGCCACCAACCTGTACGAGGGCGTGGCCGTGCCGTGGTTCCTGCGCTACCTGCGCGGCACGCCCTGGCTGAGCGACGCGCTGCGCCTGCTGGGCGCCGACATCGGCCGTGGCGTGTACCTGGACACCACCGATTTCACTGAATTCGACTGCGTGCACATCGGCGCGCACAGCGAGCTGAACGCCCTGTGCTGCCCGCAAACCCACTTGTTCGAGGACCGCGTGATGAAAATCGACCACGTGCGCATCGGCCGCCGCGTCACCCTGGGGCCACGCTGCACCGTGCTGTATGGCGCGCAGCTGGGCGACGGCGCGCAGCTGGGCCCGCTGACGCTGGTGATGAAGGGCGAAGGCATTCCGGCCGGCACGCGCTGGCATGGGCTGCCGGCGGCGCCGTGGCGGCAGGCCGTGACCGGCGCCTGATGGCGTCCTGGGGGCCTCGCGGCGCCGCGTCACCACCGGATGCAGGTGTATCGGCGCCGGGGCGAGCGTGGCCGCACAATGGCGTGCGGCAAGGCGCCGTGCCACGCGCGCCATCGTTTCCCGTTTTTTACCCTTGCCCATGGATCGGTCACCCTTCACGCACCTGGCCCCTTGTCTTGCGCTGGCGCTGCCGGCGGCGGCGCTGGCGCAGCCGCCGGCAGCGCCGGATATCCGCGCGCGGATCGACGCCACCACCGCCTGGCAGGCCTGCCTGGGCCAGACCGACGCAGCGCGCCTGGCCTGCTTCGACGGTTGGGCGCGCGGCCAGCAGCGGCTGATCGAGGCCATCGAGCACAAGGCGCAGTCGGTCGAGACCTCGCCCACCCGCAACGAGGCGCCCAGCGCCCAGGCCGCCGCGGTGCGCGGCGATGTCGCGCAGGCGCTGGCGTCGGCGCAGCCCCAGCCGGCGGCCGGCACCCCGGCAACCGGTTCGGCGGGCATCGTCGGCGTCGGGCTGGAGCAGGGCTGCCGCGACCGGCAGTTTTCCGAGCTGTCGCGCTTCTGGGAGCTGGAGTCGGGCTCCAGCTGCCCGACCTTCGGCCTGCGCGCCTTCCACCCCACCACCGCGTCGATCGCGGCCGGCGACCACATCAACCGCCAGCCCAGTTCGCCCAACCCAGCGAACCACGCCGCCGCGCCGATCGACTACGGCAAGCGCGAGATGCGGCTGGCGCTGTCGGTGCGCACCAAGCTGGCCAGCGGCCTGTTCACGCCCGCCGACGGCACGCTGCGCGATTCCCTGTGGGCTGCCTACACCCAGCAGTCCTATTGGCAGGTGTTCAACGGCGGGCTGTCGCGCCCGTTTCGCAACACCGACCACGCGCCCGAGCTGATCTACGTCTACCCGACCACGCTGCGGCTGCCCGGCGGCTGGCTGTGGCGCTACAGCGGCGTCGGCCTGGTGCACCAGTCCAACGGCCAGAGCGACCCGCTGTCGCGCAGCTGGAACCGCGCCTACCTGATGGCCGGCTTCGAGCAGGGCACGCGCCTGAACCTGCAATGGCGCCTGTGGAAGCGCCTGCCCGAAGACCGCGCCAAGGACAACAACCCCGACATCACGCGCTTCATCGGCCGCGGCGACCTCACACTGGGCTGGAACGTCGACGCCAAGAACACCCTGCGCGCCACCTACACCGGCAGCTTCAGGCGCCATGGCTCGACCCGGCTGGAGTGGACGCGCTCGCTGGGCGACGGCTGGGGCAACAGCTTCTCCGGGCTGCGCCTGTATACCGCGCTGTTCCACGGCTATGGCGACAGCCTGCTGGACTACAACTTCCGCCGCACGGTGTTCTCGATTGGCCTCAGCCTGGTCGATTTTTGACGCCCGCGCCGTGGGCCTGCCCGGGCTGCACGCCTGGGCAATCGAGTTGCGGCCAGGCGCCTTCGCCCGGCCGGAGGACGCGCGCCGCCACGCCCGCCAGCAGGCGCGCGCCCTGCTGTGCGCCCAGCTGGCGCCCGTGCTGGGCTGCGCGGCGCAGGCGCTGGCGGTCAGCGATGCGCGCGGCCAGCCGCCGCGCATGGTCTGGCATGGCCCCGGCCGCGCGCCCGACGCGCTGGCCGGCATCGGGCTGTCGATCGCCCATGCGCCCGGTCTGTCGCTGGTGGCCTGGCACGCCAGCGGCGCGGTGGGCGTGGACGTGCAGGCGCTGCCGCCAGGCGCCGACGCGGCCGAGCTGCGGCGCACCGCCGCCCTGGTTCTGCCGCCAGAATCGGTGCTGGCGCTGGACCAGCAAGCGCAGACAGCTCCTTTTTTTGAAGCGTTCTGCGCCCAGTGGGCGGCCCACGAAGCGCGCCTCAAATGCCTGGGCCAGCCGTTGGCGGAATGGAACCCGGCGCTGGCGGCCGGGCTGGCCGGTGTGTGCACGGCGGCGCTGGTGTTGCCGCCCTGGGCGCCCCCCGCTTGCGCGGCGGCGCTGGCCTGGCGCCCGCGTAAGCTCGCGCCATGACCCCCCTGACTCGCCGCCAACTCATCGGCCTGATGCTGCTGACCCTGATGTGGGGCCTGAACTGGCCGATCATGAAGCTGTCGCTGCGCGAGCTGGCGCCGCTGCACTTTCGCGCCCTGACCATGGGCCTGGGCGCGCTGGCGCTGGCCGCGTACTTTCGTGCCCAGGGCCTGCGCCTGTGGCCACGCGGCGGCGCCGAGTGGCGCGACGTGTTCGTGCTGGGCCTGCCCAACATCCTGGGCTGGCATGCGCTGTCGATCATCGGCGTGTCGCAGCTGCCGGCCGGGCGCGCGGCCATTCTGGGCTTCACCATGCCCGTGTGGACGGTGCTGCTGTCGGTGCTGTTCTATGGCGAACGGCTGACGGCGCGCCTGCTGCTGGCGGTGGCCGGCGTGCTGGTGGGCATCACCCTGCTGCTGTGGAACGAGCTGGCCCAGCTGGCCGGGCGCCCGGCTGGCATCGCCTGGATGCAGGGCGCGGCGTTCTGCTGGGCGCTGGGCACCATCTGGATGCGGCGCGCCCGCCTGACGTTGCCGGCCGAGTCGCTGGTGGTGTGGATGATGGCCTGGTCGGCCCTGGTGCTGGCGCTGCTGGCTGTGCTGCTGGAGCCGCCGCAGCGCTGGCAGTTCAGCGCGCCGGTGTGGGCCAGCCTGGTGTGGTCGGTGCTGATCAACTACGGCGCGGCGCAGGTGATCTGGTTCGCGCTGGCGCGCGCGCTGCCCGCATCGACCAGCGCCATGAGCGTGATGGCGGTGCCGCTGGTCGGCACCCTCAGCGCGCCGCTGATCGTCGGCGAATGGCCGAACTGGCACGACCTGGCGGCCATGCTGTGCGTGGTGGTGGCGATCGGGGCGGTGCTGCTGCGGCGATCTTGATTACTACATAAATCATAGCTGTCGGCGCTTGTTTGAAAAGCGCCACAGCCCGATTTGAAGCTCTATTGCCGGGTGACTGGTGACGGCGGCGACATGACGCGCAGCAGCGCGTCGCCTTGGCCGGCAGCGGGCAGGCCGATCAGGCGCGCGGCCACGTAGCTGTTTTGCGAATCGGGCTCCAGCGCGGCCGTCACCAGCCCGGCCAGCGGCTGCGCCAGGCTGACGTACCAGCCACCCGCCGGCACGCGCATCCGCTCCGGCTGCAGCGCCACCTGCACCTGCACGATGCCGCCTTTGTCCTGGATGGCGCCGCGGCCGTCCTGGCGCTGGCCGGTCTGCACCTCGGTGAAGCGGTAGCGCTCGGCCTGCAGCCAGCGCGCACGCGCCATCGGCTGCACCCGCACGCCCAGGGTGCGCAGCGTGTCCACCGCCTGCCGCTGGCCCGGCGCCAGCCAGTAGCCGCAGGGGCGCGCCCGCTGGCGTGTGACCTGGATCGTCAGCGCAGAGCGCCAGTCCACATCCACCGTCTTGTCGGCGCCGGTCTGCGCGTCGATCAGGGTCAGCTCGCGCCGCTCGGGCGTCTGCTGGCCGGCCACCACGATCTGGCCGTGGCAGGCCTGGGCGGCGACGGCGCGGTCGGCCTGCCGGCCCAGCGCCACCAGGGCCGGCCCGCGCGCGGCCATTTCGCGCAGCAGGGCCTCGGCCGCCACCACGTGCGACTGCACGCGGCGCGCCAGGTGCTGCTTGCCGATGCCGGCACCGCGCGTCTCGTGCAGGATGCTGACGGCGTTGCGCAGGCCGCCGATGTTGCGCCAGGTGTCGGGCTGCACGCCGCCCATGGCCACCGGGCTGGTGGGCGCGGCGGTGGTGGTGTGGTACCAGAAGTCGCTCAGGCCCTCGGCCTGCACCGCGCGGCGGATGGCGGGCAGCATCTCGTCCAGCCCGGCGGCGGCGATGCCGGGGTCGAGGTTGCCGGTGGTGGCGGCCTGCAGCAGCACGTCGTACTTGGCCCAGGCGCTGAACTTGGCGACCCAGCGGTCGCCGGCGGTGAATTCGTGCATGTCCAGCACCACCTGCGGGCGGTAGCGCGCCGCCAGCTGGGCCATGGCACGCGCCTCGGGCGTGCGCAGCAGCAGGTGGTCGCGGTTGATGTCCAGGTCCTGCGCGTTGCCGCGCTGGAAGCGCGCCGCACCGTCGGGGTTGGCACGCGGCACGGCCACGATGTTGACGCGGCGCAGCAGCGCGGCGTGGTCGGGCGCGCTCCAGCGCTCCAGCAGCACCAAAATGGCTTCGCCCGGCGCCGGCTCGTTGCCGTGCTGGTGCGCCACCAGCATCAAGGTGGGCTTGCCCGGCTGCCAGCGGCCCCCATGGGCCAGCAGCACCATGGGCAGCGCGCGCCCCTGCCCGGTGCTGCCCACCTGCTGCAGGCGCACGTCGGGCCGGTCGGCGATGGCCTGCAGCCGCGCCATCATCTGCGCGTGGCGGGTGAAGTCGGCTTGCCAGGCGTCGAAGGCGGGCGTGTCGTAGTGCTCGGCGGGCGCGGGAAAGCGCGCGGCCACGGCGGCGGGCTCAAGCTGTACCCTGGCCGGGTCGAACTGCGCCGACGCGCCGGTGCCGACCAGCAGGCCGATGCAGGCCAGGGCGGCAAGCCCCAGGGACCGGAATGCGCGCGTCATGCGGCCTCGCGGTAAAACCCCGCCGCCTGCACGCCGCGCGGCGCCAGCGGCGCCACGGCCTGCGCGATGGCGCCGATGTGCTCGGGCGTGGTGCCGCAGCAGCCGCCGACGATGTTGACCAGGCCCTCGGCGGCGAACTCGTGCACCAGGCGGCTGGTGACCTCAGGCGTTTCGTCGAAGCCGGTGTCGCTCATCGGGTTGGGCAGGCCGGCGTTGGGGTAGCAGCTGATGAAGGTGTCGGGCGCGGCCTTGGCCAGCTCCTGGACGTAGGGGCGCATCAGCGCCGCGCCGAGGGCGCAGTTCAGCCCCACGGCCAGCGGCTGGGCGTGGCGCACGCTGTACCAGAAGGCGGTCACGGTCTGGCCCGACAGCACGCGGCCCGAGGCGTCGGTGACGGTGCCGCTGATGATGATCGGCAGGCGCTCGCCGCTGGCCTCGAAGAACTCGTCGATGGCGAACAGGGCGGCCTTGGCGTTGAGCGTGTCGAAAATCGTCTCGACCAGCAGCAGGTCGGCGCCGCCCTCGACCAGGCCTTCGACCTGCTCGGAATACGCGGCGCGCAGCTGCTCGAAGTCGACGTTGCGCGCCCCCGGGTCGTTGACGTCGGGGCTGATGCTGGCGGTCTTGGGTGTGGGGCCCAGGGCGCCGGCGACGAAGCGCGGCCTGTCGGGGGTGCTGTACTTATCGCAGGCGGCGCGTGCCAGCCGCGCCGAAGCGACGTTCATCTCGCGCGCCAGGCCTTCCATGCCGTAGTCGGCCTGGGCAATGCGGGTGGCGCCGAAGGTGTTGGTCTCGATCAGATCGGTCCCGGCGGCCAGGTACTTCTCGTGCACGGCCTGGATGACATCGGGGCGCGTCAGGCTCAGCAGCTCGTTGTTGCCCTTGACGTCGCGGCCGAAGTCGGCAAAGCGCTCGCCGCGAAACTGCGCTTCGGAGAGCTTCAACTGCTGGATCATGGTGCCCATGGCGCCGTCGAGAATCACAAGTCGCTGCTTCAGGATGGCCGGCAGTTGGGCGGCGCGTGTGTAGGCAGGCAGGTTCATGGACGGAGATTGTAGGAAGGACGTGCCGCCGCCACGACGCCAACGCAGGCCGACCCCACCCGCGCCACGGCTGTGGCACAGTGGCAGCCCGCCATGACCGAACCGCCTGCCCGCACCGGCCGCCTGGCCGCCCTGCGCCGCCCCAGCCCCGCCACCCGCATGGGCCTGTCGATCGCCGCCGCCACCGGGCTGTACGGCGTGTCCTTCGGGGCGCTGGCGGTGGCCGCCGGCCTGACGGTGGGGCAGGCCATGGCGCTCAGTTTGCTGATGTTCACCGGCGGCTCGCAGTTCGCCTTCATCGGCGTGGTCGCCGGCGGCGGCAGTGGCGCGGCGGCGCTGGGCGCGGCCACCCTGCTGGGGCTGCGCAACGGGGTGTACGGCATCCAGCTCAAGTCGCTGCTGGGCCTGCGCGGCTGGCGCCGCTGGGTCGGGGCGCAGCTGACCATCGACGAGTCCACCGCCACCGCGCTGGCGCAAACCACCGCGGACGAGCAGCGGCGTGGCTTCTGGGCCGCCGGCGGCGGCATCTTCGTGCTGTGGAACCTGTTCACCGCCGTCGGCGCGCTGCTGGGCGACGCGCTGGGCGACCCGCGCCGCTGGGGCCTGGACGGCGCGGCGGTGGCGGCCTTTCTGGGCCTGCTGTGGCCGCGCCTGCGCCAGCGCGAGGCGGTGGCGCTGGCGCTGGTCAGCGGGCTGGCGACGGCGCTGGCGCTGCCCTGGCTGCCGCCGGGCCTGCCGATCCTGCTGGCGGCGCTGCTGGGCGCGCTGTGGGGCTGGTGGGTGCCGGCGCCGCCGCCCGCCGATCAGCCTGGGGGGCCGACATGACGCTATGGAGCGCCCTGCTGCTGGCCTGTGCCAGCACTTACGCGATCAAGTGGCTGGGTCATGCGGTGCCGGCGCGCTGGCTGCGCAACCCGCGCATGCCGCGCGTGGCCGGCGCGCTGACGGTGGCGCTGCTGGCCTCGCTGACGGTGATGAACACCTTTGCCAGCGGCACCGCGCTGGCGCTGGACGCGCGACTGGCGGCGCTGGCCACCGCCGCCCTGGCGCTGGCGCTGCGCCTGCCCTTCTTGCTGGTGGTGCTGTTGGGCGCGGCGGCGGCGGCGCTGGTGCGCGGCCTGTCGTGAGCCGGGCGCGGCACAATCGGGCGCCTGGGGTGGGCGCGCGCGGGCCGCGCGCCTTGCCCCTGGTTTCACAAGAAAAATCGGCCTTTGGCGCTTGATGGACAAGCGCCAGCAGCTATCAAATCAGTAGTATTCCAGGTGTCTTCCGCGCTCACCGTCCTGCACGATGTCTTTGGCTACGCGGCCTTCCGCGGCCAGCAGGCCGAGATCGTCGACCACGTGAGCGCCGGCGGCGATGCGCTGGTGCTGATGCCCACCGGCGGCGGCAAGTCACTGTGCTATCAGGTGCCGGCCCTCGTGCGCCAGCAGGCCGGGCGCGGCGCGACGCTGGTGATCTCGCCGCTGATCGCGCTGATGCACGACCAGGTGGGCGCGCTGCGCGAGGCCGGCGTGGCGGCGGCGTTTTTGAACTCCACCCTGGACTGGGAGCAGACCGAGGCCATCGAGCGGCGCCTGCTGGCCGGCCAGCTGACCCTGCTGTACGCCGCGCCCGAGCGCGTGACCACGCCGCGTTTTCTGGGCCTGCTGGACACGCTGGCCGCGCACGGGCAGCTCGCCCTGTTCGCCATCGACGAGGCGCATTGCGTCAGCCAGTGGGGGCACGACTTTCGGCCCGAATACCGCCAGCTCACGGTGCTGCACGAGCGCTGGCCCCAGGTGCCGCGCATCGCGCTCACCGCCACGGCCGACGCCATCACCCGCGCCGACATCGTCGAGCGGCTGCAATTGCAGGACGCCCGGCCCTTCATCAGCAGCTTCGACCGCCCCAACATCACCTATCGCCTGGTCGAAAAGCAGGACGCCACGCGCCAGTTGCTGCAATTCATCGAGCGCGAGCACGACGGCGAGGCCGGCATCGTCTACTGCCAGTCGCGCAAGCGCGTGGAGGAGCTGGCCGCCACCCTGTGCCAGCGCGGCATCGACGCGCTGCCCTACCACGCCGGCCTGCCGGCCGACGAACGCCAGCGCAACCAGGACCGCTTCCTGCGCGAGGACGGCGTGGTGATGTGCGCCACCATCGCCTTCGGCATGGGCATCGACAAGCCCGACGTGCGCTTTGTCGCCCACGTCGATCTGCCCAAGAACATCGAGGGCTACTACCAGGAAACCGGCCGCGCCGGGCGTGATGGCGAGCCGGCCGACGCCTGGATGGCCTACGGCCTGCAGGACGTCGTCAACCAGCGCCGCATGATCGACGACAGCCCGGCGGAGGAGGACTTCAAGCAGGTCATGCGCGGCAAGCTGGACGCCCTGCTGGCGCTGGCCGAGGCCACCGACTGCCGGCGCGCGCGGCTGCTGGCGTACTTTGGCGAGACGATGGTTTCCAAACCTCGCCCCAATTCCGATGCTCACGAATCAATAGCTGGCGGCGCTGTCCAGGAGCGTGCTGGGGCCGAAAATGGCTCGCCATTCAATCCCCGGCCTTACTGCGGAAATTGCGACAACTGCCTGCAGCCGCCCGACGTCTGGGACGCCACCGACTGCGCGCGCAAGCTGCTGTCCACCGTCTTTCGCGTGCGCGAGATGAGCGGCATCGGCTTCGGCGCCGGCCACCTGATGGACATCCTGCGCGGCAAGGCCACCGACAAGGTGCGCCAGTACGGCCACGAGCGGCTCAGCACCTTCGGCCTGGGCGCCGAGTTCAGCGAGGCCCAGCTGCGCGGCGTGCTGCGCCAGCTGATCGCGGTCGGCGCGCTGCAGGTCGATGCCCAGGCCTTCAACACGCTGCAACTGCTGCCGGCCGCGCGCCCCATCCTCAAGGGCGAGCAGCCGGTGCGCCTGCGCGCCGCCAGCGCCGCGCCGCCACGCGAGCGCGTGCGCCGTCCGAGGGTCGCCGCCGCGCCGCCCGCGCTGGCCAGCCTGGACGCCGCCGCCCAGCAGCGCTTTGCCGCCCTCAAGGCCTGGCGCGGCGAAGTCGCGCGCGAGCACAACCTGCCGGCCTACGTGATCTTTCACGACGCCACGCTGGCCGCCATCGCCCAGCAGGCCCCGCGCACGCTGGACGAGCTGAACGGCATCAGCGGCATCGGCGCCAGCAAGCTGGAGCGCTACGGCCAGGAGGTGCTGCGGGTGGCGGGCGCGGCGGCCTGAGCGTCTGCCGGGCGCCACGGTCTGGCCGCGCCAGCGGTGCGGCGACTGCGCACTATTGCACGCCGATGGCCACCAGCCGCGCTGGCCCCCGACGCCGGCGCGCCGGGTGTGAACTGTCACACGGACGCCGCTGGCCGAAGCCGTCGACAATCCCGCCGGGTACCGCGTACCCCAGGGAGAATGACATGAAATCCACCGTCCTCAGCCGCCGCCTTGCGCCTTCCGGCGCCTCCGCCCGCGTGCGCCTGCCGTGGCTGCTGGCCAGCGCCGGCGTCGCCATGCTGGCGCTCGGACTGACGATCCGGCAGGACGCCGTGGCGCGCCAGGCCGTCGATCTGGGCTTGCCGCCGCCGATGATGCTGGTGTCGCTGCTGGCACTGGTGGCGCTGGCGTTCGGCATCCTGGCCTGGCCGGCGAGCCGCCGCACAGGCGCCGCCCCGCGTCGCCCCACCTCGACCGTGGACTGGCAACGGCTGTCGCAAATGGCGAACTGGTTCTTCGACGCGCATGGCCTGGTCCGGGACAAGGCGTCCAGGTCCTGGGCCCCCGGAGCCAGTCTGACGCTGCACAACGGGTCGCACCGCTTTCTGGTGCAGACCAAGCAGTGGCGCGCGCGACAGGTGGACGCGGCGGCGGTGCAGCGGCTGTCGCGCGAGCTGGCGCGCCGCAAGATCGACCGCGGCGTCATGCTGTGTGCCGGCGATGTGTTCACGCCGGCGGCGCAGCAGCTCGCCCGGCGCAGCGGCATTTTGCTGCTCGACCCCAGTCAGTTGCACAGCCGGCCCGGTGCCGTGCGCAGCGCGGCCGCGCCGCGCGCGCCGGTACCCGAGCCCGTCAAGGCGCCGGTGGCCGTGCCGGCTGCCGCCGCGCCGCAGCAGCCGGTGCTGCGGCCCGACGAGGAGCTGCCGACGAAGTTCGAGTTCATGCCCACCGCGCCGATGAACCGGGCCGAGCAGGCGGCGGTCAAGGGGCCGGTGCTGCGCTCCGACCACGAAGTTCGCGCCACCTTGTGCGAGTTCATGCCGACCGTGCCCAGTCCGCTCAGCCCGGCTGCCGAGCTGGAGGCCTGAGGCTGAGCGCTTGACAACCAGCATCCCGCCTGCGCCCGCTCTTCGTTGCACATCCTCGCCACAGCCCGAGCGACGGCTGTGGTTTGAGCCTGCTCAGTGCACGAACCCCATCGAGCGCTGCTCGCGCACCTCGGGCTTGATGCGGTGCTCGGCTTCGAGCTGCTCCAGGAATTCGTCGGCCGAGAAGCTGGTGGCCAGGATGTCCACCTGCCGCTTGACGGCCGCAAAGTCGCCCGGGCACAACTGCTCCAGCCGTGCCAGGCGTCGGCGCGCGTCCTCGGTCAGCCGCTCGGCCTGGCCGTCCAGCGCCTCGGTGACGAACATGCGCTCGCGCTGCTCGGCGGTGAGCGGCTTGAACCTGATCTTGAAGGTGAAGCGCCGCAGCGCCGCCTGGTCGATGCGGTCCAGCAGGTTGGTGGTGCAGATGAACACGCCGTCGTGGCGCTCCATCTGCTGCAGCATCTCGTTGACCTCGGTGACTTCGTAGCTGCGCTGCGCGCCGCGCCGGTCGAGCAGGAAGCTGTCGGCCTCGTCCAGCAGCAGCACGGCCTTTTCCTCGCTGGCTTCCTTGAACATGGCGGCCATGTTCTGCTCGGTCTCGCCGACGAACTTGCTCACCAGGTCGCTGGCTTGCTTGACGATCAGCGGCTTGTCCATCTGCCCGGCGATGTATTCGCCCAGCGCGGTCTTGCCGGTGCCGGGCGCGCCGTAGAAGCACAGCGCGCCGTGGCCGCGCGCCTTCAGCGCTTCGACGATGCGCGGGATCTCGAAGCGGCTTTCGACGTGCAGCATGCCCAGGTCGTAGGTGGTCACCTGGCGCCGGCCCTGGCGCGCCGGGCCGCTGTCCTGGCGGCCCAGGGCGGTGTCGGAGTTCTTCATCTGGCGCTCGATCAGCGCCTCGAAGGCGTCGCCGCCGCGTGTGTCCTCGCCGTGCGCCAGCTCGGCAAAGCGCACCGCGGTGCGGATCTGCGCCGGCGTCAGGCCCTTGCGCTCGGTCAGGCGCGCCACGAAGGCGTCGCTGACGGCCACGCCGTCCAGTGCCCGGCGCACCAGCTGCTCGCGCGCGCCGGGCGGCGGTGACTTCAGCTCCAGGTGGTAGGCAAAGCGGCGCCGGAAGGCCGGGTCGATCTGCTCGATGCGGTTGGTGACCCAGAGGGTCGGCACCGGGTTGGACTCCAGGATCTGGTTGACCCAGGCCTTGCCGTTGACGCTGTGGCTGACGGCACTGGCAAAGGCCTGCTGCTCGGCGCGCGCCATCAGGCCGGCGGCGTCGACGCTGATGGGCGGAAACACGTCTTCCACCTCGTCGAACAGCAGCGCCGCCTCGTGCGCGCCCTTCAGGAACACCTGGGCGATCTGCATCGAGCGGTAGCGGTCGCGCCCGGACAGGCTGTTGCCATCGCGGTCGGCGTATTCGACCTCGAACAGGCTGAGGCCGGCCTCGCGCGCGACCACCTTGGCCAGCTCGGTCTTGCCGGTGCCGGGTGGGCCGTACAGCAGCACGTTGACGCCCACCGCCTGCGTCTGCTGCGCCTTGCGCAGCAGCTGGACCAGCACCTGCACGTCGTCGCCGACGAACGCGAAGTCGCCCGAGCGGAGCCCGCTCTTGCTGGCCGGGCGGGTGAACACCGCCATCAGCTCGGCGCGGTCGCGGTACTCGCGCATCAGCACCGGCGGCAGCTTTTCGCTGACCTTCATCAGGTCGGCCAGGTCGGTGATGCTGTGCTCGGAGATCAGGTTCTCGACCAGCCCGATGCGCTCCAGCCGGCCACCGGCGCGCAGCGCCTCGCCGACGTCGGTGGCGCTGACGCCGGCCAGATCGCCGATGGCGGCATAGGCCTCGGGCGCGTTGTTGACCTTGAACTCCACCAGCAGGCTGCGCAAATCGCGCTGGTAGCGCGCCAGCGTGCCGTACAGCAGCAGCGCGCGCTCGGCCTTGTTCAGCTGCAGCAGATTGGCCAGCGCGTCGATGTTCTTCTCGACCAGGGTGGACTGCTTCTTGAGCGCATGGCGCAGCCACTGGCCGGTGGCGGCCAGCAGCGCCAGCAGGTCCTTGGGGGCATCCTTGGCGTATTCATCGAGATAGAAGAACAGCGTGCCCTCTTCATAGGGGCCGCGCCAGACGCCGTGGCGCTCCAGGAACTCGGCGTCGGACAGGCGCTCGTGCGCGCGCCAGAACTCGTTGTCCTTGCAGCGCCGCGCCAGGAACTCGCGCAGCCGCGCCAGCACCGCCTGCGGCCAGATCAGGTGGCGCCCGGCCAGCGCCATCAGGCCGTTGATGTCGCGCCGCACGTTGAACTTGCTGCCCTGCTGGGCGGCCAGCGTCAGCACGAAGTGCGAGCACATCAGATCCATCACGGGCGCAGTCGCCAAGCCGGGCGTGGCCAGCATGCCCGCCGTTTCACGCGCCGTTGTCGTCCGTTTCGTCATCCGCGACCTCCCTGAGGGTTGAGGGCCTGCACAAGCGTCACCATAACGCAATCCAGGCGGGCGCGGAAGACAGCGGCGCGGCCCGCCCGGGGCGCCCGATGCGCAACTGTTTCACGGTGGCGACGACTGGCACGCGGCGACCGCCGGCGCGGTTGACCGGGCCGGCGGCGCCAGCGATGATGCGGCGGCCACCGGCACAATGGGCGGCAAAGGAGTGTGGGCATGAGCGACTGGAACACCATGTGGGACAGCCTGCGGGGCGCGCTGGGGGCGCAGGTGCTGCGGGTGCTGGGGGCCCTGCTGATCCTCGTCGTTGGCTGGTTCGTGGCGGCGCTGGTCAAGGCGGGCGCGCGCAAGGCCCTGGGCCTGCTGGGGCTCAACCAGCGGTTCGCGGCCACCACCGGCCAGCGGGTCGACCTGGAGGGCGTGGTCGGGCTCGCCCTGTTCTGGCTGGTGCTGCTGCTCACGCTCGGGGCGATGTTCAACGCGCTCGACCTGTCGCTGGTGTCGGGGTCGTTCGCGGCGCTCAACACCCAGTTGTTCGAATACGCGCCGCGCGTGCTGGGGGCGGTGCTGCTGGCGCTGCTGGCCTGGCTGGTGGCGGCGCTGGCGCGGGGGCTGGCGCGCAAGCTGCTGGACCGCACCACGCTGGACGAAAAGCTGTCCGAACACGCCAACATCTCGCCCATCAGCGACAGCCTGGCCAGCGCGCTGTTCTGGCTGGTGGTGCTGCTGTTCTTGCCGGCCATCCTGGGCACCCTGCGGATGGACGGCCTGCTGTTGCCGCTGCGCGACATGACGACGCGGGCGGTCGACATCCTGCCCGACATCGTGGCGGCGCTGGTGATCGGCGGCGTCGGCTGGGTGCTGGCCACCGTGCTGCGCAACCTGGTCACCAACCTGCTGCGCTCGGCCGGCTTCGACCAGATCGGCAGCAAGGCCGGGCTGGCCGGCACGGTGCAGCTGTCGGCGCTGGCCGGGCTGGTGGTGTTCATCGTGGTGTTCGTGCCGGCGCTGATCGCCGCGCTGGACGCGCTGCGCATCGAGGCCATCTCGCGCCCCGCCACCGAGATGCTGACCCTGCTGCTGGACGCGGTGCCGCGCATCATCGCTGCCGGACTGATCCTGTTGGTCACCTGGCTGGTGGCCTCGTTCGCCGCCCGGCTGCTCACCAGCCTGCTGGCCAACGTGGGCTTCGACAGCCTGCCCCAACGGCTGGGCATGCAGCAGGCCTTCGCGCGCACGCCGCCGTCGGGGCTTGCCGGCCGCGTGGCGCTGCTGTTCGCCATGCTGTTCGCGGTGGTGGAGGCCGGCAACCAGCTGGGTTTTCAGCGCTTTTCCGACCTCATCATGACCTTCATCGAGTTTGCCGGCGACGTGCTGCTGGGCTCGGTGATCCTGATCATCGGCTTCATGCTGGCCAATGCCGCGTACGAGGCGATCTCGCGCGCCAGCGGCAGCCCCACGCCGCTGGCCAGGGTGGCGCGCTTTGCCATTCTGGGCATCGTGCTGGCCATGGGGCTGCGCGCCATGGGCATCGCTGACGACATCGTGAACCTGGCCTTCGGCCTGACGCTGGGCGCCATCGCCGTGGCCGTGGCGCTGGCCTTCGGCCTGGGCGGGCGTGAAGCCGCCGCCCGCCTGGCCTCGCGCTGGGTAGACCGGCTGCACCAGGAGGCGGCGCCATCGTCGCCCGAGCGCCAGCCGCCCCCGCCGCCGGGCGAAGGCGGCCCCTGACACAGCGTCGCGGTGGCCGCGCGCCGGGTTTGACCCCATGCACGGCCGGGGGCCCTCTAATAGAATGCCCCGACTTTCCCCTATATGAGCAACAAGGCCACCCACATGTCCGCCAGCACCGAGCACCTGCACGCCGAAGACCCGACCGAAGCCGTCACCAAGAGCATCCCGGTGGTCATCCCGCTGGCCGGCGCGGTGCTGATCTTCCTGCTGGCCTTCATTGCCGTGACCGTGGCCTGAGCCTCGGCAATTGGCAATCAAATCGGGCTTCAGCGCCCGCCAGGCAAGCGCCAAGAGCTCCTGAAATCATAGTAATCACGACGTCCGCCAGCCGGGCCGGGGCTTTGCCTGGGCGGTCAGGCTGGCGACGGGCAGATTTCATAAAATCACCGTTTTGCCGCCGCCGCCTAGCCGCGGCGAGCTTGTGGCGCCGCGGCGCCGCAGCGTGGAGACAGGGTTCGAGTCGGCTTTCCCAAGGCCATCGCCTTCGGAAAGAGCGATTTTCAATTCAGGAGCTTTGTCCATGAACGCACCCCTGACCCCCGGGATGATCCAGGATCTCAACGTCCCGCCCTACGTCCAGCATGCCCGCCTGATCGCCTGGGTGGGCGAGATGGTGGCCCTGTGCAAGCCCGACCGCGTGCACTGGTGCGACGGCAGCCCGGCAGAGTACGACGCGCTGTGCCAGCAGCTGGTGGACGCCGGCACCCTGAAGAAGCTCAACCCGGCCAAGCGCCCGGGCTCCTTCCTGGCCTGCTCCGACCCGTCCGACGTGGCGCGGGTCGAGGACCGCACCTTCATCTGCTCCGAGCGCCAACAGGACGCCGGCCCCACCAACAACTGGGAGCCGCCGGCCGAGATGCGCGCCAAGCTGCAGCCGCTGTTCGACGGCTGCATGCGCGGGCGCACCATGTACGTGATCCCGTTCTCCATGGGCCCGCTGGGCAGCCCGATCGCCCACATCGGTGTCGAGCTGTCCGACAGCGCCTACGTGGCCGTCAACATGAAGCTGATGACGCGCATGGGCAAGGGTGCCATCGAGGTGCTGGGCGAGGCCGGCGAGTTCGTGCCCTGCGTGCACACCGTGGGCGCGCCGCTGGCGCCGGGCCAGAAGGACCAGACCGCCTGGCCCTGCAATCCGAAGCTCAAGTACATCGTCCACTACCCCGAGACGCGCGAGATCTGGTCCTACGGCTCGGGCTACGGCGGCAACGCCCTGCTGGGCAAGAAGTGCTTCGCGCTGCGCATCGCCTCCACCATGGGGCGCGACCAGGGCTGGCTGGCCGAGCACATGCTGATCCTGGGCGTCGAGAACCCGCAGGGCAAGAAGTATCACGTGGCCGCCGCCTTCCCCAGCGCCTGCGGCAAGACCAATTTCTCGATGCTGGTGCCGCCGGCCGGCTTTGACGGCTGGAAGGTCACCACGATTGGCGACGACATCGCCTGGATCAAGCCCGGTGCCGACGGCCGCCTGTACGCCATCAACCCCGAGGCCGGCTACTTCGGCGTGGCGCCCGGCACCAACCTGCACACCAACCCCAATTGCATGCACAGCCTGGATCGGGAGGTGATCTTCACCAACGTCGCGCTGACGGATGACGGCGACGTCTGGTGGGAAGGCATGGAAAAGGACACCGGCACCATCCCCGCGCACCTGATCGACTGGCAGGGCAAGGACTGGACGCCCGCCGACGGCCAGGCCGGCCGCAAGGCGGCGCACCCCAACGCGCGCTTCACCGTGGCCGCCACCAACAACCCCGTGCTCGACCCGGCCTGGGACGACCCGGCCGGCGTGCCCATCGACGCCTTCATCTTCGGCGGCCGCCGTTCCACCACCGTGCCACTGGTGACCGAGGCGCGCAGCTGGACCGAGGGCGTCTACATGGCCGCCACCATGGGCAGCGAGACCACCGCCGCCGCCTTTGGCGCGCAGGGCGTGGTGCGGCGCGACCCGTTCGCCATGCTGCCCTTCTGTGGCTACAACATGGCCGACTACTTTGGCCACTGGCTGAAGATGGGCGAGAAGCTGCAAGGCCAGGGCGCCCGGCTGCCGGCCATCTACTGCGTCAACTGGTTCCGCAAGGACGAGGCCGGCAAGTTCGTCTGGCCCGGCTACGGCGAGAACATGCGCGTGCTCAAGTGGATGATCGACCGCGTCGAAGGCCGCGCCGCCGGCCAATCCACCATGTTCGGCATCGCGCCGCGGTACGCCGAGATCAACTGGGGCGGCCTGGACTTCAGCCCCGCGCAGTTCGACACCGTCAGCCGCATCGACCGCGACGTGTGGATGCAGGAATTTGCCCTGCACGACGAGTTGTTCACCCAACTGGCCCAGGGTTTGCCGCCCGCGCTGCTGGCCACCCGGCAGGCGCTGGAGCAGCGTCTGGCGGCGGACTGAGCCCGGTGCAGCACGGGTGTTGTCTAGCTGATGGCCCAACAGGCCAATAAGACGGTCCTTAGGGGCCGTTTTGCTTGGTTTTTGAGCAGCGTCGGTTGCTTCACGGGGATGTGAGAGCTTCCTCAGTGGTGAAGCACAACGCCCCGAGTACGTCGTTCAACGGCGGCGTACATCTCCACCCGCCAAGCGGCTCATCAACGAGGCATCTTCCTTCACCTCGGGTGAACAACTTCTTGGGAAACGACATCTAGGGAACGTCTGCAAAACCTCGACACCACGCCTGTTGCGTGAGACAGTCACACCATGACCATGAAACAGATCAGCCTGGCCAGCAGCGGCTTTGAGCGGCGCGCCAAGAAGACCCGCAAGCAGATCTTCCTGCAGGAGATGAACCAGGTCGTGCCCTGGACTGAGCTGGTGGCCCTGATCGAGCCGCACGCGCCCAGGCCCGGTGCCAGGGGCGGCCGTCCGCCCTTTGGCGTTGAAACCATGCTGCGCATCCACTTCTTGCAGCAGTGGTTCAACCTGTCGGACCCGGCGATGGAAGAGGCGCTGCACGACACGCCGCTGTTTCGCCAATTTGCAGGCCTGGACATTGGCGAGGATCACCTGCCTGACGAGAGCACCATCCTGCGCTTTCGCCACCTGCTGGAGCGCCACCGCATTGCCGAGCAGATCCTGGCTGGCGTCAACGCCATGCTCACCGCCCGTGGCCTGATGCTCCAGGCCGGCACCGTGATCGACGCCACCATCATCGCCGCGCCCAGCTCGACCAAGAACAAGGAGGGCAAGAGAGACCCTCAGATGCACCAAACGAAGAAGGGCAATCAGTGGCACTTTGGCATGAAGATGCACATCGGCGCCGATGCCGACTCGGGCCTGGTGCACACCCCGGTGGGCACAGCGGCCAACGTGCACGACATCACCCAGGCGGTGCACTTGCTGCATGGGCAGGAAAGCGACGTGCACGCCGATTCGGGCTTTCGCGGCGTGCACAAGAGACCTGAGATCATCAAGACGCACCCCGATGTGAATTGACACGTGGCCATGACGCCCGGCAAGAGAAGGGCGCTGGACAAGGACAGCCTGGTGGGCGAGCTGACCGACGCGCTGGAGAGGACCAAGGCCGGCATCCGCGCCAAGGTCGAGCATCCGTTTCGCGTGGTCAAGGTGCTGTGGGGCCATGCCAAGGTGCGCTACCGGGGGCTGGCCAAGAACACGGCGCAGTTCACCACCTTGTTTGCGCTGAGCAATCTGTGGATGGTGCGCAACACATCAATCTTGGCGCTCTGACGCCGTTGCGGGATTGAGGGAAGTCCCTTCGTATTCATTTCCGGTGGCACGGCGGGGTCTGCGCTCATAGCCGGAAAAATGCGCTTATATTGCGAACCCATGACTTTTTTGGCGATTGACGTCGGCAACACGCGGCTGAAGTGGACGCTGTACGAGCGGCCCGCCGTGGGCGCACGGGTGCTGGCGCAGGGTGTGGAGTTCCTGGAGCAGCTGGACCGCCTGGCCGAGGGGCCCTGGGCCGAACTGCCCGAGCCGACCCGCATGCTGGGCTGCATCGTTGCCGGCCAGGCCGTCAAGCACCGCGTGCAGGAGCAGATGGAGCACTGGGGGGTAGAGCCGCGCTGGGTAGTTGCCTCCGAGGCCGAGGCGGGCCTGATCAACGGTTACGACTTTCCCTCGCGCCTGGGTGCCGACCGCTGGGTGGCGATGATCGGCGCGCGCCACCACATGCTGCAACGCGGGCCAGCGCGCCCCGTGCTGCTGGTCATGGTCGGCACGGCCGTGACGGTGGAAGCGCTGGACGCCAACGGACGCTTTCTGGGTGGACTGATCATCCCTGGCCACGGCATCATGCTGCGCGCGCTCGAATCGGGCACCGCTGGCCTGCACGTGCCCACCGGTGACGTGGTGGAGTTTCCCACCAACACCAGCGACGCGCTGACCAGCGGCGGCACCTTCGCCATCGCCGGCGCCTGCGAGCGCATGTTCCAGCACCTGTTCAAGCGCTGCGCCGCCGAGCCGCTGTGCCTGATGACGGGCGGTGCCGGCTGGAAGATGCTGCCGACCATGAGCCGCCCCTACGAGCTGATCGAGAGCATGATCTTCGATGGCCTGCTGGTCGTCGCTGAGGAACGCGAAGCGCTGACCAACGGGCTGTAGCTGTCGAGCAGCCGCCACCAACCGGGCCGGTGCGGCAGGTCTTGCAGCATGCGTGGCAAGCATCGCCACACACGCACGGCGCCAGATGCACTGGGTGGCGCCGCCGCGTGCCGATCGGATGTCATCGCCGGCCAACGGCAGCTGCTCAGCCGGTTCCGCCCACCGTCAGTCCGTCGATGCGCAGGGTGGGTTGGCCCACACCCACCGGCACGCTCTGGCCTTCCTTGCCGCAGGTGCCGACACCGGAGTCCAGGCGCATGTCATTGCCGATCATGCTGATTTTCTTCAAGGACTCGGGCCCGCTGCCAATGAGCGTCGCGCCCTTGACCGGATACTGGATCTTGCCGTTCTCTACCCAGTAGGCCTCGCTGGCGGAAAACACGAACTTGCCGCTGGTGATGTCCACCTGGCCACCGCCGAAGTTGGTGGCATAAAGGCCCTTCTTGATGCTGGCGACGATCTCGCGCGGGTCCTTGTCGCCGCCGAGCATGTAGGTGTTGGTCATGCGCGGCATCGGAATGTGGGCATAACTCTCGCGCCGTGCGTTGCCGGTGGGCGCAACCTTCATCAGTCGCGCATTCAATGAATCCTGCAGGTAGCCCCTGAGAATGCCGTCCTCGATCAGCACGTTGCGCTGCGTGGCATGGCCTTCGTCGTCGATGTTCAGACTGCCTCGACGGTCGGCCATGGTACCGTCGTCCAGCACCGTCACGCCCTTGGCCGCCACGCGTTGGCCGACGCGACCGCTGAAGGCGCTCGAGCCCTTGCGGTTGAAGTCCCCTTCGAGTCCATGGCCCACCGCCTCGTGCAGTAGCACGCCCGGCCAGCCTGGCCCCAGGACCACGGTCATCTCGCCAGCCGGCGCCGGCCGGGCCTCCAGATTGGTCAGTGCCGCAGCCACGGCCTCATCGACATACCGGGCCACCAGCGCATCGTCGAAATGTGGCAATCCGAAACGTCCGCCACCGCCAGACGATCCGATCTCCCGCCGCCCCTGGTGCTCGGCCACCACCGTCACCGACAGCCGCACCAGCGGCCGAACATCCGCCGCCAGCGTGCCATCCAGACGCGCAACCAGCACCACGTCGTACTCGCTGGCCAGCCCGGCCATCACCTGAGTCACCCGCGGATCCTTGGCGCGCGCGCGTTGCTCCACCTTTTCCAGCAGCGCCACCTTGGCGCCGCTGTCCAGCGTAGCGATCGGATCCATCGGTGCGTACAAGGCGCGGCCGCGCTCGGGCACGCGCCGGGAGTGGCCGACCCGCGCGCCGGACGCTGCGGTCGAGATCGCCCGCACGGTCCGTGCCGCATCCGCCAGCGATCCCGGTGAAATGTCGTCCGAATAGGCGAACGCCGTGCGTTCACCGGTCACCGCCCGAACGCCCACGCCCTGGTCGATCGAAAAACTCCCGGTCTTGACGATGCCCTCCTCCAGACTCCAGCCTTCTGCACGGGTGTACTGAAAGAACAGGTCGGCGTCGTCGACGCGGTGACTGGCGATCATGGCCAGGGTGTTGTCCAGATCTCGCTCGGCAAGGCCGAACGGTTCGAGCAGCTGCTGCCGGGCCGTGGCCAGATGTCGATGCATGGTATTGGGTATGGTCATCGGCGGATTCTAGGCGGTGTGGCCGCGTTGCGCAGGCCACGCAAGCAGGCGGCCTTGAGGAAGAGATCGCCAAAAAGAAAACGCCCAGTCATTACTGACTGGGCGTTTCTCGCTGTAATAGCCTGACAATGTCCTACTTTCACACGGGAATCCGCACTATCATCGGCGCTAAGGTGTTTCACTGTCCTGTTCGGGATGGGAAGGAGTGGGACCACCTCGCTATGGTCATCAGGCATAACTTTTTGCCATCCAGTCATAGACTGAACGACCAATTCACAGAGCAAATCAGCTAGATTCGATTGCGTCACTTGGCATAACAACCTTGATCGGCGATCAAAGTTATAGGGTCAAGCCGCACGAGCAATTAGTACTGGTTAGCTTAAAGCGTTACCGCTCTTCCACACCCAGCCTATCAACGTCCTGGTCTAGAACGACTCTTCAGGGGGCTCAAGGCCCCGGCAGATCTCATCTTGAAACGAGTTTCCCGCTTAGATGCTTTCAGCGGTTATCTCTTCCGCACTTAGCTACCCTGCGATGCCACGGGCGTGACAACAGGTACACCAGCGGTGCGTCCACTCCGGTCCTCTCGTACTAGGAGCAGGCTTCCTCAAATCTGCAGCGCCCACGGAAGATAGGGACCAAACTGTCTCACGACGTTTTGAACCCAGCTCACGTACCTCTTTAAATGGCGAACAGCCATACCCTTGGGACCGACTACAGCCCCAGGATGAGATGAGCCGACATCGAGGTGCCAAACACCGCCGTCGATATGAACTCTTGGGCGGTAT
>Ga0209794_1000580_pt1 | contig 48366 bp, 41 predicted proteins | sample EBPBio232013_DNA_FD_185869 | JGI IMG/M metagenome (GOLD analysis project Ga0209794, IMG submission 185869) | Wastewater treatment Type I Accumulibacter community from EBPR Bioreactor in Madison, WI, USA - Reactor 1_5/23/2013_ DNA (SPAdes)... | ecosystem: Engineered > Bioreactor > EBPR >... | reverse complement strand
AATCGCGTTGCGCCGATGAACGACAAGCGCTTCCGGCAGGCCGTCGCCCACGCCATCGACAAGACGGCGATGAAGAATCGGGTGTTCTTCGGCCTCGGCAAGGAGGCTACCGGTCCGATCTCGTCGAAGACGCGCTTCTACGACGGCAACGTCAAGAAGTATGAATACTCGCTCGAAAAGGCGCGGGCCCTGCTCGACGACATGGGCCTGAAGGCAGGTCCCGGCGGCAAGCGCGTGACGATCAAGTTCCTCGTCGTTCCCTTCGGCGAGATCTGGCAGCGCATCGCCGAGTTCGTGCGCCAGTCGCTCGGCCGCGTCGGCATCGAGGTGGTGCTCGAGGGCACCGACGTCGCCGGCTGGGGCCAGAAGGTGTCGAACTGGGAATACGAGATGACCAGCAATCTCCTCTACCAGCTCGGCGACCCGGCCCTCGGCGTGTCGCGCACCTATGTCACCTCGAACATCCGCAAGGGCGTGCTGTTCTCCAACACGCAGGGCTATTCCAATCCGGAAGCCGACAAGCTGTGGGAGGCCGCAGCCGTGGCGACCGACGACGCCAAGCGGCAAGAGCTCTATTCGCAGGTCCAGAAGATCGTCGTCGAGGATATGCCGGTGGTCTGGCTGATCGAGCAGGATTACCCGACCTTCTACGACAAGAAGCTCAAGAACGTCATCACGTCCGGCATCGGCGTCCACGAGACCTTCGGCGCGGTTCGGTTCGGATGACGACGTCTGCCTCCGGCGCACAGGGCCATCGCGGCATCGCGGTGGCCCTCGCCATTCTTGGCTGGGCGGCTAAATTCATCGCCGTGGTCCTGGTCATCGCCACCTTCGCCTTCGTTCTGGTCAAGGCCGCGCCGGGCGATCCCGCGCAGGTCATGGCCGGCCAGACCGGCGCCGCCGACGAGCGCATGCTGGCGCAGATCCGTCAGGAATACGGACTGGACAAGCCGGTCATCGTGCAGCTTGGCACCCACCTGAAACGGGTACTCACGCTCGATCTCGGCTTTTCCTATCGCCAGCGCCAGCCGGTCTCGACCCTCATCCTCGAGCGCCTGCCGGCGACCCTGCTCTTGACCGGCACCGCCTTCCTGCTCGCGCTCTTCTCGGGCATTCTGCTCGGCACGCTGGCGGGCCTGCGCGCCGGCAAATGGTCCGACACGCTGCTGACCGTCATCTCCCTCATCCTCTACGCCATGCCGGTCTTCTGGCTCGGCCTGATGATGGTGCTGCTGTTCTCCGTGCAGCTCGGCTGGCTGCCCGCCTTCGGCTACCAGACCATCGGCGTCACCATGGGCCCGTTCGCGCGCATGCTCGACGTGGCCTCCCATCTGGTTCTGCCGGCCGTATCCCTCGCCGCCATCTACCTTGCCATCTACACGCGCCTGATGAGGGCCTCCGTGATCGAGGTCGCCCATCAGGACTTCATCAAGACGGCCCGCGCCAAGGGCCTGACCCAGTCCCGCATCATCACCGGCCACATCCTGCGCAACGCCATCCTGCCGGTCGTCACCATCGCCGGCATGCAGGCAAGCGCGCTGGTCGGCGGCGCGGTCGTCGTGGAGACCGTCTTCGCCTGGCCGGGGCTCGGCCGCCTGACCTACGAGGCGGTGATGCAGCGCGACTATCCGGTGCTTCTCGGCATCTTCCTCGTCATGTCGGTGCTGGTCATCGTGCTCAACCTCGTCACCGACGCCATCTACCGGCTGATCGATCCGCGCGTCACCACGCGCGCGACGAACTGAGGAGGCGCATATGGACACCATCCGCGCCTTCTCCCGGCACCCAAGCGGCATGATCGGCCTCGCCATCCTGCTGGTCGTGCTCGTCCTCGCCGTCCTTGCGCCGGTCCTCTATCCGGAAGACCCGTGGGAGATGGTCGGCCGGCCCTTCGCGCCGCCGCTCACCGACGGCTTCCTGCTCGGCTCCGACACGCTCGGCCGCGACGTCGCCGCCGGCATCATCCATGGGACGCGCGTGTCGCTGACCATCGGCGTCACCTCGACGCTGGCGGCGGTGCTGATCGGCGTGCTGATCGGCGCCATGGCCGGCTACTGGGGCGGCCGCGTCGACGACTTCCTGATGCGCGTCACCGAACTGTTCCAGACCATTCCGGGCTTCATCCTAGCGATCCTGCTGGTGGCGACGCTCGGTCCCTCGCTCGTCAATGTCATCGTCGCCATCAGCGTGGTCAGCTGGCCGCCGCTGGCACGATTGACCAGGGCCGAGTTTCTGCGTCTGCGCGGGCGCGAATTCGTGCAGGCCGCCGCCTGTCAGGGCGAGACGCCGCTGCAGGTGGTCCTGCGACACATTCTGCCGAACGCGATCTCGCCGATCATCGTCACGGGTTCGCTGACCATCGCCAGCGCCATCCTGATCGAGAGCGCCCTGTCCTTCATGGGCCTCGGCGACCCCAACGCCATGTCGTGGGGCTTCATGGTCGGCGCGGCGCGCACCGTAATCCGCCAGGCCTGGTGGATGAGCGTCTTCCCGGGCATCGCGATCCTCCTGACCGTGCTGGCCATCAACCTGCTCGGCGAGGGCCTGAACGACACGCTCAACCCGCGCAATGCCCGGTCGGGGAGGCACTGATGGCTGAGGCGACGCTGCTTTCCGTCGAGAACCTGTCCATCGCCCTGCCCCGCGGGGCGGACCGCGCCCATGCGGTCGAGGAGGTCTCTCTCACCGTCGGCGCCAACGAGATCGTCTGCCTCGTCGGCGAGTCCGGCTCGGGCAAGTCGATGACCGCCCATGCCATCCTGCGCCTGCTTCCCGAGCGGGTTTCGATCGCCAGCGGCGCGGTCCACTTCAAGGGTCGCGACATCGCCGCCTTCGACGAGGCCGCCATGCGCGACCTGCGCGGCGGCGAGATCTCGATGATCTTCCAGGAACCGATGTCGGCGCTGAACCCGCTTGCGCGGATCGGCGATCAGATCGCCGAGGCCATTGTCACCCACGCGAAGCCCGCGCCGGCGCGCGAGACCGTCGATGCGCGGGTGATCGAACTGGTCACCGCGGTCGGGCTTCCGGAACCCGCGACCATCGTGCGCTCGTTCCCGTTCCAGCTGTCGGGCGGCCAGCGCCAGCGCGTGATGATCGCCATGGCCATGGCGAACAATCCCGCCCTGCTTCTCGCCGACGAGCCGACCACGGCGCTCGACGTGACCACCCAGAAGCAGATCCTCGGCCTGATCCGCGACCTGCAGCGGGAACGCGGCATGGGCGTGCTGCTGATCACCCACGATTTCGGCGTGGTCGCCGACATGGCGGATCGCGTGGTCGTCATGCGCAACGGTCAGGTTGTCGAACAGGGGACGGCGGAGGCCGTGCTTCGTTCGCCGCAGCACGACTACACCAGGGCGCTGATCGCGGCCGTCCCGGGCGCGCGCCCGGTGGGAGCCCGCTCCCGCGACATTCACGACGCGCCGATCCTCGTCGCTGAGAACCTCGAAAAGACCTTCGTGACGCGGCAGGGCTTCTTCCGGCCGCCGCGCCGCGTGCCTGCCGTCCGGCAGGTGGCGCTGTCGCTCAACGCCCGCGAGACCGTCGCGGTTGTCGGCGAATCCGGCTCGGGCAAGTCGACGCTCGGTCGCATGATCATGCGGCTGATCGAACCGGATGGCGGCGTGGTCGACTTCAACGGAACCGACCTGCTCGCCTTGCGCGGTGAGCCGCTGCGGCAGACGCGGCGGCGCCTGCAGATTGTCTTCCAGGACCCCTATGCCGCCCTCGACCCGCGCCAGAAGGTGGGCGACGCCATCGCACGCGGGCCCATGGCCTATGGCACGTCGCGTCAGGAGGCCATGGCCGAGGCGAAGCGCCTGCTCGCCCGCGTCGGGCTCAAGGACAATGCCGCCGACCGCTACCCGCACGAGTTCTCGGGGGGACAGCGCCAGCGCATCTGCATCGCGCGTGCGCTCGCGCTGAAACCGCAGGTGCTCGTCGCCGACGAAGCCGTGTCGGCGCTCGACGTCTCCGTGCAGGCGACCATCCTCGAACTGCTGGCGGAGCTGCGCGAGGAAATGAACCTCGCCATGCTGTTCATCACCCACGACCTGCGCGTCGCCGCCGAGATCGCCGACCGGATCGTGGTGATGCGCCGCGGCGAGATCGTCGAGCAGGGCGCGACCGCCGAGGTCTTCGCGAACCCGGCCCACGCCTATACGCGCGAACTGCTTGACGCCGTGCCCGGCCGGCGGCTCTTCGCTGGCCCCGGCTCCCTGCTTCAGGCCACCGCCTGACGAACGGCCGGCCGGCGGCTAGGCGGCCGGCTTCAGCCCGAAATCATAGGTGAGCGTCGCGAAGGGCTGATCGACCGCCGTCCCGTCTGGCGCGATACCGGCCGGATGCCGAGGCCATTCGCGGATCAGCGACTGCTTCACGCCGAACACCGAGTCGGAATCGAGATACTGGTCGCCGGCCTCGAACACATGGGTCACCAGCGTCTCGTAACCCGGCGCGGCAATCATGAAGTGCACATGCGCCGGTCGCCAGGGATGGCGTCCCTGCGCTTCCAGCATGCGGCCGACCGGCCCGTCATGGGGGATCGGATAGGCCGCCGGCTTGATCGTGCGGTAGTGGAAGCGGCCGTCCGCATCGGTGCGGAACCGCGCCCGCATGGCGAAGTGACCGTGCTCGTCCAGCTTCTGGACGTCGTAGTAGCCGTCATCGTCGGAATGCCAGGTGTCGATGACCGCCCCGGCGATCGGCCGCCCGTCGGGATCGCTGACACGGCCCGAGATGAACATGGGCTCGCCGGCAATGCCCGGCGAGATATCCGTCCCGAGCGGCAGTTCCGGGGCGGCCGCGACGAAGAACGGGCCGAGCACGGTCGATTCGGTCGCGCCTTCGGGCATGCGGTGGTTGATGGCATCGACCAGCATGGAAACGCCCAGTGTGTCCGACAGCAGGATGAACTCCTGACGCTTGTCGTCACACATATGGCCGGTCTGGGTGAGGAAGCCGATGGCCGCTTCCCATTCGGCGAAGGTCGGCTCGATCTCGCGCACGAAGGCGTGGAGGTGTCGCACCAGCGCGTCACTGATGGCGCGCGTGCGCGGATCCGGAGCAGCCGAAACACGGTCGCGAACCGCCTCGGTGATGTTGCTCTCGTCGAAATTGCGCATGGCGGTCGCCTCTCTCATGCCGGCTCGCCGAGGCCCGCGAGGCGCTCGACATGCCGGACGATGGTGATGAAATCCTGGTCTCCCTCGCCGGCCGCGAGGATCGCCGCGTAGCTCTCCTGAAGGACCGATGTCAGCGGCGTCGGCACCTTCGCCTCGCCGGCCGCATCGAGGATGAGGCCGAGGTCCTTGACCAGCTGGGCGGCGGTAAACATCGGCGCAAAATCGCGCTCCGCCAGTGGCCCCACCTTGTATTTCACGAAGGGCGAGGCGACCGCGCTCTCGCCCATCACGGCGAGGAACTGCCGCCAGTCGATGCCGCCCTTGCGCGCGAGCGCGAGCGATTCCGCCATCATGCCCGCCGAAACCGAGATCATCAGGTTGATCGCAAGCTTGGCGTAGCGCGCCTGTTCCTCCTCGCCGAGCCAGGTCTGCGCGCGCGTGAAAGCGGCAAGCACTGGACGGATCGCCTCGAAGGCGGATTTCGGGCCGGAAGCGAAGCAGGTCACCTGCCCGGTCTCGGCCAGTGTCGTGCTGCCCGAGATCGGCAGGCGGAGATAGGCGATGCCCGCTTTCGCGGCGGCCTCGCCCACGCGCGCGGACGCGCGCGGGCTCACCGTGCTGGTTTCGGCAAGAACAGCACCGGCGTCCATATGCGCGATCAGCCCATCGGGGCCGAGCATCACGCGCTCCAGCACGGTGTCGTCGGGCAGCGAGGTCAACATGATCCGGGCTCCGCGCGCGGCGGCATTCTGGCTTTCCGCGATGGCGATGCCCTGCTCCTGCGCCAGCGCCAGACGGGCCTCGTCGCGATCGAAGCCCTGAACCGCGTGGCCGGCGCGCGCAAGGCAGGCCGCCATCGGCAGCCCCAGCTTGCCGAGGCCGATCCATCCGATAGTCATAGCCTGCTGCATGATCGTCTCCGTCAGGCCGTCGGCGGCTCGCCCGCCCACGCGCGCGCGATCAGGCGCCGGACGGCCTCCCGCTCGACGGGGCGCGGATTGCGATAGGGATTGGCCACCGCGAGGTCGGCGGCGCGGTCGATGCCGCTCTCGGGCATGCCGATATCTTTCAGCGCGCGCGGCGCGCCGATCCGCCCGGCGAGATCGTAGAGGCCCTGTGCCGCATCCGGCGCGCTCAGCGCCTTGGCGATGCGCGCCATGGCCTCGGGCACAGCCGGGGCATTGTAGGCGGTGGCATGAGGCAGGACGATGCTGTGCGTCTCGGCATGCGGCATGTCGAACGTCCCGCCGAGCGTGTGGCAGAGCTTGTGGTGCAGCGCCATGGACACCATGCCAAGACAGGTGCCGCAGAGCCAAGAGCCATAGAGCGCATCGGCGCGCGCCTCACCGTTCCTCGGCTCCGCCACGATGACCGGCAGCGCCTTGGCGAAGGCGGCGATGCCGGCCTCGGCCATGAGCGAGACCAGGGGGCTGCCATCCTCGGCATAGAGCGCCTCGACGGCATGGGCGATCGCGTTGAGGCCGGACGTCGCGGACATGCCGACCGGCAGCCCGAGCGTCAGATCGATATCGTAGATGACAGTTTCAGGCTGGATGGCCGGCGAGCGGCGCGTGGTCTTCACGCCGTCTCTGGTCTCGCCGAGAATGTCGGTCATCTCCGAGCCGGCATAGGTCGTCGGCACGACGATCTGCGGCAGGTCGGTGTTGACCGCGATGGCCTTGCCGAGCCCCGTCGTCGATCCGCCGCCGACCGAGACGACGCCATCGGCCCGCATCTCCCGCACGACTGCCAGCGCCGCCTCCGTGACCGCTACCGGCGTGTGCATGGTCGCGCCCGAGAAGGTACCCGCAGCGAGCGGGCCAAAACTTGCCGCCAGCCGCTCCGCCTCGCCTGCCTGCTGCGGCGTCGAGAGCACCAGCACGCGCGAAAGACCCATGCGCCGGATCTCGTCGGGAAGGCGCTCGATGGTCCCCGAGCCGAGGATGACCCGCGTCGGCAGTGCCTGGAACGTGAAGTCGCGCATGGCGGCCGCGCCTCAGCCCTGCCGGCGCAGGAAGCCGGTGATGTTCACCTGCTGCCAGACATTGGCTTTGCGGAAGGGATCGGCGGCGTTGAACGCCTCGACGGCCTCGCGGCTCTCCGCCTCGATCAGGAACAGCGAGCCGATCATCGTCGTGCCGTCGTCGGCAATCAGCGGGCCCGACATGACGATGCTGACCCCGAAGGCCGAGGTGTCGGACAGGAAGGTCTTGTGCGCGTCGTAATTCTCCAGCCGTCGCGGCAGGGCTCCGGCGCGGTCGAGCGCGTGGATGGCAAACAGCATGTCCCGTTCCTCGTCATTGCGGGGCCGGCGAGGCCGATGGCCTCAGTCGACCCCCATCATGGCCTTGCGGATGGTCTCGATCGCGTCGGCGTCAAGGCCATGCTCGATGGCGTGGACCACGCGCCCGTGCGCGAGCACGTAGGCGCGCGAGGCCACCTCCACCGCCTGGAAGAAGCTCTGCTCCGCCATCAGGATCGTCATGTTCTTCTCGGACTGCAGCGTCTTGATCGCCTGGATCATCTGGTCGACGACGATGGGCGCGAGCCCGACGGAAGGCTCGTCGATCACCATGATGCGCGGCGAGGTCATCAGCGCTCGGGCGATGGCGAGCTGCTGCTGCTGCCCGCCGCTCATGGTCGAGGCAAGCTGCCGGCGACGCTCGGCGAGGATCGGGAAGGTCTCGAAGCAGAAGGCGAGATTGTCCTTGAGGTCCGGACGCGAACGCCCCGCTGCGGCCAGCCGCAGGTTCTCCTCGACGGTGAGGTTCGGCACCAGCCGGCGTCCCTCGGGCACGTAGCCGATGCCGAGATCGACGACGCGATGCGGCTCGCGGCCGGAAAGCTCGGTGCTCTCGCCCTCCCAGTCGAGCCGGATCGAGCCGGCGCTCGGCCGGACGAAGCCGAGGATGGCGTTCAGCAGCGTCGACTTGCCATTGCCGTTCATGCCGAGCAGCGCCACGAGTTCGCCCTCGCGCACGGTCAGGCTGACATCGTGCAGCACGGTGACTGCGCCATAGCCGGCGCAGACGTTCTCAAGCACCAGCCCGTTCACCGAAATAGACCTTCTGAACCTGTCTGTCCTGCGCCACGTCCTGCGGCGTTCCCATGGCGATGATCCTACCCGTCTCCAGGCAGATCATCCGCTGCGAGAAGCGCATGACGGCATGCATGATGTGCTCGATCATGATGATCGCCACGCCCGTGTCGTTGAGGCGCATGAGCAGCGCCAGAACGTCGTCGATCTCGTTCTCGGAGAGGCCGGCCATGGCCTCGTCAGCGACCAGCACCTTCGGCTCGGTCACCAGCGCGCGGGCCAGCTCCAGCTTGCGCAGTTCGAGCTGCGACAGCGACTCGGCCGGCGCGTCACGGCGCGCGGCGAGCCCGACCGAGGCGAGCACCTCGTCGGCGCGCTCGAGCTCCGACCGTTCGTGCGAACCGAGATAGTCCATCGGCACGAGCAGGTTTTCGAGAACCGTCATCCCCGTGAACGGCCGCGGGATCTGGAACGATCGCGCGATGCCCATGCGTGCCCGGCGGAAGGCCGGTTCGCGCGTGATGTCGCGCCCGTCATAGACGATGGTGCCCTTGTCCGGCACGAACAGACCCGACAGGCAGTTGATCAGCGTCGTCTTGCCGGAGCCGTTGGGCCCGATCAGTCCGAGCCGCTCGCCAGGTTTCAGATCCACGTCGACCGGGCCGAGCGCGCGCAGGCCGCCGAACCATTTCTCGACGCCGCGAATGACGACGATGGGCTCGCTCATGGCCGTGCCCCCCTGCGCCGCAGCTTCTCCTTGAGGTCGGCGATCAGTCCCAGGATGCCCTCCGGCGCCAGCACGACGAAGGCGATCAGAACGATGCCGACGGCGAGGATGTTGAACTCCGACGAGATCGTCACCGTCGCGATCTGCTGGACGCTGGCGAGCAGCAGCGCGCCGATCACCGGGCCGATCCAGGAGCGCGTCCCGCCGATCAGCGGCATGGCCAGCGCATTGAGGCCGATGGTCAGACTGAAGGCGCTGAGCGGATCGACATGCGAGGCATAATAGGCGTAGGGCGCGCCGGCGATGGCGATGATCGCGCCGGAAATGGCGCAGGCGACGAGCTTCATCGACAGCGTCGGCACCCCGCAGGCTTCCGCAGCCGGCTCGCTCGCCTTGATGGCGCGCAGCGACCGGCCGATCCACGAGCGCTCGATGAACCGCGCCGCGACCACGGCGACAACCGCCAGCACCAGCATCGCGCAGAACACATATTGCGTCTGGCCGCCGAACCAGGCCGGCGCCGGCGGCGCGATGGTCTGCATGCCCGAGGCGCCACCGAGATAGTCGATATTGTGAATCAAGGTCTCCAGCACCACGACCAGCGCGACGGTGGCGATGGAGAAATAGACGCCCTGGATGCGCAGCGTCAGGTAACCGGTCGCGACGCCCAGCAGCATGCCGACGACTCCCGCCGCGAGGATCTGTACCGGCAGCGGCGCGCCGAAGGCCTTGATCAGGAAGGCGGCGACATAGACGCCCGCGCCGAAGAAGGCGCTGGTGCCGAAATTGATGTAGCCGGCATAGCCGCCGAGGATGTTCCAGCCCGTGGCGATGACCACGTATTGCAGAACAACGTAGCCGGCGAAGAAATAATAGGGATTGCCGACGAACTGCGGCAGGAACAGCCCCCCGACGAGGATCAGCGCCGCGATGACGAGGAAGGGGAGCGTCCGCATCAGCGCGCTCCGAACAGGCCGCTCGGCCGGATCGCCAGCGTGCCGAGCAGGATGGCGAAAGCGACGCCGGGCGCCCAGGAGGGCGAGAGGAAGGCGGTCACCAGGGCTTCCGCTATGCCGATGAGGATGGCCGCCACGAGCGTGCCGGGAATGGAGCCGAGGCCGGCGAGCACCACGATGGCGAAGACCCGGCCGATCTGGACGCGGCCCGCGAAGGGGTCGACGGGACCGGTGATGACGAGGGCGGCGCCAGCCAGAACCGCGAGCGCCGTGGCGATGCCGAAGGCATGACGCTTGATGGAGACGGGATTGACGCCGGAGATCGACAGTGCCCGGTCGTCATGGGCCACCGCGCGCAGGGCGAGGCCCGAATAGGTCCGGGTCATGTAGAGCCAGAGCGCCAGGATCACGACCGGCGCCAGCAGCGCCGGCACGAGGAAGCGATAGGGCAGCAGCACGATGCCGAATTCGAGGCTGCGGCCGACATAGGGCACCTCGACCGAGCGAAGGTCGGTGCCGAAGGCCACCACCAGCGCAATCTCGATGACCAGCGAGACGCCGAAGAACAGCGTCAGGCTCTGCAGCGTGTTGCCGCGCCCGCGCTTCTCGAAGGCGCGGGCGTAGAACTCGTAGAAGACGATGCCGAGCGCATAGAACGGCACCGTGAGCAGCAGGGCCGCGACGATCGGGTCGAGGCCCCGCGCATTGGCGAAGACGACGGCATAGGCGCCCGCGATCATCAGCGCGGGATGCGCCACATTCGGGATGTGCAGCACGCCGAAGGTGATCGACAGCCCCAGCGCCAGCAGCGCGTAGATGCTGCCGAGCGCCACGCCGCTGACGAGCGCGTTCGTGATGAGATCGAGGAATTCCATGGCCGTCGTCCGTGCAGGGCGTTCAGGCGCGCGCCTGCCGGAACGGCACGAACTCGCCGCTCTTCAGCGCCGGCGGATCGAGCACCACCTGCTTTCCCGCCTGCCGGAACTGGTTGACGTCGTTCCCACGCACGCCCTGGAACTGCGCCATCAGCACCCGGCGCTCCGTCCAGTCGCCGATATCGTTGAAGCGGATCTGGCCAACGATCGTGCTGACGGGGTTTTCGTGCAGCCATTTCGACACCACGGCCTGATCGGTCGAGCCGGTGGCCTTGATGCCCTCCGAGATGATCTGGCCGGCGGCATAGCAGAACGGCGGGATGTAGAAACCGAGCGGATCGACATTCGCCTCCTTCGCCTTCACCTCGTATTTCTGCAGGAAGCCCTCGATGCCCGGGAACTTCAGCGTCGGCTCGGGCACGTAGAGGTGGAAGTTGACGATGCCGTTGAGGTTCTGCCCGAGCGACTGCAGCAGCGAGGCATATTGCGGACCGACCATGGCGCCGCCGAACAGGCGCACGGAATTGGCTACGCCGATCTCGGAGAGGCCGCGGACCATGGCGGTCGAGTCCGGCGGATAGGAGCACAGGAAGATCGCTTCCGGCTGCCGCGAGCGCAGGTTCCGCAGGATCGAGGAGAAGTCGTTCAGCGTCGGGGGGTAGATGTCGTAGCCGACGACCTCCATGCCCATGGACTCGGAGACGCGCCTGCCGCCGGCCGCCGCCGTCTTGGAGAACTCGGTGTCGGCCGCGACGATGGCGATCTTCTTGATGCCCTGCGCCTTGGCGAGGTCGAAGAAGCCGCGCGCCCAGTCGTCGGCGCCGTTCGGGCCCCAGGGCGCCGCCTGGAAGAACTTGTCGTGGCGCAGCCGGTCGTTGGAGGCGAGCGTCAGGATGCCGACCACGAGGCGGTCGCGCTGCTTGGCGAGCGGCATCATGGTGGCCGTCAGGTTCGCGCCGTAGGGCGAGAACAGGAAGTCGACCTTGTCGACGTCGATGAGCTTGGAATAGATGCTCGGCACCTGCGCCGGGGCCGACTGGTCGTCATAGACGACGAGCTCGATCTTGCGCCCGAGCAGGCCGCCCGCGGCGTTGATGTCGTCACGCCAAAGCTCGTAGCCGATCAGCGAATTCTTGGTGCTGGCCAGCGCGCCGGTCTGCGAGACGGTGCAGCCGACGCGGATCGGCTGGTTCTGGGCCCGCGCGCTGGTCCATGCCGCGGGGGTGGCAAGGCCGGCCGATACGCCGCCTGCGAGCTTTCCGAAATCGCGCCTCGATATGGTCATGGGAGTTCTCCCTCGGGGGTTATGATTATGCGTTGCGCTCGTTCTGATGCTTGAGGCGGACCGGCTCCGCGTCCGGCAGGCCGATCCTGGTCAGGTCAGCACCCAGCCGCCGTCGATGTTGAGGTTCACGCCGTTGACGGCCTGATTGTCGAGCAGGAACAGCGTCGCGCCGGCCACGTCCTCCATGGTCGCGAGACGCTTCAGCGGCGTGCGGGCGATGGTGCGCTCCAGCGCCTCGGCCTTGCCGGCCCATTCGGGCGTGTCGCCGATGATGCCGGGGTGGATCGCGTTGAAGCGGACGGGCGCGAGTTCGACCGCCAGCGTGCGGATCATGCTGGAGACGGCGCCGTTGACCGTGGTGATCGTGGTCGAGCCGGGATAGGGCCGCTCCTTGGCGAGCCCGCCGAACAGCACCACCGAAGCGTTCGGCGTCAGCCGGTCGGCCAGCGCGTGGACGACCTCCGTGTAACCGACGAGCTTCAGCGTCGCGAGCTTGATCGCCCGGTCGATGCCGTAGTCGCGTGCGGAATTGGAATCGCGTTCGATGGCGGCGATGACGACATTCGTCACGGCGGGCACCGCCTTCAGCGCGCCCGCGATGTCGTGGGGGCGCGACAGGTCGATGGCGAGCCCCTTCGCGCCATGTCCGATCTCGGCCGCGACCGCGTCCGCCCGGCTCTGGTCGCGACCGGACAGGTAGACCTGTTCGCCACGCGCGGCGAGGCGCCTGGCAATGTCCTTGCCGAGGCCCTGCGTGCCACCGACGATGACCGAAACCACTGCCATAGAATTCCCTCCAACGACGCTGTGCCGCTCCCCGCGGTCAGCCGCCCTTCCCGAGCTTTTCCTCGAGATATTCCCAGTCGCGATTGAAGCGGTATCCGTGCCGCGCGGGCGGTGCCGGCGAGGATGTCTCCAGCCAGCGCACCGTCGTATCCGTGCGGTTCCAGAAGGCGTGGATGCAGCCGACGCCGGTCCAGAACACGTCGCCCTCCTTCAGAACGTAGTGCTGGCCATCGGCCATCGCCTCCACCTCACCCTGGAGGATGATGTAGGCCTCCTCCAGCGGATGGTCGTGCGGATGGGCGACGCCGCCCGGCTGGTATTCGACCATGAACATGGTCGCGAGCGCCGCGGACAGCCGCTGGTCGATCAGCATCTTCACGGCGATGCCGCTATAGGCCAGCAGCGCGGTGTTCATGCCCGCCGAGACGGTCGGCGCATCGGCCCGCGAGCCGACCTTCAGCTTGTCGACCGTGATGTCCTCGTCGGTCATGCGGAAGAAGTGGCGCGAGCGCGGATCGCGGATGTCGAGAGGCGCGACGGCGTCGGCGGCTGCCCGGCCGAGCCAGAACGTGTCGGCGGGCCCTTCGGGGCCGCGCGGGATGGGCGTTGCGAGCTCGATCCAGGTCGCCGCGCCGTTGTCCGGCCCCAGCCAGCCGTGCTCGGACCCCATGGGGATGAAGGCGCAGGCGCCGGGCACCAGCCTCTGCGCCTTGCCATCGAGGATCAGCACCGGCTCGCCGGCGGTCACGTAGACATATTCCTCGTAGGACTGGACGTGCAGGTTCACCGCGCCGCGCGCGGCGAGCCGGCAGGCATAGAGGCCGGTGTGAACGGCGCCGGAGGAGCGGTCGACCAGCATCGCGCGGCCGAAGCCCCGCCCCTGCGCGGGATCGACATCGACGTAACCGATCTCCGCGGCGCGAAGCACGTGATGCACGCTTGCTGTCCTCCCCGGCCTGCCATATCTGTTCAGGCAGGATCATTATTGTTCATTGACGATAAACATCGGCTTCTGGCAATGTCAACAGCAGCCGGCCGGTGATCGTGAACAGAAGGACGGCGGTTTGAGCGGACTAGTCGACAGGGCGAGGCGCACCCTCGTCATTCCGGCCAAGGCAGCCCCCGGGCAGGAGGGCCTGCTTTCCCTTGGCCAGCGCATCAGGACCGGGCGCGAGGCGCTTGGCATCAGCCTGCGCGAGTTTTCCCGGCGGCTGAAGGTCTCGCCCAGCCTGATCTCGCAGATCGAGAACGGCCGGGTCATGCCCTCGGTCGGCACGCTCTACGCCATAGCCAACGAGCTCGACCTGAGCTTCGACGATATGTTTAATCCGGCTGCACATTCCGCGCCTCCGGCGGAACCGGCGGAATCACTCGTGCCCGCCGAGGCGCCGGTCAGCCCGGTCCTGCGCGCGTCCGACCGCAAGACCATCCGCCTCTCCGGCGGCGTGCAGTGGGAGCGGCTGACGCCGCAGCACGACGCGCAGGTCGAGTTTCTTCACGTGATCTACGAAGTCGGCGCATCCTCCTGCCCGCCGGACTCGCTCGTCCGCCATGCCGGGCGCGAATATGCCTATGTGCTGGCGGGCCGGCTGGGCGTGCAGATCGGCTTCGAGACCTACGAGCTCGGCCCCGGCGATTCCACCTCGTTCAGTTCGCAGACGCCGCACCGCATCTGGGCGATCGGCGACGAACCCGTGAACGCGATCTGGGTCATCTGCAACCGGCACGCCTGACCAGTCGCCATGCGACCACGGCAGCGGCCCGGCATCGGGGGCCGGGAATCCGGTCGGTCGTTGTGCGCTGCAAAGGCTGGCCCCGGCTCCGATTTCCGGCCATGATCGGCTGCGGCATGGCGGGCGCGGGTTTACATGCAGGACACCGACAGCATCGTTCTCATGGTCCCGGCGTCGGCCGGTGAACTGATCGACAAGATCACGATCCTCAGGATCAAATCGGAACGGATCGCCGATTCCGCCAAGCTGGCCAATGTCCGCAAGGAACTGGCTGCGCTGGAGCAGGTTCTGTCGACCCACTTCCCCGCCGCAGGCCCCGACCTGCACGCGTCGATCCTCGAACTTCAGGCCATCAACGAGCGCCTGTGGACCATCGAGGATGACATTCGCGACTGCGAACGGACGGGTGATTTCGGTGCCTCCTTCGTGGCCCTCGCCCGGGCCGTCTATCTGACCAACGACGAGCGGGCGCGGGTGAAGCGTGCCATCAACGCGGCGGTCGGCTCGGCTTTTGTCGAGGAGAAGAGCTATCGGGACGTGACGTGAGCCCTGAGGCGCGCGACACGGCTCGGGCCACGACGGCGGCAGCGACACCTCCTGCACCGCCGGCCGAGCAGATTCTGGCTGCCTGGCTCGTCTGGCGCTCCGGACGGCGCGGTTCCGTTGCCGACCTTTCCGAGAATGCCATCGACTGGATGGCGACCGTCGCGCTGGCGGCCCGTGATTTCGCTCTGCCGATGCTGGCAACCGTTCTCGACGATGCCGGCGTCAGAAGCCGGATCCCGGCCGATGTCGCCTCCTATCTGGACTATGCCCTCGCCGCCAATGCCGATGGCAATGCCGCGATCCGCACGGAGGCACTGGCCATCGGCCATGCGCTCGACGCGGCCGGCGTGACGGGCGTTGTTCTCAAGGGTGCCGCCTGGCTGTTCGAGGCAGGCCCCGCTTCGGGCGACCGCATGATGCGGGACATCGACCTGCTGGTCGCATCGGACGATCTCGACACGGCGATGCGCTCGCTCGCCCTCGCCGGCTTCCTGCCGTCGGGCACGATCGGCACCGAACAGGCCCATATCCATGAATGGCCGCTGGAACATGCCGGGCACCCGGTCAGCGTCGAGGTTCACACCGCCCTGTCCACGCGCACCCGCATGCTGTCGGGCGCGGACATGCTCGCCGAAGCCGTGCCCGTCGCGCCGGGGCTCGCCATTCCCTCGCCGCGCCACCGCATCCTGCACAACGTCATCCACGGCGAGATCGTCAACGGCAATCGCGCGGGCGGCATCATCGACCTGCGCGAGGCAATGGACCTCGGACGCCTCATGCAGGCCTCCGCGGCCACGCTCGACTGGACCGTGCTCGCCCGCGAAGCCGGTGAACGCGGCATGGGCCCTGCCCTGGCCGGCGGGCTCCACAAGGCGGCTTTCGTCTCGGCCTGCCCGCCGCCGGAGCCGTTCGCGCAGGACGCGCGCGGCCGGCGGCACCTGCGGCGATGCCTGATACAGCGCCGATGGCCCCCGCTGGACCGCGCGCTGCGGCCGCTCGCCAACCTGTCGCGCGGCCTTGCCTGGGAACGCGACGCCTTCTCCCTCGGGCTCGGCGACCGGCGCGACGTCGGCGCCCGGCTCAAGGTCAATCGTCGCCGCATCACCCGGGCCTGGACGGGCCTCGGAAGGCTGTTGCGGGGATGACCGGGACATCATACTCCGGCCCGTCGCCAGACCTTCCGCTGCGCGCCGGCCGCGGACACCGCTAAGGGTCGACCATGATCATCTCGATGCCCACGCTCGGCATGGCAACGGACGGGACAGCCACCACTCTTGCGCTGCGGCGACGCGAGGCCCTTGGCCTCAGCCAGGCCGGCCGGCATGAGGATGCGGTCGAAGCTTGGCGCGCCGTTCTCCACGCGAGCCCTGACGATGCAGATGCGGCGCATGCGCTGGGCAGCGCGCTCGTCGCCCTCGGCCGCCATGCCGATGCGCTGGGGAGCTTCGAGCGGGCGCTGCAATACGCACCAGCCGCCGAGGCCAGCAAGATGGCGCTCGCCCGGGCCCTTCTCGCCCTGGGGCGGCATACCGATGCCCGCGTCAATTTCGAGGACATCCTCGCGGCGCGCCCGGAGGATATCGACGCCCTGTCCGGGCAGGCAGCCTGCCTCCGCCTCGCCGGCAAACCGGACATGGCGCTCGCGGTCGCGGAGCGCGGCACTGCGCTTGCGCCCGACCATCCGCTGGTCCTGCTCGAGCGCGCCCGGGCACTTGCCGACCTGAAGCGCGACGACGAGGCGACCGCTGCGCTCGAGGATATCTGCCACCGGTACAAGGACCAGCTGGAGGCCGCGCAGCTTCTCGCTCGGCGGTTCGTCGAGGCAACCCGCCCCGCGCCGGCGATCGACCTGCTGCGCAGGGTCGTCGATGCGCGCCCTGACGATGCCAACGCATGGCAGGAGCTCGCCTGCGCGCTGCGCTCCAACGGCCAGCTCGGCGAGGCGCTGGACGCGTTCCGGCGGGCGCTCGTCCTCAAGCCGACCTTTGCCGCGGCTCACGCCAACATGGCCATGGCGCTTGCCGATCTCGGCCGTCTCGACGAGGCCGTCCTGTCAATCGACCGGGCGCTGTCGATCGAACCGGATTCGCGGTCCGTCCGGTTCACCAAGGGCTGCATCCACCTCACGCGCGGCGAGTTCGGGCCCGGATGGGCGGGCTACGAGCACCGCTTCACCAAGGACAACCAGAAGGGCGCGCGGGAGGACCTGATTGCCGCGCCCTGGCTGGGCGAGCCCCTCGCCGGCCGGTCGATCCTCGTGCTCGGCGAACAGGCCAATGGCGACTACATCCAGTTCTCGTCGCATCTGCCGCGTCTCGTCGCGCTGGGCGCGAAGGTGCAGTTCTTCACGCCATCGCGGCTCAAGCGGCTGTTCGCGGGGCTCGCGGGCGATATCGAGATCATCACCGGGCTGACGGCCGGCATGCGCTTCGACCATCAGTGCCACCTGATGAGCCTGCCCGAGCGATTCCAGCGCATGGGCGAGCCGATACCGACAGCGCCATGGCTCTCGGCGGAGCCCGGCCTCGTCGAGAAATGGCGCACCCGCATCGGGTCGAAGGGCTTCCGGGTCGGAATCGCCTGGCGCGGCAGCAACAACGACGCCCGGTCCTTCGGCGAGGACCAGTTCGCCCCGCTCGCCGCAATTCCCGGCGTCCGATTGATCAGCCTTCATACCGAAGCGGCGATCGGCGACCTGCCGCCGCTGCCGAACGGTCACAGGATCGAGACGCTCGGCGAGGATTTCGATTCGGGCGACGACGGCTTCGTCGATGCCGCCGCGGCCATCGAATGTCTCGATCTGGTGATTTCCTGCGACACGTCGATCGCGCATCTGGCCGGTGCGCTCGGCCGCCCGGTCTGGACAGCCCTCAGGGCCGCACCGGAATGGCGCTGGCAGCGCGAAACACCGACATCCGTCTGGTATCCGTCGATGCGGCTGTTCAGGCAGTCGTCACCGACCTACTGGCATGACGCGTTCGGCGCGATGGAAGGCGAACTGCGCCAGCTCGCAATACCCGCATAGACGCCGCCCCCGAGGAGCGGGTTTAGAGCGGTTAGACTGGCGTCGACGTCGTGACCGTCGTGGTGGTGGTGGTGGTCGTGCCCGAGGTGGCCTGAGCGCGTGCGCGTCCGGTCGCCGACAGCATGAGGGCGACGGTCGGCGGCGTCACGGCCGCGAAGCGGCCAGCCTTGTCCAGAAACTGGCGGCGGTCGCGGTCAGACACCTTGTCCATCGGATTCTTGGGCGCCACGCGGAACCTCCGGCCATTGATCAAAGACCCGAGACCACTATCCGCCGAGCTTCCCTAACGCAAGCTTGAAAAATCGGCACCGTTGATAAGTTTCGATGCAGACTGCGAATCGCCGAAGCCAAGCGCGTAGTAATTCGTGCCATCGTGCCAGGATATGAGCCGGGTAACGTCTTCCTCGCCGAATCCGGGCGGCACGTAGATGCACTGCGCGAGAAGCCGCTGGAGGCCGTCAGCTGGCGAAATGGGCATCAGTTCGGTTGCCGGTCCGGGCCGGTACTGGGGAAAGACGACCGTCCGCAACGTCAGGCGCCGCGTGTCGAGCGGCAGCGGCAGGAACTTCACCTTGCGGCCGAATCGGACGTGCTCCATCGCATCGCCGAGCTCCGGGAAGGCCGCTGCGATCAGGCCGTAATTGTCGCTCTTCACACAGGGTCGGAACGGCAGGCCGCGCCAGCCGAGATCGCGATCGAGCAGAGCCATCTCGTCCGTCAGGAGAGACCAGCCGGCCCTTGCGAGCGCCAGCGCCAGCGTGGTCTTGCCCGAACCTGACGGCGCGGAGAGCAGGACCGACCGGTCGCCCTGTGCCAGCAGCGCGCCGTGGAAAGCAAGAAAATGCGGCACGCGGGGGACGATGTCCTGAACGATGCGCCGTTCCACGTCCGGCACGACCGTCTCGCGGGTTTCGACCGTCGGGGGATCGCCGCCGCTCTCGACGCGCAGGTGCCCGCCCTCCGGCGTGACCCGGACCCAGAGCGCGTCCGCGCTCGCCGGTGCGCGGGCCGGGATCATCCGGTCGCCGAGAAGCGTATCGATGCCGTCGAGAACGGCAGCGGGCGCATCGACGTGGACGGGCTGGCCGAGCAGGCGATAGACGACTCCCGCGTCGAAGGGGCGTGGATCCGCGACGTGCGGCGCGTCCGGCGCATCGGCAGCTTCCGCCGCATCCCTCAGGATCGATTCGGCGAACGACCTGACGGCAAGGTCGCGCCACTCATGCGCGGTCGCGGCGTCGAGCGAATAGGCCTCGGCAAGCCGCGCCACGGTCTCGGCCGGGGCCGCGCTTTCGGTCAGGTCGCGCCAGACCAGCGCCGCCGGAGCATTCAGTCCGTACAGCCGTCGAACGCGGTCGAGATAGACGATCCCGCCATCGGCGATGGGAAAGAAGCTGGCGCCGCGAACGGGCAATGCCGGTTCAGGCGGCGGCAAGGCGCTCGCCCCGGATGAGGCGGCCCGCCAGCAGGATGACGGGCGATGGCGAGGGATCGCCCGCCCCGATGGCCGCGCCCGCTTCAGCCGGGGGCACCAGCAGGATGTCGCCCTCGGCCAGACCGAGACCACGTCCGCTGCCGTCGCCGGCGAGCCGGACCGAAAGCCCGAGCGGCGCTTCCAGCACGACCAGCACGTCGAGCAGGACGTCGGCCGCATCGCCCACCGGCAGGGCAAAGGCCGCGCCCGCGCCCGCCCGGATCAGGCGGATATCGAGATGGGTTCCCCCGCTGGCATCGACCTCAAGAGCCGCGACGCCTCGCGCGGCGGCAGCGACAAGCGCATCGACGACAGCGGCGGGCAGAGATTGCGGGTCGACCACGTCCTGCACGCCCGGCGCGGGATGGCCGCGGCCCTCCACTTCGGGAAGCGCCATGGCTTCCGCTGACGCCTCGCGGGGCAGCACCGCCGGCAGCAGCAGGAAGCGTGGCGGCCGCAGGGCCGGCGAACCGGGCTTTGGGGCATTCGGAGCTGCCGGCACATGCCGGACGGAAACCGCGACCAGCGACGTGCGCGAGAAATAGAGGCGCTCTCCGGCGCGATTCTCCACCTGCACCAGCCCGTCCGGCGGCAGATTGGCATCGACAGTCGCGCCGGGCAGCGCCGAGACGACCCCGATCACCATCGGGTCGTTCTCGTCGCACACGAATTCCCACGCGTGGCCACCCGCCAGAGACAGCTTGATCGCGACATCCATCAGACGCGTATGCCCTACGCGGCCGGTCGAGCGCAACGGCGACGTGACGCAGCGTCCGCGGCCATTCTGCCGCGACGGAATGAGCCTAGCCGCTGGTGACCGGCTCCTCCTGCTTGCGGATCACGTAGGCCGCGATGCCCTGGATGGTGTCGAGATTCTCCGGCAGCAGTTCGCTGTCGTCCACCGCGATACCGAAGGTCTGCTCGATGAAGCCCACCACCTCAAGCACCCCCGTGGAATCGATGATGCCCTTGTCGATCAACGATGTGTCGTCGCGCAGCGCGGCCATGTCGCCGACATAGAAATTCGCTGCCAGGAAGGCGCGGACCTGATCCCTGCAGGCGCCAAGCGCCGCCGTTTCTCGCATCATCGGTTCACCCTCCTCATCTCATGACATTCGCCGGCCGGAACGGGGAGCGGCTCATGACAGAGCCCGCTTGTTGATCTTCGCCGTATCGGTTCTCGGCAGGCTGGCGACGATGTCGATGTGCTTCGGCACCATGAAGGTCTCGAGGCGCCGGCGGCACTCGTTGCGGATCTGCGCCTCGCCGATCGCCGTCCCCTGCTCGATCACCACGAAGGCCTTGACCGCCTCGCCGAGCAGGTCGTCGGGAACCCCGATGACGGCCGCCTCCTTGACGCCGGGAATGCCCATCAGGACATTCTCGACCTCCTTCGGCGCGACCTTCTCGCCGCGCGACTTGATGATCTCGTCGCTGCGGCCGACGAAATAGAGATAGCCCTCTTCGTCCATGCGGCAGTAGTCGCCGGTGTGGAGGACCTGCTCGCCGGGCAGCGGCCCGGGCTTCAGCTTCTCGGCGGTCGCCTCGGGCTTGCCCCAGTAGCCCTTCATCACGGTCGCGCCTCGGATCACCAGCTGGCCGACGAGGCCGGGACCGAGCCGCCGGCCGCCCTCGTCCACGATCCACATTTCGGTGTTCGGAATGGCGATGCCGACGCTTTCCGGCTTCCGGTCGATATCCTCCGGCGGCAGGTAGGTGCAGCGCTTGCACTCGGTGAGCCCGTACATCGAATAGATCCGGGCCGCCGGCAGAAGCTCCCGCAGCATCTGGATGTGCTTCACCGGCAGCGCCGCGCCGGTATTGGTGACATAGCGGATGCTGGCGAGGTCGCTGCCGCGAAGCGACTTGAAGCCGAGCAGCGTGGAAAAGACGGTGGGCACGCCGGGAAGTCCGGTGACCTTCTCCTCGGACAGGACCCGGATCGTCTGCGCCGGGAAGGCGAAGGACCGCTCCAGCACCAGCCGCGCGCCGACGCTGAAAGCCATGATCATCTGGTAGAGGCCGTAGTCGAAGGCCAGCGGCAGGACGTTGAGGATCACCTCGTCCTCGCGCAGCTCGAGATAGGAGGCGATCGACGCGCAGGCGGTGAGCATGTTGCGGTGGGTCAGCATCACGCCCTTGGGATCGCCGGTCGATCCCGACGTGTAGACGATCGCCGCGAGGTCGATGTCGATGCAGCGCGGCACCGGCGGCGCGCCGTGCGCCGTCGTCGCCACCTCCCACCGGACCGCGCGCGGCAGCCTGATCGGTTCGGAATCGCCGGCCTCGCCGCTGACGACCACCCGCTTGAGGAAGCTGGCGCGGCGAACCGGATCGCCGAACGCTGCGTGCAGGTGCGCATCGGTGATGAACGCCGCCGGCCGGCAGTCCTGCAGGAGATAGTCGAGCTTGTCGGCCTTGGTCAGCGGATTGATCAGGCAGGCCACCGCATTGGCCTTCAGCGTCGCCCAGAAGCCGACGACCGCCTCGACCGTATTGTCCGCGAAGATCATGACGCGGTCGCCCCGGGCGACGCCCGCAGTGGCGAGGTGCGCCGCCAGCGCGTCGGAGCTCGCATCGAGCTCGTCATAGGTGACGCGGCGCCTGCCGCAGACGAGGGCGACCTTTTCCGGGCTTCGGCAGGCCGAACGGATGAGGTGGTCGTGCAGCAACGGAACGGCGGTGTCCATCACGCGAAGGCCTCTGCGCGGTGCAGGTGGTCGATGTCGGTCGCCAGGGCCGGAGGCCTTGCGGCATCCGGACGGCTGGCGACGAACTGGTGGTGCAGCAACTGGGTCGACAGCACGCCGACCAGCGCCATGTTGTCGGAATTGGAGAGATCGCCGCCGCCATCCTCCGCATGCTTCCGGCATTTCGAGACGAGGTGCATGACGGCGGCGGGATCGAACACGTTCGCATCGCGAAGCGCCGCCTCCGACAGCATGTCCCCGACATGTTCAGGCGCGTCCGCGCCGAAGAAGCACAAGGCGTTGGGCGCGCGGTAGGGCTGCTTCTTCCGCGCCACGATCTCGGGTGGGACGAGCGGCGCGGCGACGCGTTTCAGGACATGCTTCTCGTCGAGCACGCGCAGCTTGTGGGCGGCCGGCAGGGCGTTCGCCACCGCCATGACGTCCTCGTCCAGGAAGGGGAAGCGGCCCTCGACCGAATGGGCCATCAGCATCCGGTCGCCCTGCGCCGACAGGAGATAGCCCGACAGCAGCGTCCGCATCTCCAGATACTGGTCCTGCGCCAGCGGCTCCCAGCGCGCGAACGCCGGCGGCAGGCCGTCGATGAGGCTCGACACGGCATCCTCGCCCGCGATGCGCGCGCTCAGGTCGGCGGAGAACAGCCGCTTGATCGCGCCGGTCGTGCGCCAGCGCGTATCGTGGCCGAAGCCCGGATCGGCGCTGCCGGCAAGACCATGCCCGAAGAACTGCCGCGCCATGGCCTGCTGGCGGACGGGCGACCGGGACAGATAGGGATAGAGCCGCTCGATCAGCCGCCAGCGCCAGGCTGAATCGGGCTGAGACGCCCAGAAGCGGCGGACCTTGGCCTCGCGGAACAGGTCGTAGCCGGCGAAGACCTCGTCGGCCCCCTCGCCGGTCAGCACCACCTTGATGCCGGCCTCGCGCACCATCCGCGACAGGAGGAACAGCGGCGCGGGCGCGGTCCGCAGGATCGGCCGTTCGCCGTGGCGGACGACATCGGGGAAGATGCGGGCGATGTCGCGTCGTTCGACGACGAGCTCGTGGTGCTCGCTCCCGGTCCTGCGCACCATCAGGCGCTGGAAATCCGTTTCGTCGTACTCGGCATCGGCGAAGCGCAGCGAGAAAGTCTGGAACCGCTCGCCCGCGAAGCGCCGGCCCATGGCGGCGACAAGCGAACTGTCGAGGCCGCCGGAAAGATAGCTGCCGACCGGCACGTCCGATCGGACCATGCGCAGCGACACCGCCGCGTCGAGAGCCTCGCGCACCATCTCCACGGCGTCGTCCAGCGAGCCGGCGAAACCCTCGCCGGAGCCTTCGGGGAAGCGCGGCTGCCAGAAACAGCGCTCGCGCGCGGTGCCGTCCCGATAGATGCGGGTATGGCCCGGCGCGAGTTCGCGGATGCCCGCGAAGACGCCCTGCGGCGCGACGGGAGCCCATAGCGTGAAGGTCTGGTCGAGCCCTGCCGGATCGAAGGCGCGGGGAATTGCCGGATCGGCCGCGAAGATCGCCTTCACCTCGCTGGCGAACAGGACGCGGCCACCATGTTCGCAGAGATAGAGCGGACAGATGCCGGTCCGGTCGCGCGACAGGATCAGGCGGCGCCCCGCCGGCTCCCAGAGCGCCAGCGCCCACTGACCCTTCATCCGCTCGAAGGCCGCCTCGCCCCAGGCGCGCCAGGCCTGGACGATCACCTCGGTGTCGCTCCGGGTGCGGAACCGATAGCCAAGCGCCGCCAGTTCGGCGCGCAGCTCGACATAGTTGAAGATCTCGCCGTTGAAGACGATCCAAGCCGCGCCATCGGCATCGGACAGCGGCTGCCCGCCCCCGTCGATGTCGATGATCGACAGCCGTGCATGGGCAAGGCCCGCCCGCTCGTCGCGATAGATGCCCTGCTCGTCCGGTCCACGGTGCACGAGCGCGCCGGCCATCCGGATCAGGGCGTCGCGCGCGGGAGGCGGTGCCGACACGCCGAGAGACACGATCCCTGCCATGCCGCACATGTCATCACTCCGCCGCGACCGGGGTGACGAGAAGGGACCGCGCATGGAGATAGCGGGAGGCGCGGCGCTTGGCCTCGATGTCACGGAACGCCCGGCGCACCTGTTCGGCGGTCAGGCCGGTGGCGGCCGCGACGGCCTCGGCGGCAATGCCATGGTCCGCGGCATAGAGGCAGAGGTCCATCAGATCGTAGGGGAGCGCGAAATAGAACTCCTCCTGGCTCTGCGGCATCGAGAACGTGTCGGTGGTCGGCGGCCGCTGCCGGATCTCCTCCGGCACGCCGAGATGCTCGGCGAGCTGGTAGACCTGGGTCTTGTAGAGATGCGCGATCGGCATGACATCGGCCATCCCGTCGCCCTGTTTGACGAAGAAGCCCTGATCGTGCTCCAGCCGGTTGGGCGTGCCGATCACCGCATAGCGCAGCCGGTCAGCGTGGTAATATTCGCTCATCTTGCGCAGGCGCTGCTTGTAATTCGTCGCCGCGACGAGCTTGAGGTAGGCGTCCGGCGGCAGGCGCACGGTCCGGACAGCGCCTTCAGGGTCCTGCACCGTCAGGCGCGTGATGTTGATGCCGGTGCTCTCGCGGATCGACGGCAGGACGAGCTTGCATTTCCAGCCCTCGCCATAGTCCGGCACCACCGTGCGGATCGCCTCGTCCTGCCGGCGATAAGCGCCGAGCGCGCCGAGTGCCGGCCCGATATCCTCGACCATCGTCTCGATACCGAGCGCCGCTGCGATGACGTGCCCGAGCCTCAGCGAGTCGCCGGAGGAATGGTGTTCGGGCATCAGCAGGCCGAGAACCCTCTCGCGCCCGAACGCTCGCGCGCAGAGCGCCGCGACGACGGAACTGTCGACGCCGCCGGACAGGCCGACGACCGCGCCGCGGCGGCCGAGAATGGCGAGAACCTGCCCCGAGAGCACCTCCACGATGCGATCCGTCTCCGCCGCCGCATCGAGCCTCAGGATGTCCCTGTCGAAGGCCCGATAGTGCGCGACGGAGGCCACCCGGTTCATGACGCCGCTCCACGCAGCGCGAGTTCCGTCGGCGCGTAGGAGCGGACCACCGCCGCTTCGATCAGCGGATGGTTGCGGGTCAGGTGCGGCTGCATGATCAGGTCGATATGGCCGCCATCGATGGCGACGACGTCGAGCCTCGCGAACAGGCCGTCCCAGCCGAGATGCTGCGGCATGTCCTTGCGCGCGCAGCGGAATAGCGTGGCGGTCAGCGGCAGGGAAGCCTTCGGCTGGTCCAGCCAGCGAAAGAACGCCCGCGAGCGCAGCACTTCCTGCAGTTCGAGCGTGATGCGGAAGCGCGTGGCGTTGAACTGGCTATTGCCCTTGCGATCGACCATGCGCGCGAGCAGGCCCTCGCAGCCGAGGCGTGCCGCGATCTTGGCAATGCCCCGGCAGGCCATCCGCGCGGCCGTCACCTGGCTGGTGCGGATGCGCTGCACGGTGCGCGACAAGGTCTCGCGGTATTCCGAACGCTCGCCGAGGATGCTCGTGTCGAGAATGCCGATAAACCGTACCGAGCGGCCGCCTTCCAGAAGCCGGCCGGCGACCTCGAACGCCACTGCGCCGCCGAGCGAATGCCCGAGGAGGCGGACCGGTCCGGTCGGCTGCCTGCGGCCGATCTGCTCCATGGCGTCGTCGGCCATGGCCGCCAGCGACGCGCGCCCGGCCAGCATCATCCGAAGATCCGGGTAGCGGACCGGGACGATCTGGGCGGTTCCCGCCATCACCCCGGCCAGCGCGGCGAGGCTTCGGCCATAGCCGACCGATCCGGGGAACAGGAACACGAAGGGGAGGCCGGTTTCACGCACGAGACCGCGTCTGGTCTGCGTCGCAACCTCGGCTGCCCGCGGCGTCGATGCCTCCGGGCCTTGTTCCCCCGATGCTGTTCGCAGATGCGCCGGAGCCATGGCAAACCCCGCTTGAAGTCCGGCGAGTTTTTTCCGATGCCCGGCCCGGAGCTTCATCATCCGTTTGAACGACGCACCCTCCAGCGCTGCCCGCGAAGCCCTCCGGAGCTGGTCGAAAGGTCGCTCCGAACGCACGGCAGCGACCTGATCGGAGCGGTGAGGCGACGATCAGGATCGGAGCAGATGGCCGAGGACGACCCGTCCCTCGCCGGCGCCATTCGCCACGGCCGAAACGGCTTCGTAGGCGGCGTTGCGCTCGAACAGACCAGCGACCTGACGATCCTGTCCAAGGCCGACCTCGAACAGCAGGACGCCCCCGGGACGCAGGAAGCGCGGCGCTTCCTTCAGCACCTTCATGTGGATGCTGAGCCCGTAGGGACCCGCCGCGAAAGCCTCGCGCGGCTCCAGCGCCAGCAGGTGCGCCCGGTCGCCCTCCAGCCGCTTCTCGGAGATGTAGGGCGGGTTGCACACGATCGCGTCGACCGTCCCCTCAAGCCCCAGACCGGACAGGGCACCGAACAGGTCGCCGCGTGACACTCTGACGCGATCGCCGAGGTCGAGGCTGTCGACGTTGCGCCGAGCGACATCGACACATTCCTGCGTCAGGTCGCAGGCCCAAATCCGTGCTTCGGGAAGCTGCATCGCGATGGCGCAGGCGAGATTGCCGGTGCCGCAGCACATGTCGATGACCCGCGGGGGCCTCACGTTCATGCGCCGCAGCGCCTCGATGGCGGTGGCGCCCAGCAGTTCGGTTTCCGGCCGCGGCACGAGCGCGCCCGGCGCGACGAGAAGCTCGAGTCCCATGAAGGTGGTCCGGCCGCTGGCATAGGCTTCAGCGACCTCGTCGTCCCCGATTGCGCGCACTGCATCCTCCGGGGTTCCGCGGTCGTCGCCCAGGCCGCCCGGACTAGGCCGGTGGATCAGCCTGCCGCCATTCGGAGTACGGCAGCCAGAGCGCAGAGGGATTAGAACTGCCTCTTAAGGATAGCTGCGCCGGCCGAAAGGAGGCCGCCGGCCATCATGGCGCGGGCGCGACGAATCCGAGGGAGATTCCGCCGGGAATGCCGGCCGGCACACGGCCGGCGGACCAGCGCGCTCGACCCGGAAACGACCGGCGAGGTGCTCGGCGTCATCGCCGATCTCGCGAAGACCGGCATGACCATGGTGGTCGTCACCCACGAGATGGCTTTCGCCCGGCAGGTGTCGAACCGCGTCGTGCTCATGGAGAGCGGCAAGGTCGATTGCGAGGCCGACCCCGAGACATTCTTCCGCGACCAGCCGAGCCCCCGCCTCAAGGCGTTTCTCGCGACGATCCACCGAACCGGCGGCAGGCAGCGCCTACCGCCCGCCTGCCTCACTCCAGCAGCGCGACGATTTCCGAATAGGCGCGGCGGCGCGCATGGTCGATCGGCGTCACGCCGGCGCGGTCCGCTATGTCGCGGCGGGCGCCGGCGCGGACGAGGTGGGCGACCGTCCTGATGTGACGGGTGCCGCCGTCGCCGAGGATCACCGCCTCGATCAGCGCGGTCCAGCCGAGATTGTTGACGTGATCGAGCGGCGCGCCGGCATCGATCAGCGCCTTGACGACCTCGGCATGGCCGAGATGCGCCGCGGCGATCAGCGCCGTGCCGAGATAGGGGCTGGTCACCGCACGGGGATCGCCGCCGATCTCCAGCGCGACGCGCATGGTGGCGAGATCGTCGCGCACCGCCGCGATGGTGATCGCGTCATAGCGCTGGCTGTCGAGGGCGCGCGGATCGCCGCCGCCGCGAACGAGGGCGCGCATCGCGTCGCGGTGCCCGGCATGGGCTGCGACATGGAGCGGCGTGCGGCCGTGGCGGTCGCGGGCATTGGGATCGGCGCGGCCGGCGAGCAGGCGGCCGATCTCGGCGGCATCGCCGCGCTGGGCCGCGGCGTGAAGCCCGCGATAGTCGGCAACCTCCGCCGCCGAAGGCGCGGTCTGGGCGCGCAGGCCCGCCGGCGCGACGGCAAGGGCGAGCAGGGCCAGCAGGGTGGAGACGGATCGCTTCATGACGGGCTCCTGCCGTGGGCGTCGGGGGGCTTGCGCTCCCCGACGGTTCTCGGAACGCCTCGGGTCAGCGCAGCTTCGCGGCGATCGCCTGGAGGCCGGCATTGGCGCATTCCTCGTCGAGGTGGCCGCCCGGCGCGCCGCCGACGCCGACCGCGCCGATGACCTCTTCACCGGCGCGAACCGGCACGCCGCCGCCGAGCAGGAGGAAGCCCTGAATATGCACGAGGTTGCGCGCGCCGGCATTGTTGGCGGCGGTCTCGGCCATGGCCGACGTGTTGCCGCGGGCGGAAGCGGAGGTGAAGGCCTTGGCGCGGCTCGCATCGATCGTGTGCGGGCCGGCGCGGTCGGCGCGGACCATGGCGCGGACGATGCCGGCGCGGTCGACGACGGTCGCGGTCACGGCGAAATTCTTGGCGGCGCAGGCCGCCACGGTCGCCTGGGCCAGTTCCACGGCGAGGGCGGAGGAGATGTTGCGCTCCTGCAGGACCTGCGCGCCGGCGGCGGCGGTTCCGGCGAGGACGAGGCAGGCTGCGGCAAGGGTCATCTTCGACATTTGAAATCTCCGGGTCGCGGGGCCATGGGCGGCCCGCAGCGCCGTCAGTGATGCAGCAAATGCCGGTTGCGCAGTATCCGCTCGGCCGCTGGCCGGGATCGGTAGCGCTACCGATGGCCGGGGTCGCGCGCGCTCAGGCGCAGCCGCACCATGTCGGCCACGGATGTGGTGCCCAGCTTGTCGGCGATATGGGCCCGGTGGGTATCGACGGTGCGCGGCGAGAGCGCCAGCTTCCGCGCGATCTCCTTGGTGGCAAGGCCATCGGTGATAAGAGCGAGGATCTCCAGTTCGCGCGACGACAGGCGCTCGATCAGCCTTGCGGCGCGGGTGCCTTCGCTGCGCGAGGCGACGCGGTCCGCGAGCACCGACAGCGCGCCCTGCACGGCGTCGATCAGCACCTGCTCGTCGATCGGCTTGGTCAGGAAATCCACCGCGCCCGCCCGGAACGCGCGGCGGCAGGCTTCGACGTCGCCGTGCCCGGTGATGACGATCACCGGCCAGTCGCAGCCGGCCGCGGTCAGGCGCTCCTGCAGGCGGAGGCCCGTGACGTGGGGCATGCGGATGTCGATGAGAATGCAGCCCTCGGGAAGGCCCGGCAGCGCCTCGAGGAAGGCGAGCCCGTCGGCATAGGAATGCACCGTGAGCCCGACGGTGCGCATCAGGAAGCTCAGCCCGTCGCGCACCTCCAGGTCGTCATCGACCAGATGGACAATCCCTGCCCGGTTCATTCGGCCGCCACCCGGCCAACCTGCCTGCCCGATCGCGCGCGCGGCATCCGTATGTGCAGGACGGCACCGCAGGCAGGACCGTTGCCGGCGCCGAGCGTTCCGCCATAGCGCTCCACCAGCGTGGTGCAGAGCGACAGGCCGAGGCCCATGCCCTCCGCGCGGGTGGTGAAGAACGGCTCGAACACGCGGCCGAGGGCCTCTGTCGTGAAGCCCGGCCCGTTGTCGACGATGTCGAGCACGACGCGCCCGGCCTCGTCGCCCCAGCGGATGTCGATGGCCCGGCCGGCGCCGCGATCCCGCAGGGCATCCATGGCGTTGCGGACCAGGTTGAAGACCACCTGTTCCATATGGACGCGGTCGGCCATCACCAGCGGCTCATGCGGTGGCGGCGCGACGCTGATCGCGATGCCCGCGTGCGCTGCCTCGGCGTCGAGCAGCTGCACGACGTCCGCAACCACCGCCGCCAGATCGACCTGTTCGATGGTCGGTTGGCCCTTGGTGAGCCATGACCTGAGCCGCCCCAGAATATCGCCCGCGCGCTTGGCGTTGCGGGTCGTGGCGTCGAAGGCGGTGGCTATGGCCTCGCGGTCGATCTCGGGCCGTTTCGCGAGGCGCTGGCCGGCCTGGCTGTGGCTGAGGATCGCGGTCAGCGGCTGGGTCAGTTCGTGCGCGATCCCGGAGGCCAGTTCCCCCATGGCGTTGACGCGGCTGGCATGGGCGAGCTTCGCATCATGCGAGGCGACCAGCGCGCGAAGGCCGGCTTCGCGGGCAGCGCTCCGCGCGTCGAGCAGCCGCTCCACCGCCAGCGCTCCGAGCGCGACGAGGGCCGTCGCCAGAAGCAGCCAGCCCCAGGGGATAACGGGCAGGGTCTCGGCCGCCAGCACGAGGCGCAGGGGCTGGGTGCTGCTTGCCAGCGGCTGGTCGAACAGCACGCGCTGGCCGGCATCGGGGCCCTCGCTGAACAGCGTCTGACCGTCGAGCAGCAGGCTGACGCGCGTGGTCGGGGCGAGAGCGTCGTCGGACGCGATCAGCCGCGCCAGATCGATGGACATCATGATGGCCAGCCGCGCCGGCCCGTCCGTCGGGGACCGCTTCAGGATGTGCAGGACGCCGCCCTGCTCCCTCGGCACGAGCAGGAAAGGCATGTCGGCCAGCCGCCCATGCACGGCCGCAACCTCGGCCGGGACGGCCGTACCGAGCAAAGCCGCTGGCGGTTGTCTGGTCAGGTCGAGCACGTCGATGGCGACGATCCGCGGGTAGAAGCGCGTGATGCTGGCGATGACCTGCTGCAACGCCTCGGCTGGCGGCGGATCGGACGCGTTGGCCAGCGCCGACACGCTGGTCAGGTGCGCGTCGTGCTGGTCGACCCTCTGGGAAACGAGACGCTGGAGCGCGGCGCCCTGCGCCGACACCGCCGCGACGATGTCCTGCCGCGCCTTCATCACGATGCCCGCGTCCAGCGCGGCCAGAAGCAGGACCGCGCTCAGGCCGACCAGGATGCGGCGGCGGATCGGCGTCATCGGACAAGGCTCTCCGCTTCGGTCGTCCATCGCCCGCCTGTCGGGGCGGCCGATCATCGACGGCCATCATTCAGGCCATACGCCACCCTGATGCCGCAAGCGATATCGCATCCTGCCGGTCTTCCCATCACCAGACCTCGCCCAAAGGCCGGCATCCGGAGGAAAGCGACAGGTCTCGTGCCAGAGGGCCGGCCGCCACCCCGAACACTGCGCCGTTCTCGGGTGCGAGGATCGACGCAATGCCGCGAGCCGCGCTTCTGGCGCGGCCACAGCTCTGGAAGGGATTTCCGATTCGGGAAGGAGTCTTGAAATCGTGGGTCGATCTCAAGAGTGCGGGCTGGTGGAGCTAGGGGGATTCGAACCCCCGACCTCTGCAGTGCGATTGCAGCGCTCTCCCATCTGAGCTACAGCCCCGCCCGCGAGCGCGCCTTTTAGGGCGTCCCCCGGCAGCGGTCAAGACAAAGCGCGTGCCCTCCGGCCGCAAACCGGCGGATGCAGGCATGATGCCTTGCAGCCCTATCCCCGCCGATAGTCCCGTCCCTTGACCAGCCGCGCCGGCGAATAGGTCATCACGGTCTCGCCGCGCTGGTTCACGATGCGGTTGACGGTCTTCACCATGCCCCGCCCGGGCTTGCTGGTGGCGCGCGATTCCACCACCTCGCATTCGACATGGATCGTGTCGCCGGCAAAGGTCGGCGCCTCCACCTTCAGGTCCATGCCGAGGAAGGACAGGCCGACGCCCTGCACGGCGGACTGCATGAGCAGCCCTTCGGCAAAGCAATAGACCAGCGCGCCCGGCGCCAGGCGCTTGCCGGCGAACAGCGATTCCTTCTCGATATAGTCGAGGTTGGTGAACAGCACCTCGACCATGCCGGTGACACCGACGAAGGCGGTGATGTCGGCGTCCGTCACCGTGCGGCCGATGGTCCTGAAGCGGAAGCCGACGGGAGTATCCTCCCATCGAAATCCGAGGCCGACCGTCGGCATGGTTTCGCTCGCCGTCATGAACCGCTCCCTTTGAATCCGTTTCCTCGGCGCCGGTCACGGCGCGCGGGCGGCCATCATGGCGAGGCGGGGCTCATCGGCAAGCGGGCCGTCAGGCGCATGCCGGTGATCGCCACCAGCAGCGTGAACCAGATCGGATCGGCGCGCAGGAAGAAGAAGCTCTCCATGCAGCCGAGATAGATGCCGAACATCCAGAGCTGCAGCCAGAGCGTCCGCGTTGCCGGGTCGGCACTGATGCGCCGCGCCTGCGCGTCGTCGCGAAACGGCTGGATCACCACATAGGCAACGGTGAGGACGAGGCCGATCAGGCCGAGGTTCAGTGCGGTATCGAGAAAGCTGTTATGGCCGTTGGCCGCGCTGCCCGCCCATTGCTCGCTGTCCTCGACGCCGAACCGGGTGCTCTCCAGCGTCCAGAACGACTGGAAGCCGAAGCCCGTCCACGGCCGCTCCGCGAACTTCTCCAGCGCGAAGGCCCAGACGTCGGCCCGGCCGGTGAACGAGGCATCGACCGGCAGCGCCGCGACCATGGCGCTGACCGCCGGACTGAGCACGGAGCCGACGCCGATGGTGAGCAGGCCGACGAGCGGCGAATAGACGATGACCGCGCGCAGGAAGGCCGAACGGATGCAACTGGCAAGCCCGCTGAGCAGCAGCACCGCCGCGATGATGATGATGGAGCTCTTCGCGCCGGTCATGACCACGAAGACCAGCGACAGGATCGCGAGCAGCCCGCCCGCGACCGGCAAGCCCGCGCGTATTCCGAAAATGCCGATGAACACCATCGACGAGAACACGCCTCCGGCAATGTTCTTGTGGCCGAACACGCCGCGCCAGTCGCCGGCGAGGCGCTGCTCGACCAGATCCGTCGCCTGATGGACGGTCAGTTCAGGAACGAGAAGGACGCCGACATAGGACAGGACGACCACGAACAGCGCGGTGCCCACGATCAGCCTGGCGAAATCGTCCCGGTCGCGCGGCAACAGGCAGACGAGTGCGGCGACCACCAGCACGGCGCATGACAGGACGAACCGCCGGAGCGAGGCGGAGAAATCGACGGAGACGAGGACGTTGAGCGCGATATAGCCGAGAAGGACGATGAGCACCGGATCGAGGAAGACCGTCCAGAAGGCACGCCGGCGGGCATAGGCGCCGGCCGCGACGAGGGCCGCCGCAAGGCCGAACAGCACGTAGGTCCAGAAGTCGTTGCCGGTGGTCAGCGCAAGCAGGTCGTTGCTGGACAGGTTGCCGAAGGCTTCGAGCCCGATCCAGACGAGGCACCAGATCGCCACGAACAGCGCCGAGCGGAGTGCGCGCAGGAGACCGTCCAGGCCGGCCAGCGGCGGAACGGCGAAGGCTTGCGGCAGCGTTCGATCGGTCGGCACGGCAATGGGTCCTGAACCCGCGCGCGGGCGGCGGCAGGCCGAGAGGTAGGGGCAGCGGCCGCGCCGGGCAAGAAAATGCTGCGCCTATGGTGAAGCGCCAGCCGTTCCGGCCCGCCGGGACACGACGCGCGAGGGAGCCGGTACACCCGGAACTGTAGCGAATTCTCCCGAGCGTCTTGAGCAGTTGCTGACCCTGCCGCCACCGGGCTGAAACGGGCGCGCGGATCGATCCGGGTTGTCGAAAAAATTTACGACCGCGGTGTCATAGTGCCGTTTGCAACCGCCGATTGTCGCGTGGAAGGTCGCTGATGCGGGACGAGCATTCAGTCAGCCAAGACCGCACAGGCCGCCAGGTCGATGGCGTCCTGATCGCGGCGCTCGAGCAGTCGATCGACGCCGTGGTGATCATCGACGGACGCAACGAGGTCTCCTTCTTCAATGCCGCCGCCGAGCGGCTGTGGGGCCGCGACCGGAGCGAGGTTCTCGGCCAGAACGTCCGCATGCTGGTGCCGGAGGCGGTCCGGCCGCACCATGACGGCTACGTCAACGCCAATCGCGGCGGCGCCTCGGACAAGCTGGTCGGCACGATCGTCGAGGTGCCGATCGACCGCCCGGACGGCACCAGGCGCGTCGGCTCGCTGTCGCTGTCGCGCATCCAGGCCGGCGGCGAGGTCCACTATGCCGCCTTCGTCAAGGACATGACCGACGAGGTCCGCCGCCGCGAGGATCTCTACCTCCTGTCGCTGGTCGCCAACGAAACCGACCGGGCGGTGGTCATCACCGACGGGCACCAGCAGATCGTCTATTGCAATGCCGCCTTCACGCAGCTCTTCGGCTATCAGCGCGACGAGGTGATGGGCCGCGTTCCCGTGGCACTCCTCGCCGGCCGCCATAGCGATCCCGAGGTCGTGAGGCAGCTGAACCGGGTCGCCCGGAACCAGCACGGCATGACGCTGGAGACGATCAGCTACGGCAAGGACGGCCGCGAGATCTGGATCTCCGTCACGGTCAACCCGGTCTTCGACGCCAACGGCGTGTTCCGCCACGCCGTGTCGGTGATCGCCAATGTCACGGAGACGCGCCAGACGCAGGTCCTGCAGCAGACCGTTCTGGAAGCGGTCGCCAAGGATCAGACCCTCCCCGAGATCGCGACGCTGATCTGCCAGCAGGTCGAGGCCATCGCGCCGGGCGTCATGTGCTCGGTGCTGCGCGTCGACCGCGAGGGCATCATCCACCCCCTCGCCTCGCCGAGCCTGCCCGAACACTATTCGCAGGCGCTCGAAGGCCTGCCCATCGGGCCGGAGACCGGCTCCTGCGGCACCGCCGCCTGGCGCGGCGAGCCCGTCGTGGTCGAGGATATCGCCACCGATCCCCTCTGGGCGCCCTACAAGGAGCTTGCCCTGCCGCTCGGCCTCGCCGCCTGCTGGTCGACGCCGATCAAGCTGAAGGACGGCCGCGTTGCCGGCACATTCGCCTTCTACTTCCGGGAGAAGCGGGGGCCGAGCGTCTGGCACGAGCGTCTCGTGGAGGCCTGCGTCCACCTCTGCGCACTGGCCATCGAGCGCCACGAGGAAAAGGCCCATATCGCGCAGCTCGCCTATTTCGACACGCTGACCGGCCTGCCGAATCGCACCCGGCTCGGCGGTGAGATCGACGATTGCATCGCGCGCGCCGCCAACGAGAACCGGCGGATGGCGGTGCTCTTCCTCGACGTCGACAATTTCAAGGACGTCAACGACACGCTCGGGCACTCGGCCGGCGACGCGCTGCTCGTCGAGATCGCCCGGCGGCTGCAGAAGCAGCTGCGCGCCGGCGACATTGTCAGCCGGCTCGGCGGCGACGAGTTCGTTGTCATCCTCAACGATTGCGAAGCGGCCCACGCCTCGGCGGTGGCCGACCGCATCCTGGCGGCGCTTGCCCAGCCGATCGAGATCGACGCCATGGCCCTGCCGGTTTCGGCCAGCATCGGCATCAGCCTGTTCCCCGAGGATGGCCGCGACCGCGAGGCGCTGCTCAAGCACGCCGACACGGCGATGTACGAAGCCAAGAACGCCGGGCGGGGCACGCACCGCTTCTTCTCGCCGGAGATGAACCGGATCGCGCAGGAGCGCCTGCTGATGGGCGCCGCCCTCAGCGAGTCCCTCGCGCTCGGCCTGCTGGAACTGCACTACCAGCCGCAGATCGGGGCCGACAGCGATGCCATCCATGGCGTCGAGGCCCTCGCCCGCTGGCGGCATCCGGCCTTCGGCGACGTGTCGCCGGCGCGCTTCATCGCGGTTGCCGAAGAGTGCGGACTGATCGAGGCCATCGGCGAATGGGCGCTGCGCGAGGCCTGCCGCCAGATGGCGGACTGGCGTCGCCGCGGCCTCGAAATCCCGACAGTCTCCGTCAATCTGTCGCCGCTGCATTTCCGCAACCGCCGCCTGCCCGAACTCATCGTCGAGGCGACGTCGGGCGTCGGCCTGCCGGCCAGCGCCCTGACCGTGGAGATCACGGAAGGCATCATGATGGACGATTGCCCCTCGACCGCCGCCACCATCGAACAGGTGGCGTGTCTCGGCGTGCGCCTGTCGCTCGACGATTTCGGCACGGGCTATTCCAGCCTCGCCTCGATCTCCACCCTGCCGATCGAGGAGATCAAGCTCGACCGCAGCTTCATGCGCGATCTCGGCACCGACAAGAATGCCCGCGCCGTCGCCTCGGCGGTGGTGCGCATCGGGCGCAGCCTCGGGCTGACGGTCGTCGCCGAGGGCGTCGAGACCGAGGCGCAGCGCCGCTTCCTGCAGGGCCTGCGGTGCCATGTGCTCCAGGGCTATCTGTTCGCCCCCGCGATGCGAGCAGAAGCGCTTGAATCCTGGCTGGCCGGGCGCCGTGGCGACGTCGAGCACCAGGTCGCCTGAACCGGATCAGATCTCGATGCGGGCGGGCTCCACCACTGCCGCCGCGACGTAGCTGCGGCAGATGCACCCGAGGCCGAGAGGGCAGGTCTCGGCGTCGGCGCGCTCCAGCCGCACCCCGCAGATCATCCGCGCCAGGGCGTTCTCGCCGCTCATGCCGAGGACTTCGCCCCTGACCCGGCTCGCGCGCGGCACCGGGCCGAAGAACAGGCGCGTGCGCACGAAGGGACGCGGCCGGGTCAATACGGCCTCCGCACGCATCCGCAGCGTCTTCATGCTGAACGGCCGCGCCACATATTCGTGGACGCCGGCCGTCACGGCGCCGAGCACCGAGGATTGCGTCGTGCGTCCGCTGACAAGGATGACCGGCGTGAACTGGACGCCGTTCGAGGCGCGGCGGAGCAGTTGCGTCACTTCCGCGCCGTCGAGGCCGACCAGTCGCGAACCGATGACGAGGAGATTGGGCCGCTGGCGCTCGACCATTTCGAGCGCCTCGAAACCAGTCCGGCACTCGATCACCTTGCCGAGACCGCTCAGCGACGACCTGATCAGTCGGCGCGAAAAGGCCTGATCGTCGGCGACGACGATCGTGGTGGCTGTTGGACGCGGCAGGCCGGGGGCGGAACGCAAGAGAAACATGACCTAACGGAAGGTTCTGACTGCTCTATGCGCCGAGGAACTTAATGACGGCTTAAGCCGCCCTCACTCTGCCGGCGTCTCCGCCGCCCTGGCCTCCTCGGCGACGGCCTTGCGGCGCGGCGTCACCAGTTTGAAGAAGAGCGGAATGAAGATGATGGCGATGACGGTCGCCGCCAGCATTCCGCCGATCACGCCCGTGCCGATCGAGTGCCGGCTGGCCGAGCCGGCGCCGGTGGAGCGTGCCAGCGGCAGAACGCCGAGGATGAATGCAAGCGAGGTCATGATGATCGGCCGGAAGCGCAGCTTCGCCGCGTCCATCGCCGCCTCGTAGGCGTCCAGCCCCTGCTGATATCGCTGCGAGGCGAACTCGACGATGAGGATGGCGTTCTTCGCTGAAAGCCCGATCAGCGTGACGAGGCCGATCTGGAAATAGACGTCGTTCTCCAGCCCGCGCAGCCAGACCGCCAGCAGCGCCCCGAACACCGCGAAGGGCACGGCGGTGATGACGGCGAGCGGCAGCGACCAGCGCTCGTATTGCGCGGCAAGGATCAGGAACACCATGACGATGCCGAACAGGAAGCCCTGATAGCCGGTGCCGGCCGTCGAGAGCTCCTGATAGGCCGAGCCGGTCCAGCCGATCGTGTATTCCGACGGCAGGGTCGCCCGGACGACCTCCTGCATCGCCGCGATCGCCTGCCCCGAGGAGAAGCCGGGAGCCGGCTGTCCGAGGATCTTCGCCGAGGGGAAGATGTTGAAGCGATCGACCTGATCCGGCCCGATGACGCGCGTCACGGTCACCAGTTCGTTCAGCGGCACCATGGAGCCGGTCGATGAGCGGACGAAGACGTGCCTGAGATCGTCGGGCGTCATGCGGAAGTCGGCCTCCGACGACAGGCTGACGCGATAGGTGCGGCCGAACAGTGCGAAATCGTTGACGTAGAGGCTGCCGAACGACGACTGCATCGTCTCGAAAATGGTCGAGATCGGGATGCCGATGGACTTCGCCTTGTCGATATCGACGTCGATCCGGTACTGCGGCACCGAGGTCGAGAACAGATTCTGCACGCCGGCAAGCTCGCGCCGCTGGCTGGCCGCCTGCACGACGCGGTTCGCGGCCTCCGCGAGGTTGGCGAGCGAGCCGCCGGTGCGGTCCTGAAGGTAGAGCTCGAAGCCGCCCGTCGTGCTCATGCCCTGGATCGGCGGCGGGTTGAAGCCGATGACCACGCCGTCGCGGAACTTGGCGTTGATCGCGCCGAGCTGCGGCGCGAGGTTGCGCGCATCCTGCGATGCGACGCGACGCTCGGACCAGTCCCTGAGCGTCAGGAACGAGATGCCGGCATTGGTCTTCTGGCCGCCCGACAGGAGGTCGAAGCCGGCGAAGGTCACGACATTGGCGACGGCCGGATTGCGCGCCGCCTCGGCGCTGGCGACGCTGGTGACTTCGCGCGTGCGCGCAATGGAAGCCGCCGGCGGAAGCACCGTGACCAGGAAGACGTAGCCCTGGTCCTCGTTGGGGACGAGCGACGAGGGCACGCGCTGGAACAGCACCCACAGGCTGCCGAGCAGGCAGGCGAACACCACGATGCCGAGAAAGGCCCGCTTGAGGAAGAACGACACGCTGCCGGTATAGCGCAGCGTCACCCACTCGAAGCCGCGGTTGAACCAGCGGAACGGCAGCGCCGGCTCGTGATGGCCGGGCTTCAGGATCAGCGCGCAGAGCGCCGGCGTCAGCGTCAGCGCGACGATGCCGGAAATCACCACCGAAATGGAGATCGTCACCGCGAACTGCCGGTAGAGCTCGCCGGCGAGGCCGCCGAGGAACGACACCGGGATGAACACCGCGCAGAGCGTCAGCACGATGGCGACGACCGGCCCGGACACCTCCTCCATCGCCTTCACCGCCGCCTCGCGCGGCGGCTTCTTCTCCTGCGTCATGATGCGCTCGACGTTTTCGAGCACGATGATCGCGTCATCGACCACGATGCCGATGGCCAGCACCATGCCGAACAGGGTCAGGAGGTTGATGGAGAAGCCGAGCATGTACATGCCGGCGAAGGTGCCGATCAGCGACACGGGAACGGCGATGATCGGGATCAGCGTCGCGCGCAGGCTCTGCAGGAAGATGAACACGACCAGCGTGACCAGCAGGATCGCCTCGATGAAGGTCTTGATGACCTCCTGGATCGACACTTCCACGAAGCGGGTCGTGTTGAACGGAATGTCGTAGCGCATGCCCTCGGGAAAGCGCCGCGCGATGGTGTCCATCGTCGACTTCACGGATTCCGCGACCTGCAGCGCGTTGGCCCCCGGCTGGAGGAAGATGCCGAGCGGCACAGCCGGCGCGCCGTTGAACGTGCCGGTGAAGCCGTAGGTCAGCGCGCCGAGCTCGACCCGCGCGACATCCTTCAGCCGCAGCGCGCCGCCATTCTCGTCGGAGCGGATGATGATGTTCTCGAACTGGGCGGGATCGGCCAGCCGCCCCGGTGTCGTCACCGAATAGGTGAAGTCCTGGAACTGCTGCATCGGCTCTTCGGAGAAGCGGCCGGCGGCATATTGCGAGTTCTGCTCGCGGATGGCCGATGCGATGTCGCTGGGCGTCAGGTTGTATTGCGCCACCTTGTCCGGCCGCAGCCAGATGCGCATCGAATAGTCCGAGGCGCCGAACAGCTGCGCGTCGCCGACGCCGGGAATGCGGCGCAGATCGTCGAGAATGTTGATCAGCGCGTAGTTGGACATGAAGATCGGGTCGTAGCGCCCGCCCGGCGACGACAGCGCGATCACCTGCAGGATCGAGGTCGAGCGCTTCTGCACGGTCACGCCCTGGCGCGTGACCTCGGCCGGCAGCAGCGGCAGGGCGCGCTGGACGCGGTTGTTGACGTTGATCGCCGCCTGGTCGGCGTCGGTGCCGATCTCGAAGGTGACGGTCAGGCTCATCGCGCCCGACCCGGTCGAGGTCGAGCGCATGTAGATCATCTTCTCGACGCCGTTGATCTGCTGCTCGAGCGGCGCGGCCACCGTCGCCGCCACCGTCTCGGCGGTCGCGCCCGGATAGTTCGCGGTGATCACCACGTCCGGCGGCACGATCTCGGGATATTGCGCGATCGGCAGGGCGCGCATCGACACGAGGCCGGCGAGCACGATGACGATGGAGAGAACCGATGCGAAAACCGGCCGGTCGATGAAGAACTTGGAGATCACGGCCGGGCTCCGCTGGTCGAGGCCTGCGGCCGCGGCGGGGCCGGCACCGGCCGGACGGGGCCGCCCGGTCTGACGCGGATGACGCCGTCGACGATCACCCTGTCGCCGTCGGCGAGGCCCTCGCGGATGATCCAGGCATCGTTGAGTTCGCGGTCGAGCCGCACCGGCCGCACCTGCGCCGTGGACTGGGCATCGACCACATAGACGAAGGGCCCCTGCGGCCCCTGATTGATCGCGCGCTTCGGGATCACCATCGCCTTGGGCATGGTCAGGCCCTTCAGGTTGATGCGCACGAACTGGCCGGGCAGCAGCTCGCCGTCGGTATTCTCGAAGATCGCCCTGATCTGGATCGTGCCGGTGCGCGGATCGACGGTGCGCGAATAGGTGTCCGGCTTGCCCATGCGCGAATAGAAGGTGCCGTCGCCGAACTGGATCTGCACGCCGATGGTCTCCCAGTCGAGCGGCTTGTCCCGCTGGCGGTCCATCTCCTGGAATTCGCGCAGCTCCCGCTCGGTGACCGAGTAATTCACATAGGCCGGGTTGAGCTGGGTGATGGTGGTCAGCAGCGTCTGCTGGGCCTGGATCAGCGTGCCCTCCGGCGGAACGCCGATTGCGGTCGGCCCGGCGACCGATGCCTTGACGACGGTATATTCGAGATTGAGCCTGGCCGTGGACACGTCGGCTTCGGTCGCCTGAAGCGTCGCACGAGCCTGGTCGCGCGCGGCGGTGGCGTCGTCCAGCTGCCGCGGCGTCGCGATGCCGCGCTGGTTGAGCTGCTCGGCGCGGCCGAAATTCTCCTCGGCCAGCTTCAGCGCCGCCTGCGCCTGCGCCACCTGCGCGTTGGCGCGGGCGAGCGTCGCCTCATAGGGGCGCGGATCGATGCGGAACAGCACGTCGCCGACCTTGACCACCGCGCCTTCGGCATATTCGCGCTTGAGCAGGATGCCGCCGACCTGGGCACGCACCTCGACCACGCGGAAACCCGCCACCCTGCCGGCATATTGCAGCGGCAGCGGCGTATCGGCCGCCTTGACCTCGACCACCGTCACTTCCGGCGGCGGCGGGGCGCCTGCCGGCTGCGCGACGGCGGGCGGCTGCTGCCGGCCGAGAAACCACCATCCTGCCGCGGCGCCTGCGGCCAGGATGACGGCGACGGCGAGAACCCGACCAGTGGATCGGCTCATGGGATGATCTCCATGGTCTCCGGCGAGACCCAGCGACAGCGATGATGGTCAGGCCAATTGCGGCGGCACGGGCAATACAACGTCGCGCGCCGGCTCGACGGGCGACGAGGCGTTTCCGCGCAACCTGCCCGCCTGTCACGATCGTCATGCAGCGGGCGCGCCGCAATCTGGCGCAAGTCCGGTCCGCCCCGGCAAGGGCGCGGGAACGCCAAAGGACAATGACTTTGCGTGCCGCGATCCGCAACCCCTTGCAGGGTGGACGCCGAATTCCAGCAATGCGGCAACAGGGTCTTGCGCCGGGCGCGAACCGCCCTAGCGGCGCTCGAGCAGGCCGACCTTCGCGAGGCGGCGGCAGAAGGCCAGCGCCGCCTCCCCGCCCAGCGATGCCGGCGTCGCCCCTTCGCTCAACCGCTCCAGCCAGCCGAGCTCGACCGAGGTCAGGCGCTCCGCCTCGCCGGCCCAGCGCAGTTCCGCGCCATCGCCCACCGGCACGACATGGTGATGCACCGCATCGGCCAGGACGAGCATGTCCTCCGGCCCCGGCATGGGCGTGACCAGGCCGCGCGCGGCCATGGGCATGCGGTCCGAGGCGAGCTGCTGCAGGAACTGCATGGCGACGAGGTCCATGGCCTCGTCGCTGGCGATGGCCGAAAGCCTGTCCCGCGCGGCCTGAACCAGCCCGGACCGCACGGCCTCGTCGCCGATGCGCCAGGTGCGGAACGACCGCCTCAGGCCGGCGTCGCGCGCCTCCATCTGGTCGATGGCCGCGCGCAGGGCATCAGCCCAGCTCGGCTCAAGAAGGCCGATGGTCGCGTGCAGCGAGGGTTCGCCGCCCTCCTGCACGGAGGCGTCGTGCAGAACGCCGCGCGGCACGTAGAGCACGTCGCCGGCATTCAGGATGACCTCCTTGCCGCCCGACGGATCGTGCCGGTGCAGCTTGGCGTCCCATCGCGTCTGGCGCGTCGCGTTCGGCACGATGGCATCGTCCCACACGCGCCAGCGCTTGGCTCCCGACACCTGCAGCACCAGCACGTCATGGGTGTCGAAATGGGTCCGGAACCCCTGCGCGCCCGGCGGCGTCAGGTAGATATTGGCCTGCACGGCATGCAGGAACAGCTTTTCCAGCCCCCGGCAGAAATCGGCGAGCGGGCGGTGGAACTCGTGGAACTGCGACACGACCAGCGTCGCGCCGCCGTCGAACAGCGGAAACAGGCGCGACGGATCGACCTTGCCGTCCGAATAGGTGAACTCGTCGTCCGGAACGCCGGCGCTGCCGTTGCGGCCGCTGTCGGCGAGGCTGACGCGCGGCACCTGCGCGGCATCGGTGCGCAGGAAGGCGTCGAGGTCGGCGATCGCCAGAAGCCGGCCGAACCGCGCGGGATTCTCGTTCTTGAAGTGCCGCGCCCGGCCGTCCTCGCGCAATGCGAAGGCCTGATCGACGGACAGCGCTCCGAAGGCGAGCGCGAAGGCATCCGCCGCAAGCGTCATGGCATTCCCCGGGAAATCAGATTGCGGCTACCAGCCGCGTCCGCCGCCGCGCGGATCGCGCGGATCGTTGTCGGTGACGCGCACGCGCCGCCGGTAGACGCGAACCCGCCCACGGCCCTCGGCGTCATAGGGGTCGTTGTCGGTGCCGCGCCGGCGCACGAAGCGGCCGCGGCCGCGGCCTTCGCGGTCATAGGGATCGCTGTCGGTGACGCGCAGGCGCTGCGCCTCGGCGGGGGTGGACGTCGTCACCGCCGCAGCGGTCGTCACCGCGGCCGCGCCGAGCAGCGTCTTGAACATGAACAGGCGCCGGTCGAGAGGATCCCGGGCCGGCGCGTCGCCGCCTGCACCCGCAAGGTCGTTGTCGATGTCAGCCACTGACGCCTCCCACCTGACCGCTGCCGTCACCGGACAATTGAACGGTTCTAGTCGAGACAGATTGCCACAGGCGACGGAGGTCACTCAAGGGCAAATTACGTATGGTCAGGGGTGCGCCCGGAGTGGAGGGGAGGAGACCGCGCTCAAGGGGTCGCAGATTGCGGTCCCCTCCCGTCCGAGCCAGTGAGCCGGCAACGCAAGATACCTGACGCCGGTTCGCGATCATCCCTGCACGGCCGATGCCACGGCCATCGGCGCCGTCATGAGCCAATATCTGGTATTTTCCCCGGCCCATTGCCACTATATGCAGCATCAGCCTGCATCTGGCGACTGAGGCTCTCCCGGAATGGCTCTCGCATTCTGCAACACCCGTCGCAGATTGCGAGACTGCCACGGCAAAATCGCGCCATCATGCCAGTTGCGCGCTTTCCGTTGCGCTCGGCGCCTCGCTCCTATAGATGCACCGCAACACAATTTCATGCGGGTCCGCGTTTCCAACCGGGACCCGCTTTTTGTATTTGCCGACCGGACGCACCCCCATGAGCATGCGAAACATCGCCATCATCGCCCACGTCGACCACGGCAAGACCACGCTCGTCGACAAGCTCCTCCAGCAGTCGGGCTCGTTCCGCGAGAACCAGCGCGTCGCCGAGCGCGTCATGGATTCCAACGACCTCGAGAAGGAGCGCGGCATCACCATCCTCGCCAAGGCGACCTCGGTCGTCTGGAAGGACACGCGCATCAACATCGTCGACACGCCCGGCCACGCCGATTTCGGCGGCGAGGTGGAGCGCATCCTGTCCATGGTGGACGGCGCCATCGTTCTGGTCGACGCCGCCGAGGGCCCGATGCCGCAGACCAAGTTCGTGGTCGGCAAGGCGCTGAAGATCGGCCTGAAGCCAATCGTCGCGATCAACAAGATCGACCGCCCCGACGCCCGCCACATCGAGGTGATCAACGAGGTCTTCGACCTGTTCGCCGCCCTCGACGCCACCGACGAGCAGCTCGACTTCCCGATCCTTTACGGGTCCGGCCGCGAGGGCTGGATGGCCGAGAAGCCGGAAGGCCCGATCGACCAGGGCCTCGCGCCCTTGTTCGACCTCGTCCTGCGCCACGTGCCGGAGCCGAAGGTCGACCCGCAGCCGTTCCGCATGCTGGGCACGCTGCTGGAGGCCAATCCCTTCCTCGGCCGCATGATCACCGGCCGCATTTCGTCCGGCACGGTGAAGCCGAACCAGTCGATCAAGGTGCTCGCCCGCGACGGTACCGTCGTCGAGACCGGCCGCGTCTCCAAGATCCTCGCCTTCCGCGGCATCGAGCGCCAGCCGATCGACGAGGGCGTCGCCGGCGACATCGTCGCCATTGCCGGCCTGTCCAAGGGCTCGGTCGCCGACACGTTCTGCGACCCCCTGGTCGAGACCCCGATTCAGGCCCAGCCGATCGACCCGCCGACCGTCATGATGGGTTTCATCGTCAACGACAGTCCGCTGGCCGGCACCGAGGGCGACAAGGTCACCAGCCGCATGATCCGCGACCGCCTGTTCAAGGAGGCCGAGGGCAATGTCACGCTGAAGATCGAGGAGAGCCCGGACAAGGACACGTTCTTCGTCTCCGGCCGCGGCGAATTGCAGCTCGCCATCCTGATCGAGACCATGCGCCGCGAGGGCTTCGAGCTCGCCGTGTCGCGTCCGCGCGTCGTCTTCCAGAAGGGCGACAACGGCGAGACGCTGGAGCCGATCGAGGAAGTCCTCATTGACGTCGACGAGGAGCATTCCGGCGTCGTCGTCCAGAAGATGAGCGAGCGCCGCGCCGAGATGGTCGAGATGAAGCCCTCCGGCGGCAACCGCCTCAGGCTGGTCTTCCACGCCCCGACCCGCGGCCTGATCGGCTATCAGTCGGAACTGCTCACCGACACGCGCGGCACGGCGATCATGAATCGCCTGTTCAAGGCCTATGAGCCCTACAAGGGCGAGATACCCAGCCGCATCAACGGCGTGCTGATCTCCAACGACATCGGCGAAAGCGTCGCCTATGCCATGTGGAACCTCGAGGATCGCGGCCCGATGATCATCGATCCCGGCGTCCGCATCTATCGCGGCATGATCATCGGCATCCACAACCGCGACAACGACCTCGAAGTGAACGTGCTGAAGGGCAAGAAGCTCACCAACATCCGCACGACGTCGAAGGACGAGGCCGTCCGCCTCACCCCGCCGATCCGCATGACGCTGGAAAAGGCGCTGGCCTGGATCCAGGACGACGAGCTGGTCGAGGTGACGCCGAAATCGATCCGCGTCCGCAAGGTCCATCTCGACCCGAACGACCGCAAGCGCGCCGAGAAGTCCAGGGAAGCGGTGGCGTAACCGCCGCCTTCCGTCCTCCATTCTCCCCGCATCAGGCGAAGCGCGCCCTTCGAGGCGCGGCTGTCGCAGCGCGCGTCGTCATGGCCGTGCTTGGTCATGGCCGGGTTTGGTCATGGCCGGGTTTGGTCATGGCCGGCTTGTCCCGGCCATCCACGCCTTGAACATGGGCCTCGGAAGCAAGTCGTGGATTCCCGCCACAAGGGCGGGGATGACGTGTTGAGGCCGTCGCCATTTTGAACCGAATTGGCGCGGCCGCCCTTCAGAACCGCTCCGCCGCGAACGGCGCCGTCGGGATCGAAGTCGCCTCGCCGGCGATGATCTCCGCCACCACCTTGCCCGTGGTCGGTCCGGTCGACAGGCCGATATGGCCGTGGCCGAAGGCGAAGACGACATGCCTGTGGCGCGGCGCGCGACCGATCACCGGCAGGCCGTCCGGCGTCGAGGGCCGCGACCCGTGCCAGGCTTCGCCCTCGACCGCCTCGCCCATGGCGACCGTCCCGCGCGCCTGCTGCTCCGCAAGGCCGATCTGCGCATGGTTCGGCGCAGCATCGGGCGTTGCGAGTTCCACGCCTGAAAGCACGCGCAGGCCTGCCTTCATCGGCGCGATGACATAGGCCCCGCCCGTGTCGTTGATCGGCCGCGTCAGGGCATGGGAACCGGTTGGGGCGAAGTGCCGGTGATACCCCCGCTCCGCCGCCAGCGGCAGGCGATAGCCCATGGTCCGCGTCAGCGCGTGCGAATGGGCACCGGCCGCGATGACGACCGTCCTGGCTTCGACCTCGCCGCCGCCCTCCAGCAGCACTCTGGCGCCCTCGTCTCCTTCGACGACGGTTCTGGCGCGCGCACCGACGAATTCAACGCCCTGCTGGCGCGCCGCCGCCTCGTAGGCATGCACGAGGCCACCGGGATCGCTCACCGCGCCCGTCTCGGTGTGCCAGACGGCCCTGGCGAAGCGCCGCGTCAGCGCCGGCTCGAATTGCGGCAGCTCCGCGCCGTCGATCACCTCGAAGGCGACCTTGTGGTGGCCGAGGATGTCCCGTTCCAGCGCCGAGGCGGCAAAGGCCGCCTCGCTCCGGTACAGCTTCACCCAGCCGCGCCGCTGGATCAGGTCGCGCGCGCCGATCATCCCGGCAATGCGCCAGTGCTCGTCATAGGCGGCACTGCACAACGGATCGAGCGCGGCTGCCGTCGCTCGCCACGAGGCTTCGTCGCAGCGGCGCACGAAAGCCAGCAGCCACGGCATCACGGCCAGCAGCGAGCCATAATCGACCCTGACCGCAGCCTCGCGGTTCAGCGCATAGCGCGGCAGCTTCGCGCGAAGCCCGGGGCTCGCCATCGAGAACAGCGAGCCACGCGAGATGACGCCGGCATTGCCGTAGCTCGCGGCATTGCGGATGCCGCCGGGATCGACGACCGTGACGCCGAGCCCGCGCGCCCTGCAGGCAAGCGCCGTCGCAAGCCCGACAATGCCGCCGCCGATGACGGCGACATCGCTTGCCGGCGCAGCGATCACCTGACGACCTTGGGATGCGTGCCCTCACCGAGGTCCCAGTAGAGCCCCGCCATCAGGCCGATCGCCTCGCGCACCAGCGCGCTCGGCACGTGCTCGTTGGGGGCGTGCTGCGAGCAGCCCGGATAGGAGTGCGGCACCCAGATCGTCGGCATGCCGAGGATTTCCGCGAAGACGTCGTTCGGCAACGATCCGCCGGCATTCGGGATCACCGCCGGCTTCTTGTTGGTGGTGAGCGCGATGGAAGCAGCCGCCCACTGCACCCAGGGATGGTCGGGGTCCGTGCGCGTCGCCTTGAACGACGCGTCGCGGCCGCTCGTCACCTCGACATCGGAGAAGCCGTGGCGCGCGAGATGCCTCTTGATCGCCGGAATGAAGCCGTCGGGGTCGGAGCCGACCACGGTCCGGATCTGGCAGGTGGCCTTGGCCGAGGGCGGCACGGCGTTCTGCGGATTGCCGATGTCGCCGGCGCCGAAAGCGAGGATCTCGAACGTGTTCCAGCCATAGACCTTCTCGGCCGGCGTGAAGCCGATCTCGCCCCACCAGGGCTCGATCTGCGGTCCGCCGGGAATGCTGGCGGGCTCGATGTCGGCGAGCGCCCGGCGCACCGAATCCGGCAGCGACGCCGGCAGCAGTTCATGGACCAGCACCTGCCCCGTCGGGCTGATGATGGTCGCCAGCGCATGGGCGAGGCGCACGGCCGGGTTCGACAGGAGCCCGCCCCAGTTGCCGGAATGGTGGCCGCCCTCGCGGGCATTGATCGCGAAGTCGATGCGGTAGCCGCCGCGCGAGCCGAGGCAGAGCGTCGGCCGGTCGGCGGTGAGGCGCGGCCCGTCGGAGCCGATCAGGATGTCGGCCTTGAACAGGTGGCCGTGCTCGCGCGCGAGATCGTGCAGGCCGGCCGAGCCGACCTCCTCGCCCATCTCGATCAGGTAGCGGATGTTGAAGCCGAGCTTGCCGCGCGTCGCGATGACCGCCCGCAGCGCCTCGATATTGATGGCGTGCTGGCCCTTGTTGTCGACCACGCCGCGGCCGTACCAGCGCTCGCCCGTATCATCGAGCGTCCAGGGATCGCGGCCCTCCTGCCACTGGCCCTCCATGCCGGCGACGACGTCGCCATGGCCGTAGCCGAGCACGGTGACCAGCGCCGGATCCTCGATCCGCTCGGCCAGCAGGAACGGACCCTTGGCCTTCGGGTGGGTCAGCGTGCGGCAGGTGAAGCCGAGCGCCTCCAGCGAAGGCTGCATCTCCTCGGCGAGGTAGCGGGCAAGGTCCGGCGCGCGGGCCGGATTCT
>Ga0209794_1000576_pt1 | contig 48613 bp, 43 predicted proteins | sample EBPBio232013_DNA_FD_185869 | JGI IMG/M metagenome (GOLD analysis project Ga0209794, IMG submission 185869) | Wastewater treatment Type I Accumulibacter community from EBPR Bioreactor in Madison, WI, USA - Reactor 1_5/23/2013_ DNA (SPAdes)... | ecosystem: Engineered > Bioreactor > EBPR >... | reverse complement strand
CGCATTGAAGGTCACGCGCTCGACCGGCTTGCCCTTGAGCACCTTGCGCGCGGTGAGCGCTTCGAGAAGGTGCCAGGAAATCGCCTCGCCCTCGCGATCCGGGTCGGTGGCGAGAATGACGCGATCGGCGGACTTCACGGCGGCGGCGATGGCGGAAACCTGCTTCGACCCGCGCCCGTCCAGCTCCCAGATCATCGCAAAATCGTTGTCGGGATCGACCGAACCATCCTTGGAGGGAAGGTCGCGCACATGGCCGTACGAGGCGATCACCTCGTAGCCGCGGCCGAGATACTTGTTGATCGTCTTGGCCTTCGACGGCGACTCGACGATGACGACCCGGTTTTCCATAGGCGCCCCAAATCTGACAGGGGCGGATAAGTGGCGAGCGGGCGCCGATTTGTCAAATCCGAGGGGCGGCGACCGGGCACGTCGAGCGCGGTGCATAAAGTTTGCGCAAAACGACCTGCATACCGAATACTTTTAATCAAGCATTAGCCAGCTCTGCTCTATTGCACCGTTACGGTGCAATCGGAGGATACTGGACAATGTTGGGTTTCGGTCGTCAGTCAAACGAGATCGTTGAGGCTATCATGAAAGCCAATGCGGTCATCGAATTTGATCTGGACGGAAAAATTACCAATTCCAACGAAAATTTCCAAACTCTCTCCGGGCGTTCGGCAGTCGAACTTTCCAGAATGACGTTTTTCGAACTCATGGCACCCGCCGACCAGAAGGCCGGTCTGCCTGAAGCCATGATGACGCCGCTGCGGAAGGGCGAGGCCGTTTTCAAGGAAATCCGCCTTGAACTCAAGGACGGGAGCGCGATCTGGGTTTTCGTGCGGTGCAACCCGATCAGGCGGGGTGGAAAAATCCACAAGGTCTTCATGTTCGCGACCGACGTGACGGCGCAGCATCTGCAACGGACGCAGAGTGAAAGCCGCATGCAGGCCATCAACCGCTCGCAGGCGGTTATCGAGTTTGATCTTGACGGAAATGTCATCAGTGCGAATGACAATTTTCTCGCCGCGCTCGGCTATGCGCTTGGCGAGATCCAAGGCAAGCACCACCGGATGTTTGTCGACCCGGCAGAGGTGGGCGGCCCGGAATATCGGGCATTCTGGGACAAGCTCCGCGCGGGGGAGTATCAGGTCGCGGAATACAAGCGCATCGGCAAGGGCGGGCGCGTGGTGTGGATCCAGGCCTCCTATAACCCGCTGTTCGATGTCGGCGGCAAGATCGTCGGCGTCATCAAGTTCGCAACCGATATCACCGCGGAAAAAATGGGCCGGTTGCGGCGGGCCGAAGCGCAGGGTGAGGTCAATACCGGGCTGACTGCCGTTGCCGGCGCTGTTGGCCGGACCGCCGAACAGGCGACGGCCGCAGCCGCGGCGGCCGTGCAGGCCTCTGCCAACGTCAACGCCGTCGCCGCGGGGTCTTCGCAGCTTTCGGATTCCGTCACGGAAATCAACGATCAGGTTACGAAGGCCCTGCGGATTTCGAATGAGGCGGTCGAGCAGACCAATCAGGCCGGCATCACCATCGGTAGCCTCGTCGAGGACGCGAAAAAGATCAGCGCGGTGATCGATCTCATTTCATCGATCGCCAGCCAGACGAACCTGCTCGCGCTCAACGCGACCATCGAGGCGGCGCGGGCCGGCGAGGCCGGCCGCGGCTTCGCCGTCGTTGCCGGCGAGGTCAAGGGGCTGGCGGCGCAGACCGCCAAGGCGACCGGCGAGATCAGCGAGCACATCAACGCCGTGCAGGCCTCGAGCCAGATGGCGCAGAGTGCCATCGAGGCGGTTTCCGCGACGATCGAGAACATCAACGGCATCTCGGTCAGCATTTCGGCGGCGGTGGAAGAGCAGGCGGCGGTGACGAACGACATGTCGCGCAACATGCAGGAAGCCGCGCAAGGCGTCGAAATGATCACCCGCTCCATGGAAGAGGTCGCGCAGCTGACCGGCGAGGCGAACGACGGCGTGCGGCGGATTTCCGACGCGGCGCAACGCGCGGCCTAGGTTGCGAGCGCCGTCCGCCGCATCGACCTGAGGATAAGGCCGGCGCGGCGCTTGCGGGCGGGGCGGGGCTGGCCTAAACCCCTCTTCTTACCATGAGCGCTGCATCGTCCTTTATCTTCCCGCATCGGCATCTCCTCGGGATCGAGGGGCTTTCGCGTCCCGATATCGAGGGATTGCTCGATCTCGCCGAGGAAGAGGTCGAGATTTCCCGGCAGATCGAGAAGAAGAAATCCTCGCTGCGCGGGCGAACGCAGATCAACCTGTTCTTCGAAGCCTCGACCCGCACGCAATCCTCGTTCGAACTCGCGGGCAAGCGCCTCGGCGCCGATGTGATGAACATGTCGGTCGCCAATTCGTCCGTGAAGAAGGGCGAGACGCTGATCGACACGGCGATGACGCTCAACGCGATGCGGCCGGATATCATCATCGTCCGCCACCATGCCGCCGGCGCCGTGCACCTGCTGGCGCGCAAGGTCGATTGCTCGGTCGTCAATGCCGGCGACGGGGCGCACGAGCACCCGACGCAGGCGCTGCTCGACGCGCTGACCATCCGCCGCAACAAGGGCCGGATCGAGGGGCTGACAGTCGCGATCTGCGGCGACATCAGCCATAGCCGCGTCGCCCGCTCGAACATCATCTGCCTTCAGGCGCTCGGTGCGAAGGTGCGGCTGTGCGGCCCGCCGACACTGATCCCCACGGGTGTCGAGCGCTACGGCGTCGAGGTCTTCACCGACATGCGCCGTGCGCTCGAAGGCGCGGATATCGTGATGATGCTGCGCCTTCAGCGCGAGCGGATGAACGGCTCGTTCGTGCCCTCGGTGCCGGAATACTTCCATTATTACGGGCTCGACCGCGACAAGCTCGCCTATGCGAAGCCCGATGCGCTCGTCATGCATCCGGGGCCGATGAACCGCGGCGTCGAGATCGCCTCCGATGTCGCCGATGGTGCGCAGAGCCTGATCCGCGAACAGGTCGAAATGGGCGTCGCGATCCGCATGGCGGTGCTGGAAGCGCTGGCGCGGCGCCTGCCGAACGGGTGATGCGATGATGAGCACGCTGTTCGATATCCTCTTCGAAACGCTGCTCGCACATCGCATCGGGCGTTGGCTGCTGGTCGTGCTGATTGCCGGAATGGCGTCCTGGTTCGGCGGAATCCGGAATTCATCGACATGGATCGTGATCGCGGTCGCTACCGGTGTCGCCCTGGCGTTCGAGGTGTTCGACCGTTTCTCCTCGCGCAAGGAGAAGATAGGCGGAGTGGATGAAAAGGGGGAGAAGGGCTGATGGGCATTCTCGAAGCCCTTCTGGGCGACCTCCTTCAGGTGCTCATGCAGCAGCAACTGGTGCGTTGGGGCCTCGCGCTCGCGGCCTCGCTCTGGGCATGGCTGATCGGCGACGAATACGCGCGCCTGCGCCGGTTCTACCTGCTCGCACCGTTCGCGGTCGCCGGGCTGATCGAGGTCTGGAACCTCGTCGAGACGAGTGCCGGGCCGATGGCGGGAGCCAAGATTTCCCAACTCCTCGTGGTTCAGGAGGCGGCGCGCAAGATCGCGAGCCCGATCGGGCTCGGCGCGGTGCTGCTGGCGGCGATCCTCGGCTACATGCGCGGCATCGGTTTCGCGATCGGCGTCGCGATCCTGCTTGCTGCGTATTTCGTCGACGGGATCGTCGCGAAGGAGGGGCTGCGCGTGTTGTCCTTTGCCGGGCTGTCGCAGATGCTGCTGCTGTTGCCGACGATCCTGCTCGTCATGCTGACATCGTATGGAATCGGCGCGAGTTTCCGCCGGTTCCGGGAGAATCGCCGTGCCCCTGAGTAGCGCTTCCCGCCTTCACCTCAAGAACGCCCGGCTGATGGACCCGGTGACGGCGCTGGTTTCGCCGGGTGGGGTCGTCGTCCGTGACGGCGTAATCGAGGGGTTCGGTGCCGAACTTGCGCGCGGCCCGGTCGCCGATGCGGCGGTGCTCGATTGCGGCGGCGCGCTGATCGTGCCGGGGCTCGTCGATCTGCGCGCCTTCATCGGCGAACCGGGCGAGGAATATCGCGAGACCTTCCGCTCCGCCTCGCTCGCAGCGGCGGCGGGCGGCGTGACGACGGTGATCGCCCAGCCGAACACCAGCCCGGTGGTCGATGATCCGGCTGTGGTGGATTTCGTGCTGCGCCGCGCGCGTGACACCAGCCTGGTCAATATTTCGGTTGCGGCGGCGCTCACCAAGGGCTGTCGCGGCCAGGAGATGAGCGAGATCGGCCTTCTCAAGGAAGCTGGTGCTGTCGCGGTGACGGATGGTGACAGGCCCGTCACCAATGCGCAGGTGATGCGCCGCGCGCTGACCTACGCCCGCGTGTTCGACATGCCGGTGATCCACCACCTCGAAGACCCCGATCTCGTCGGGCAGGGAGTGATGAACGAGGGTGAGTTCGCGACGCGTCTCGGCCTGCCGGGTATCCCGACCGCCGCCGAAACGATCATGCTCGAACGCGATATCCGTCTCGTGCAGTTGACCGGCGGGCGCTATCACGCCGCGATGATCACCTGCCGCGACAGTCTCGAAGTCATTCGTCGCGCCAAGCACGCTGGCCTGCCCGTGACGTGCGGCGTCTCGATCAACCACCTCACGCTCAACGAATTCGATATCGGCGAATACCGCACATTCCTCAAGCTCAGCCCGCCGCTGCGTTCCGAGGAAGACCGCCTGGCGGTGGTGGAAGCGGTGGCGGAAGGGGTGATCGACGTCATCGTTTCCGATCACAACCCGCAGGATGTCGAGACCAAGCGCCTCACCTTCGCCGAATGCGAGCCGGGCGCGATCGGCCTCGAAACCATGCTCTCGGCGGGGATGCGCCTTGTCGAGGCCGGGCATATCCGGCTGTCCCGACTGCTCGAAGCCATGTCCGATGCGCCGGCGAAGCTGATTGGCCTCGATGCCGGGCGGATGGCGAAGGGCGCGCGCGCCGATCTCATCGTCTTCGATCCCGAGATGCCGTGGGTGGTGGAAGCGGCCGGCCTGCATTCTCTGTGCAAGAACACGCCGTTCGAGGATGCGCGCATGTCGGGCAAGGTGACGATGACAATTGTTGCGGGGCGCCTCGTCCACTCCTATCGTTGAGGAAAACGGGGAGGGGTTGATGGGTGAGTTTCCGCTCGGCGGGATGGCTGGTGTTCTGGCCCTGGCTGTGGGCTATCTCTGTGGGTCGATCCCATTCGGGCTGATCCTGACCCGGCTCGCCGGCACGGTCGATATCCGTGAGATCGGCTCGAAGAGCATCGGCGCCACCAACGTGCTGCGCACGGGCCGCAAGGATCTCGCCGCCGCGACGGTGCTGCTCGACGCGCTCAAGGGCACGGTGCCGGTGCTGATCGCGATGAAATGGGGGATTGGCCCGGCCGTGCTTGCCGGCATTGGCGCGTTTCTCGGCCATCTCTATCCCGTCTGGCTGAAATTCGCCGGCGGCAAAGGGGTCGCGACCTATATCGGCGTGCTGCTTGGCCTGTGGTGGCCGGGGCTGGTGATTTTCGGAGCCGTCTGGCTCGCGGTTGCCTTCATCACGCGCTATTCCTCGGCGGCGGCGCTGGTTGCCTCGGTGGTGGTGCCGGTATCGAGCTTCTTCCTTCTTCGAGGCGGCGGTTGGCTGCTGCCGCTGGCGCTTTCCGGCATGGCGGTCCTGCTCTGGTTCCGGCACCGCGCGAATATCGAGCGTCTCCTTGCCGGCACCGAGGGCAAGATCGGGCAGAAGGGATGACGCCCCGTGCGGGCATCCGGCTGAGCGAACGTCAGCGCCTCGACTGGCTGCGCCTCGCCCGATCGGAAGGCATCGGCCCGCGAACGTTCCATGGCTTGATCAACCGGTTCGGCGGCGCGCGCGCCGCGCTGGAGGCGCTGCCCGACCTCGCGGCGGCGCGGGGCCGGCATGTCAGACTTTGCTCGCAGGAGGAGGCCGAGCGCGAGTTCGAGGAAGCCCGGCGGCTCGGTGCGCGCCTCATCGCCAGCGGTGAGGAGGATTATCCCTCGCGCCTTCTTGAAATTCCCGGCCCGCCGCCGATTCTTTGCGTGCTCGGCCGGACTGAGTTGCTGCAGGCGCCCTCGATCGGGCTTGTCGGTGCGCGCAATGCCTCCGCCTCGGGGCGCAAGATGGCCGGACGGCTCGCGGAGGGGCTCGGCCGTGGCGGTTATGCGGTGGTATCGGGCCTTGCGCGCGGGATCGACGCCGAAGCCCACCGGGCGAGCCTTGCCACCGGCACGATCGCGGTGCTTGCCGGCGGACTCGACAAGCCCTATCCGCCCGATAATCGTGCGCTCTACGACGAGATCGTCGAGAAGGGCATCGCCGTGTCGGAGATGCCCTTCGGGCTCTCGCCGCGAGGGCGTGATTTTCCGCGCCGGAACCGGCTGATTTCCGGGCTCTCGCTCGGCATCGTCGTGGTCGAGGCCGCGCGACGTTCTGGTTCGCTCATCACCGCGCGGCTGGCCAACGAGCAGGGGCGGGAGGTGTTCGCCGTGCCCGGTTCGCCGCTCGATCCGCGCTGCGAGGGCAGCAACGATCTCCTGCGTGAGGGCGCGGCCATCGTCACGGCGGCGGAGGACATCCTGACTGTGCTTGCGCCGCTGGCGGGTGAGGCCGGGCGGATGCCGATGCTGTTCCGCGAGCCGGAGCCGAGGCAATCCGACGCGTTCTTCGATGAATTCGAGGGCGATGCGCCCTTGCCGGAAACACCCGGCGACAACGAGGATGCCGAGGCGCCGTCGGGCGATCTTGCATCGCGCGTGCTGGGGCTGCTCGCGGTCGATCCGGTGGAAGTCGATCTCATCGTGCGACAGGCCGGGGCGACCCCGCGTGCGGTCCAGGCGGCACTGATGGAACTCGAACTCGGCGGCCTGCTTGCCCGGCTGCCTGGCAATCGTGTCGCGCGGAAGGTCTAGCGGCTACCCAGTCGTGAACAGTGTCAGCAGCAGCGGCAGAGTGATCATAGCGACGAGCGTCTGCCCGGTGGTGATGGCGGCGACGAGCGGTGCATCGCCGTTCATCTGCTTGGCGAGGACATAGGCCCCGCCCGCCGTCGGCACGCCCAGACAGACGAAGACAATGGCAAGGCTGTTTCCCGTCAGACCCAGCGCCATGCCGAGCGCGTAACCGACCAGCGGCACGGCCAGGACGCGCACGAAGACCCCGGTGAGGAGGGCAGGGCTCGGGCGGCGGAGATCCTGAATCCGCAGGCCCGCGCCGACCAGCAGCAGTGTCGCGCCGAGCGCGCAGCGGCCAACGATGTCCATCGCCATGCCGATCGAGCGCGGGATCGGCAGGCCGGTGAGATTGAGCAGCAGCCCTATCGCCGTGCCGACGATGAAGGGGTTTCGGGCAAGACCGCCGAACAGGGAACCGGAATTGCCGTGGGCATATTTCCGCAGCACCAGAACGCTGATGACGTTGAGCAGCGGGATCATCGCCGTCATCGCCACGGCGGCCAGCGTCACGCCTTCGTTGCCGTAGAGATTGGCAGCCATGCCGAGCGCGACGAAGGCGTTCCAGCGCAGGACACTCTGGAAGATCGCGGTGAAGGAGGCTGAACTGATGCTCAGCATCCGTTCCAGAAACGGTCGCAGGAGGAGGAGAAAGACCGCGAACAGAAGGATCGTGCCGATCAGCGCGCCGCCGAGGCCGAGGAACGGGACCTCGGCCAGCTTCGCCGTGCCGAGCGTTCGCGCGAGCAGGACGGGGATGAGCACGTAGAAGGAGACGGTCTCGAAGCCGCGCCAGGCATCGTCCGAGGCGAGAAGGGTTCGGCGCAACAGCCAGCCGACAGCGATGATGCTGAAAACCGAAATCAGGGAATCGAGGATCACGGGAAACCCGGGAAAGGAAAAGTTGTGCCTACCTTAGCCCTGTTTGCCGGCTGAAGGGAACCTTTCAATGCCGTTCAGCGTTGATTTATGCGAATGACAATACATGTTTCTGGTCCAAGAATGATAGCGTGACGGGCGCAGGAATTCCGGGGGCGATCGACATCTTGGCCTAGGAGGACAAAGATATGAAACGATTTGCAGGATTTTCGCTCGGGGTCGCGCTTTCGGTTGCGGCTCTTATGCCCGGTGGCGCACAGGCGGCCTCGTTCGGCGGTGTTTCCGCCAGCGGCAATTTCGGCGCGCTGCCGCTGGTTCAGGTCCAGTCCGGCCCTCCGCCGAGTGTCGGTGGTGGCGCGATCGTTGCCGGACCGCGCGTCCGTGGCCCCGTGGCGGCGCCGCGTGGGCGGGGTGGTTACGGCTATCGCGGCCGCCGTGGTCGCGGTGACGGCGTAGCCGCCGGTGCGGTTCTCGGCGCGGCCATTCTCGGCGGCGCGATCATCGCCAACTCGCAGCGCAATCGCGGCTACTACTACGATGACGACGGCTACTATGCGCCGGCGCCGGTCTATGGCGGCGGCTACTACTATGGCGCTCCGGCTGCTGTGCCCGCGCCTGCGGACAACGATGCCGATGTCTATTACTACGGCGCACCGGGCTACTATGGTGCACCGGGCTACTACGGGCGCCCTGTCTATCGCGGCCGTCCGCACAACCGCGTTCGCGGCATGCGCGATCCGGCGGGCGGCGGTACGCTGAAATAAAGGCTGTCTTCTTGTCTTGTCGCATCATCCTGTCCATCAACCGGTATCCGCTTGATGGGGGGATGCTCTAGCGGCCCGTCTGTCGCAGGTTGCGCAGGCGGTCGAGAACGCCCTGGAGAATGAACGAGGCGGCGGTGGCATCGATCACCGCCGCCCTTTTCTTGCGCGAGAGATCGGCCTCGATCAGCGCGCGCTCGGCCGCAACGGTCGACAGCCGCTCGTCCCAGAACAGGATCGGGATGTCGCGGAGGTTGCGGATGTTGCGGGCGAAGGTCCGCGTCGCCTGAACGCGCGGCCCGGCGCTGCCGTCCATGTTGAGCGGCAGGCCGATCACCAGCACACCGACATCGTGTTTGTCGATGAGCGCCGACAGTTCGGCCCAGTCATCCTTGAACTTGCGGCGCGGAATGGTCCGGAAGCCTGTCGCGATGCCGCCTTCGACGTCGGACAGTGCGACGCCGATGGTCTTGTCGCCGAGGTCGAGCCCGAGCAGGCGCTGGTTTTTCCCGATGAGGGCCGGCAAATCCTCGACGGCGAGATCGATCTGGCGGCGGGGAGGTTCGGTCACGGGCAGATCCTGTGCGAAGGTGTGCGGTGCAAAAAAAGGTTGGCCAATCCGGCCGGGACCAATAAACCCAAACCAGCCCGATCGAAAGCACAGGAGTGACGAGAATGGAAATCACCTGGTACGGACATTCGGCTTTTGCCCTCGAAAGCACCGGACGGCGCGTGCTCGTCGATCCGTTTCTGAACGGCAATCCGGTTTTCGAAAGCGAAGGGAAGGGCACTGTCGCCGAAAAGTTCGCCGCCGCGATCAAGGGCACGACCGATATCGTCATCACGCACGGACATTCCGACCATATCGGCGATGCACTCGACATCGCCGCAGCCACCGATGCGACCGTTTTCTGCAACTGGGACCTCGGCCAGTGGCTCGTCAACAAGTGGCAGGGCATGGGCACCGGCAAGGCCCTGAACATCGAGATGATGAACGCCGGCGGCCGGATCGAGCATAACGGCGTTTCGATCCGCCTCGTCCGCGCCGATCACTCCTCAGGCGTGTGGGAGCGCGGCATTTTCCAGACGCTGGGCAATGCCAACGGCGTCATCATCAACATTCCCGGCGCGCCGGTGATCTACCATATGGGTGATACGGATATCTTCGCCGGCATGGGTCTGATCGAGGAACTGCACCAGCCGGACATCGTCATCGTGCCGATCGGCGATCGTTTCACGATGGGCCCGTCGACGGCGGCGCTGGCGGTGCGGCGGTTTTTCCCGCGTTCGAAAGCGGTTATTCCCTGCCATTTCCGCACCTTCGGCGCGCTGACCGGCACGGCCGAGGAATTCAAGCGCGAACTGGGCCCGCTCGGCACGCACCTGCTCGACCTCAACACCCACGAGCCGGTGACGTTCTCGATCGGCTGAGATTGCAAGATGCGCGGCACGCATTGGCGCGCATCCTCGTATTTGCCCTTCATCCCCGCGTTCGATCGTTTTTTCGAGCGCAATCGCATTTTCTTCGATCAACCGGTATCGCTTGAAGCGGAAAATGCTCTAAAGAGCGCGGGGATCATCTTTTTCGGAGTGCTTCATGTCCGTCGATGCCGCGACCGTGCGCCGGATTGCCCGACTTTCCCGGATCGAATTACCGGAAGCCGACGTGCCGGCGATGCAGGGCGAGATCAACGCCATCCTCGGCTTCGTCGAGCAACTCGGCGAGGTCAATGTCGAGGGTGTCGAGCCGATGACCTCCGTCACGCCGATGGCGTTGAAGATGCGCGAGGATGTGGTGACGGACGGCGAGAAGGCCAGGCTTGTCACCGCCAACGCGCCGCAAAGCGAGGACAATTATTTCCTGGTCCCGAAGGTGGTCGAGTAATCCCGCCGTCGCCGCCTCTCACGCTCCTTTTCGATATCCGAGACCATCATGACCGATCTGACCGCGTTGACGCTGGATGAAGCCCGCACGGGGCTCGCCGAGGGCAAGTTCACCTCCGTCGAACTGACAAGGGCGCATCTTGCCGCGATGGAGGCCGCCCGGCCGCTCAATGCCTTCGTGCTCGAAACGCCGGAAAAGGCGCTGGAGATGGCCGCAGCCTCGGATGCGCGCCGCGCCAAGGGTGAGGCGGGGCGGCTCGAAGGCATTCCGCTCGGCATCAAGGATCTGTTCGCGACCGAAGGCACCCGCACCACGGCCTGTTCGCGCATTCTCGGCAACTTCATCCCCAAATACGAATCGACCGTCACGACGCAATTGTTCCGCGACGGCGCGGTGATGCTCGGCAAGCTCAACAACGACGAATTCGCGATGGGCTCCTCGAACGAGACCTCGGCGTTCGGGCCGGTGGTCAACCCGTTCAAGCCGGCAAACTGGGATACGGCCAAGGCGAAATCCGCGCTCGCGGGCGACAAGAAGGGCCTGCTGGTTCCCGGCGGCTCCTCGGGCGGTTCGTCAGCGGCGGTGGCGGCGAACCTCTGCCTCGGCGCGACCGCAACCGATACCGGCGGCTCGATCCGCCAGCCGGCGGCCTTCACCGGCACGGTCGGCATCAAGCCGACCTACGGGCGCTGCTCGCGCTGGGGCATCGTTGCCTTCGCATCGTCGCTCGATCAGGCCGGGCCGATCGCCAAGACCGTGAAGGACGCCGCCGCGCTGCTGACCTCGATGGCGGGACATGACCCCAAGGACTCCACCTCGGTGGATATCGCGGTGCCGGATTTCGAGGCGGCGGTTGGTAAATCCATCGCCGGCAAGACCATCGGCATTCCCAAGGAATACCGCGTCGAGGGCATGCCGGCGGAGATCGAGGCGCTCTGGCACAAGGGCGCCGAGATGCTCAAGGCGGCAGGGGCGAAGATCGTCGACGTCTCGCTGCCGCACACGAAATATGCGCTGCCGGCGTATTATATCGTCGCGCCGGCGGAGGCTTCTTCCAATCTCGCGCGTTACGACGGTGTGCGCTATGGCCTGCGCGTGCCGGGCAAGGATATCGTCGATCTCTACGAGAAGACGCGCGCCGCCGGTTTCGGCCGCGAGGTCAAGCGCCGCATCATGATCGGCACCTATGTGCTTTCGGCGGGCTATTACGACGCCTACTACCTGCGCGCCCAGAAGATCCGCACGCTGATCAAGAAGGACTTCGAGGACGTTTATGCCTCGGGCGTCGATGCGATCCTGACGCCGGCGACGCCCTCCGCCGCGTTCGGCATCGCCGAGATGGCGGACGCGGACCCGGTGCAGATGTATCTCAACGACATCTTCACCGTCACGGTGAACATGGCCGGCCTGCCGGGCCTCGCGCTGCCGGGTGGGACCGATGCCTCGGGCTTGCCGCTCGGTCTCCAGTTGATCGGCCGGCCGTTCGACGAGGAGACGCTGTTTTCGCTGGGCAGCGTCATCGAGGATCAGGCGGGGCGGGTGACGACGCCGCGCTGGTGGTGATGCGGTTTTAGCAACAAACCGTCGATAATTTATCGCCAAGGTCCGGGGGCGGTGTTAGGCTTTCTCTTCCAGAATGAGGAGAAGGTCATGAAAAAGATTGTCTATTATTCTGTTTTAGCGGGGTTTTTGTCGAGTTTCGGCACTCTCTCCGCGCGTGCGCAAACCGTCTGGTCCATGCCCACCGAATACCCCGCTACCGCGATGCCGGGCGAAGGCGTCACGACTTTCGCCGAGGCCATCGCGAAGCGCCTTCCCGGGAAACTGGTCATCAAGCCGAGCTATAACGCCGAGAGCGGCTTCAAATCGGCTGACCTGCCCGGCGCGGTCGCGGGCGGCAAGGTGCAGGCGGCCGACGCGTTCTCCGGTGCCATGGGCAAGCTCGACCCGGCTTTCGAACTCGCTTCGCTGCCATTTCTGGCCTCGACGCTGGAGGATGCGCGCCGCCTCGCGGGGGAAGCACGGCCGTATTACGAGAAGGCCCTTGCGGCGCGCGGGCTCAAGCTGCTCTACACTACGCCCTGGCCGCCTTCGGGCATCTGGTCGAAGGCGCCGGTCGCCAACGCCGACGCGCTGAACAAGCTGGCCATCCGCACCTATGACGCCAATTCACTGGCGGTCTTCAAGGCGGCGGGCGCCGACGCGGCGAACCTCTCGTTCAAGGATGTCATGCCGCGTCTGAAGGACGGCTCGATCGTCGCCGTGCTGTCGTCCGGCGATGGCGGGGCAGGGCGCAAGCTCTGGGAATACCTGCCGAATTTCACCGCGGTGAACTATGCCGTGCCGCTCTCGTTCGCCTTCGTGCAGCGCGAGGCGTTCGAAGCCCTTCCCGAGGCGGACCGCAAGGCGGTCATGGAGGCCGCGCAGGAAACCGAGGCCCGGCAGTGGAAGGCGATCGAAGGCCGGCTCGAACGCAACTACGCGACGATGCGCGCCAATGGCGTGGCGATCGTGACCGCAGCGCCAGCCGATGTCTCGGCGCGGCTGCGCACCGCGGCCAGCGCCGTGATCGACGCCTGGGCGGCCAAGGCCGGGGATGACGGCAAGGCCATTCTGGCGAAGGCTCGCAAGCCGTAACAGCAAAAAGGCCCGCGAGAGCGGGCCTTTTTTTTGAGAATTCGTGCGGCGGGGGCCGGGCCTATTCCCCGCTCAGCGCCTTCTTGGCCTTCGCCCACCAGCCGGTGCGCTTCGGACGGTTCGGGTCCTCGATCTCCGGTTCGGGCTCCGGCATGGGCGCGGGGGCCGGCACGGGCGCTGCCTTGGCCTTCACTTCCGGTGCGGGCTCGACGACCGTCACCGGGGCTGCATCCATCGCAACGGATTCGGCGGCGGGCGCCGTCTCGGCTTCCGCCTTCTTGCGGGCACGGGGTGCGCGCTTCGGCTTCTCGGCCGGCGCGGCTTCGACCGGTGTTTCGGCGGCGACCGCCTCGGCGTCCGACTTCTTCGCCCGGCTGCGGCGCGGCTTCTTGGCCGGAGCCTCTTCGGCCGGGGTCTCCTCGACCGGGGCTTCTTCGGCCGCGATTTCGATCACTTCGGCGCTGATGGCCTCCATGACGGGTGTTTCCGTCGTCGAGGTCTCGTCGCCCTCGCGGGGCTCGCGATCGCGGCGATTGCGGCGGCCGCCACGACGGCGGCGACGGCGCTTGCGCTCGCCATCTCCGGCGGCGGTACGGGCCTCGCCTTCGCCTTCGCTGTCGCCATCGACTTCGTCGTCGACCTCGCCCTCGGCGTCCTCGGCGCTGTCAGAAGCGCTGTCAGATGTGCCGGCCTCGGTGTCGCGCGGCCCACCCGCGGTTTCGCGATCGCCCCCACGACCACGGCGACGGCGGCGACGGCGGCGCTTGCGATCTTCCGATCCGCCTTCGCGGGCGCCTTCGGACTCGACGCCTTCGGCTTCGGCCTCTTCTTCAGGCATCTCTTCGACAACCACATCCTCGGGCTGGACGGCGCGCGGCGTCGCGCCCGGCTTCTCCGGTGCAACCTCGCCCTCGACACGCTCGGCGGTGAAGCGGTTCTGCGCCAGTTCGCCGCGCTCGATGATGTAATGCTGCGCAGGCTGGAGGCTGGTTTCGGCGACGATGGCGATCGTCACACCGAAGCGGGCCTCGAGCGCCGTCAGGCTGTCGCGCTTCTGGTTGAGGATGTAGAACGCGGTCTCAAGACGGGTCTTGAGCGTGATGTCATGCGTTGCGCCGCGCAGGAGCGTATCTTCCAGCGCGCGCAGCACATGGAGTGCGAGGCTCGGCGTCGAGCGCAGCAGGCCCGTGCCGGCGCAATGCGGGCAGGGGGTGGTGGAGCTTTCGAGCACGCCGGTGCGGATGCGCTGGCGGCTCATTTCCAGCAGGCCGAAATGCGAGATGCGGCCGACCTGGATGCGCGCGCGGTCGTTCTTGAGGCAATCGTTGAGCTTGCGTTCGACCGCCTTGTTGTTGCGCTTCTCCTCCATGTCGATGAAGTCGATCACGACAAGGCCGGCGAGGTCGCGCAGGCGGAGCTGGCGGGCGACTTCCTCGGCGGCTTCGAGGTTGGTCTTGAGCGCGGTATCCTCGATGTTGTGCTCGCGCGTCGAGCGGCCGGAGTTCACGTCGATCGAGACCAGCGCTTCTGTCTGGTTCATGACGATGTAGCCGCCGGACTTCAGCGTCACGACGTTGGAGAACATCGCGTCGAGCTGGCTCTCGACGCCGTAGCGCGAGAAGATCGGCGTCGCGTCCTTGTAGGGCTGCACGGCCTTGGCATGGGACGGCATGAGCATCCGCATGAAATCCTTGGCCTCGCGATACCCGTCGTCGCCGGCGACGAGGATTTCCTCGATGTCCTTGGAATAGAGATCGCGGATCGCGCGCTTGATCAGCGAGCCTTCCTCGTAGACGAGCGCGGGCGCGGTCGATTCCAGCGTCAGCGAGCGGACGCTCTCCCACAGGCGCATCAGGTATTCGAAATCGCGCTTGATCTCGACCTTGGTGCGCGAGGCGCCGGCGGTGCGCAGGATGACGCCCATCCCTTCCGGCACCTCCAGCTCCGAAGCCATTGACTTCAGGCGCTTGCGGTCGGTCGTGTTGGTGATCTTGCGGGAAATGCCGCCGCCGCGCGCGGTGTTCGGCATCAGCACCGAATAGCGGCCGGCGAGGCTGAGATAGGTCGTCAGCGCCGCGCCCTTGGTGCCGCGCTCTTCCTTGACCACCTGAACCAGCAGGATCTGCCGGCGCTTGATGACTTCCTGGATCTTGTACTGCTTGCGGGCGCGGGGGGTGGCGCGCGTCGGCACCTCTTCCATCGCGTCGCCGCCGCCGCCGAGCTGCTCGACGTGATCCTCGTCCTTGGCGGCCTCCTCGCCGTTGCCGTTTTCTTCCCGGGCGGCTTCGACCGGCGCGGCGAGTTCCTCGCCCTCTTCGGTCTCGACCGGCGCGGAAGCGACGGCCTCCTCGTCAGTCTTGGCGCGCTTGGGCTTTGCGCCGGATTTCGCGCTGCCGGACTTCGAGCCGCGCGAGCGGCGCGAACGGCGGCCATCCTCGTCGTCATCCTCGTCGCGGGCGGCCTGGGCCTCCTCGGCGAGCAGCGCCTGACGGTCGGCGGTCGGAATCTGGTAATAGTCGGGATGGATTTCGGAGAAGGCGAGGAAGCCGTGGCGGTTGCCGCCGAAATCCACAAAGGCGGCCTGGAGCGAGGGCTCCACACGCGTCACCTTGGCAAGATAGATGTTGCCCCTCAGCGGGCGCCGGTTGGCGGATTCGAAGTCGAATTCCTCAACCCGGTTGCCCCGTGTCACCACGACCCGGGTCTCTTCCGGGTGGGCGGCGTCGATCAGCATTTTTGTTGTCATTGTAAACTCTTGAAGGGGAGAAGGCCGGCCAGCGCGCACCGGGCGCAAGACTGGCGCGATCGGTAACGCTTCGCTCGACAGGGAGCGAAACGGCAGGCCGGCGCGATGAGAAGGGGGAAGGCGCTGGTCGCAAGCGACCGGGCCGGGCGGTGAACGGCGAATTCGAAAGAACGGCGGGGGCAGGGTGGCGGAATTGGGCATGGAAGCGCGAATTGATTTCGCTCCAACGCTCCCGTTCCATCATCCGTGCCGGCATTGCGCCATCCTCGCTCGAAAAGACGCGCGGATGCCGCGCGCCACGGGGCTCTCGCAGGAGAAGCGAAATTGCCATGTTCGACAAAGGCTTCCGGCGGAGTTTCCCGCATCCTGACGCCGAGGCTGAGGACCCGCGCGCTCCGAGGCCGGAGAAACGGATCAACGAAAACTTGCCCCGGCGAAGAATGCACCGTAGACCCCGTTTAAGGTTGAGGGCGCGATTTGGCAAGTGTGCTCGGGTACAAGTGTGCTCGGGCCACGGGATGCCTGGCTAACACGGGATGCTTGGCTAACGGGACGGTTCGGCAATGCGCGCGTTCGTGAAAACATCCTGCCCGTTCAGGCGGGACGGCGGCGACAATCCGACAATCCGGGTGGCGTTGGCGCGCAGCCTGCTGGCCGCGACCCTCGTGCTCGTGCTGGCATTCGTCGCGGCAAAGGCGGTTCCGGCGCAGGAAGGCCGCGCGCAGGAAAATCGGGTGCAGGGCGAGACGCCGAACATCGGCCGCGCGATCCACCTCGTCTCAGGAAGCGATTCCCAATCCGCCGGGCTCGTGATCGACCTGACGCGGGAGGCCACCGCGCGATTCGAGGTTCTGGAGAACCCGGACCGCATCGTCATCGATCTCGACGGCGTGGTCTTCCCCGGCAGCGCGGCGCTGTCGTCGTCGAAGGGGCAGGGGCCGGTTTCGGCCTGGAGGGCGGGGCTCGTCATGCTCGGGCAGTCGCGCATTGTGCTGGATCTGGCGAAGCCGGCGATCGTCGAGCGGATCGATGTCGTCCGCCAGGCCGGCGTGCCGCGCCTCGTCGTGCAGATTCACACGACCGATCGCGGCCGATTCGCCGAACGCGCGGCCGCCGACCGCGCCAAACGCGGCGCTACCCGGAACGCGGCGCGCGCGGAAGCGCCGGCGCCGCGCGACGCAAGGGCGAAGCCGCTGCTGGTGATCGATCCCGGTCATGGCGGCATTGATCCCGGCGCGTCGGGGCTCAAGGGGGAAGCCGAGAAGGATATCGTGCTGGCGGTTGCCAAGGCGCTCAAGGCGGTGATCGAACAGGACGGCCGCATCGAGGTGCAGCTGACGCGGGAGGACGACCGCTTCATTCCGCTCGGCGAGCGGGTCGCGTTCGGCCGGGCGCGCGGCGCGGCGCTGTTCGTCTCGCTCCATGCCGATTCGCTTGTCGGCGAAAGGGACGTGCGCGGCGCTTCCGTTTATACGCTGTCGGACCGCGCCTCCGATGCCAATGCCGCCCGCGCGGCGGAAAAGGAGAACCGCGCCGATCTTCTCGCGGGGGTCGATGTCTCGGAAGAGCAGAAGGAAGGGGTGGACGATATCCTGTTCGATCTCGCGCGCCGGGAGACGCGGCTGTTCAGCCAGATCGTCGCGCGCCGGAGTGTCGCGGCGCTGGAGACCGGATCGCGCGTTCACAAGACGCCGCTCCGCAGCGCCGGCTTCCGGGTGCTGCGCGCGCCGGACATGCCCTCGATCCTCGTCGAACTCGGCTATCTGTCCAATCCGGACGATCTTACGGCCCTGTCCTCGGAAGGCGCGCGCGGCCAGCTCGCGAAGAGCCTCGGCAAGGCGCTGGTCGAATTCGTGATGCACGGACGCAACGCCGTTTCCGGAAATTCGCCCGGATGAGTTGGAAAGGGCGGCAGCAGCCCCCAAATGGACGGGGGCGGGCCGATACTGCCGTTATTAAGCCACGGTTTGCGCTTTTGTGGTTTATAGTACTAGAGCGCGTTTGTCGTATCGGGTTCGGTCTGCTATGCGGGCCCGCTGTTCAGCCCGCGATATGCGTTGCGCGGATGAGTTAGGGACGACCACAGCTGCCGGGTTTCAGGCGGCGGACAGGGCCGGGACACGCGTTTTCGTCGCGGCCGGGTTTCGGGATTGAAGCCGGCCACGCGCCGCGCTCGGAATGGATTTGCACGATGCGGATGATCGCTCGCTTTTTTGCGTTTCTGTTCGGAACGGCCACGCTGGTCGGGCTGCTCGGCGCGGCCGTCGCGGGCTATGTCATCTGGAACTACTCGCAGGACCTGCCGGATCACGCCCAGCTCGCCAAATACGAGCCGCCGGTGACGACGCGCGTCCACGCGGCGGATGGCACGCTGCTGGCCGAATATGCCCGTGAGCGCCGGCTCTACCTGCCGATCCAGGCGATCCCGAAGCTGCTGATCGCGGCCTACCTCTCGGCGGAAGACAAGAATTTCTACAAGCACGGCGGTGTGGACCCGGAGGGTATCCTGCGCGCGGTCGTGCGGGGGCGGTCCGCCGGCGGCCGCCAGCAGGGCGGTTCGACCATCACGCAGCAGGTTGCCAAGAACTTCTTCCTCTCGCCCGAGCAGAGCATCGACCGCAAGATCAAGGAAGCGCTGCTGGCCTTCCGGCTCGAATCGACCTTCTCCAAGGACAAGATTCTTGAGCTGTATCTCAACCAGATCTATCTCGGATTCGGCAATTACGGCGTCGCCGCCGCCGCGCTCAACTATTACGGCAAGTCCGTCCACGAACTGACGATCGCCGAGGCGGCCTATCTCGCGGCCCTGCCGAAGGCGCCCTCGACCTATCATCCGATCAACAACCGCGATGCGGCGATCAGCCGCCGCAACTACGTGATCGATCGTATGGTCGACAATGGCTACATCTCGAAGGACGACGGGGCCACCGCTCGGGCGGAGCCGCTCAACGTCACGTTCCGCCAGCTTTCGCCCAACTCCTACGCCGCCGGCTTCTTCGCCGAGGAGGTGCGCCGCGAACTCGCCGAGCGCTATGGCTCGAAGAAGCTCTACGAGGGCGGGCTTTCGGTGCGGTCGACGCTCGATCCCAAGCTGCAGATTTATGCGCGCAAGGCGCTCTCGGACGGTCTTGTCCGGTATGACGAGGCGCAGGGCTGGCGCGGGGCCACGGAGAAGATTCCGCCGTCGGGTGACTGGGGCGCCCAGCTCGCGGAAGTGCAGGCGCTGACGGACGTCGATCCGTGGCGGCTCGCGGTCGTGCTGTCAGTGACGGATACCGGCGCGCAGATCGGCCTCCAGCCGGCCAAGCTCGGCGGCGGCGTCATCGACCGCAAGCGCGAGACCGGCATCATCACGGCCGAAAGCGCCCGCGTTTTCCCGCGCAAGCCGCTGCGCAGCGCGCTGACTGCCGGCGACGTGATCTACGTCGAGCCGATCAAGGATCGCGAAGGGCAGTATCGGCTGCGTCAGGTGCCGGAGGTTTCGGGCGCCATCGTCGCGATGGACCCCTATACCGGCCGCGTGAAGGCGATGGTCGGCGGCTTCTCGTTCGACAAGTCCGAGTTCAACCGTGCGACGCAGGCGCTGCGCCAGCCGGGTTCGTCGTTCAAGCCGATCGTCTACGCGACCGCGCTCGACAACGGCTACACGCCGTCCTCGATCATTCTCGACGAGCCGATCGAGGTCGATCAGGGCAATGGCGAGATCTGGCGTCCGGACAACTATGATGGAAAATCGACCGGCCCGCGCACATTGCGGCAGGGCATCGAGCGTTCGAAGAACCTGATGACCGTGCGCCTCGCGCGCGATCTCGGGATGCCGCTGGTGGCCGAATACGCCAAGCGCTTCGGCGTCTATGACGACATGCTGCCGGTGCTCTCGATGTCGCTCGGCGCGGGTGAGACCACCGTCATGCGCATGGTCACGGCCTATTCGATGCTCGCCAACGGCGGGCGCCGCATCCGGCCGACGCTGATCGACCGCATTCAGGACCGCTGGGGCGCGACGATCTTCAAGCACGACGGCCGCATCTGCAAGGAATGCCTCGCCGACGGCTGGCACGATCAGGACGAGCCGCGCCTGATCGACAAGCGCGAACGCGTCATCGACCCGATGTCGGCCTACCAGATCGTCTCGATCATGCAGGGCGTTATCCAGCGCGGTACCGCGACGATCCTGCGTTCGCTCAACCGCACGCTCGCGGGCAAGACCGGCACGACCAACGACGCCAAGGACGCGTGGTTCGTCGGGTTCTCGCCCGATCTCGCGGTCGGTGTCTACCTTGGCTTCGACAAGCCGCGTTCGCTCGGCAGCCACGCGACCGGCGGCGCCTATGCCGCGCCGGTGTTCCGTGACTTCATGAAGGAAGCGCTTGCGGACAAGCCGAACCTGCAGTTCCGCGTGCCGCCGGGGATCAAGTTCATCCGCGTCAACGCCGCGACCGGCCAGCGTACCAGCGCGGGCGATTCGGGCGGCATTCTCGAGCCGTTCAAGCCCAACACCGCACCGCCGGAAAGCTACTCCTTCGGCGGGACCGCCTCTTCCGGCGGGGGTGGAGGCGGTGGCGCGCCCGTCGGCGCGACCACCGGTGGACTCTACTGACGGATCACCGATCCTCCATTGCATCATGAAAGCGCGTCGGCTATCCCCGGCGCCGACGGAACGATGCCGGAACAAGCCGGCCTGACGGGAATTTGCGAACATGCGTGCGGAAATCCAGACGATGGTCGAAGCCATCGAGCAGTCTGTGGGGCTGCTGAGGAGGCATCTTTGACTGGGACAAGTCCCTAAAACGCCTTCAGGAGCTGAATGCCCGGGTCGAGCATCCGGATTTCTGGAACGATTCGACCACCGCGCAGAAGATCACCCGCGAACGCTCCGACCTTGAGGATCGGCTCAACGGCATCCTCAAGCTCGAACGCGATCTCGATGACGCCAAGACGCTGATCGAGCTTGGCGAGATGGAGAACGATTCCGCCACCATCGCCGAGGGCGAGGAGCAGATCCGCGCCGTCGAGGCCGAGGCCGCGAAGCGCCAGGTCGAGGCGCTGCTCTCGGGCGAGGCGGATGGCAACGACACCTACCTCGAAGTTCATTCCGGCGCCGGCGGCACCGAGAGCCAGGACTGGGCCTCGATGCTGCTGCGCATGTACACGCGCTGGGCCGAGCGGGCGGGCTTCAAGGTCGAGGTCATGGAGATCTCGGACGGCGAAGAGGCCGGCATCAAATCCGCGACACTGCTGCTCAAGGGCCGCAACGCCTATGGTTGGGCCAAGACGGAAGGTGGCGTGCACCGCCTCGTGCGCATCTCGCCGTTCGATTCGAACGCGCGGCGGCATACCTCCTTCGCCTCGGTGCAGGTCTATCCGGTGGTCGACGATTCCATCCAGGTGAACCTCAACGAGAGCGATGTCCGCATCGACCTGATGCGCGCACAGGGCGCGGGCGGGCAGAACGTCAACAAGGTCGAGTCCGCCGTCCGCCTCGTCCATATTCCGACCGGCATCATGGTGATGAGCCAGACCTCGCGTTCGCAGCATCAGAACCGCGAACTCGCCTGGAAGATGCTGCGCGCGCGCCTCTACGAACTCGAACTGAAGAAGCGCGAGGAAGCGGCGATGGCCGAGCAGGCCAACAAGACCGATATCGGCTGGGGCCACCAGATCCGCTCCTATGTGCTCCAGCCCTATCAGCTCGTGAAGGACCTGCGCACCGGCGTCACCTCGGGAACGCCGCAGGAGGTGCTCGATGGCGACCTCGATGCCTTCATCGAGGCCGCGCTGGCGCAGCGGGTGCATGGCGGCGGCGATACCGTCGTCGAGGATATCGATTAGTTTTTTCCACTCGCGCCGGGTTCGCTGTGCCCACCGGTTCCGCGAGGGTGGGGCTGACCGCCCGGCGCCCGTTTGGGTTTGCTGCGCGGGGTGTAGTGCGGCCTTAGTTGGTCGCGAGCAATCGCTCGGCCTTCACGAAGCGCATCGGGTCGGTCGCGTCGTCGTCGATGCGCACCTCGTAATGGAGGTGCGGGCCGGTCGAGCGGCCGGTCGAGCCGACATGGCCGATGACCGTTCCCTTCTCGACACGCTGGCCCTCCGAAACGGAAATCGACGACATATGCGCATAGCGTGTCGTGATGCCGTGGCCGTGGTCGATCTCGACCATGCGACCGTAGCCGCCGTTATAGCCCGCCTCGATCACCTTGCCGGGCGCGACAGCTTTGATGTTCGTTCCGGGAGGGGCCCGGAAGTCGAGGCCGGAATGCTGGGCCAGCGACCGCGTAAACGGATCGAGCCGGGCCCCGAAACCGGACGACAGTTCGTGCTTGTCGCTGATGGGCCGGCCGATCGGCAGCGTGCGGAACACGGCGCGGGCCTTGATTGCGTTTTCAAGGGTCGCCTCGACCCGGCCGATGGTCATGTCGAAGGTGTCGGTCCGCGCCGGGAGCGGCAGGAGCGGGCCGCCCATCGCCGATTGCCCAGAGACGTCGCGCAGGGTGAATTCGTCGAGGCTTGGCGTGGCAGCGGGAGACGTGGCCTCGAAGATCTTCTTGCCGAACCGCGACGGGTCGATGCCAAGCGCTGCGACTGCGGTCTTGCTGCGGGCGATTTCCTTTTCGGCTACCTCGCCGAGTTGGGCGATGTAGGCTTTCTGCGCTTGTTCAAGCGAGACCGAGCGCCGCTCGACTTCGGCAACGACGCTTTCCATCGGCCCGCGCGGGAGGGCGGCGTTCGGCGGCGTGATCGCCGGCGCCATCATGCCAAGGCGCTGCGGTGCCGTCGGCGGCAGCGGCTGCGGCTTGCCCTTGATCGGCGCGAAGGAGAGGGGAGAACTGCCGGTGGTCGCGGGTGTTTCGGATGCGACCGTAAAGGTCTGCGGCAGGACGACGCCGGTCGTTTCCGCCTTGGCGGCCAGCTCGGAGACCATGATCTGCCGCGCTTCGATCTCGGCCTGCCGCGCCACGAGCGTCGAGACGCGATCCTCGATCGTATCCTGATTGAGCAGTTGACGCGCGGTGATGCGGTCGATGCGCGAGCGCAGTTCGAGGATGCGGCTTTCGTAGGCGTGAACGTCGCGCCGCTGACCGGTAAAATAGGCGGCCACGAAATCGTCGCGCATCACGAGATAGAACGAGGCGACCAGAAACCAGGCGAAAAAGAGCGCCGCGAGCAGAATGAGCGCGACCACGGTTCGACTGCCGAACGCGATCAGCCGCGTTCCGCTTTCCGAACGAATCATCAGGGCCAATCGAGCGTCAGAATTGGCAAAGGGCCCCTGAACCGGCATCCGAATGAACATGAAAAACGCGACTCCAACCACACAGCCTCGATCGCGCAATCATGGATTGTTAGGGTTAATGCTCCGATAACACCGGGCGATTTGTCGCCATTTCAGGCATCGCGCGTGGCTTTGAGCACTTCTTCGGCATGGCCCGGCACCTTCACCTTGTTCCAGATGCGCAGGATGGCGCCGTCCGCGCCGATCAGGAAGGTGGTGCGCTCCACGCCCATGTACTTCCGGCCGTACATGCTCTTCTCGGTCCAGACGCCATAGGCCTCCAGCATGGCCTTGCTCTCGTCGGAGGCGAGCGGGAAGGCGAGGCCGTATTTGTCGCGGAACTTGTCATGGCTTTTCGGCGAATCCGGCGAGACGCCGAGAATTTCCGCGCCGGCCGCCTGAAACTCGGCGCGCAGTGCATTGAAATCCTTGGCCTCGGCGGTGCAGCCGGAGGTATCGTCCTTGGGGTAGAAATAGAGGACGAGCTTCTTCCCGGCAAATCCGGCTAGCGAGAGCGTCGCGCCGGCGGCACCGGGCAGTGCGAAGGACGGGGCCTTCGAACCGACCGCGAGGCTTGTATCCTGTGGCTTCGAACTCATCGTCGTCTCCTGTTCTGTTTCATGATCGAGATAGCGCGGCGCGCGGTGTGAGGCGAGGGGCGAATCGTGCGTCAAACCGGGGAATCGCAGGTCCCTGCTGGCCAAACGCGCGGACCGGCGCGGTCGATTCCTTCATTTTGACGTCTTTGATGTGAACTATCGCCATGAAGTCGGCAAAAACGGTGCGCGCGGCTTTGCGGATGAGCATTAGCTGATAAAGGACATCGAAACCCGCGCCTGTCGGCAGGATTGCCAGCCGGCCGGAGGGGAGCGGAGTAAGGGCCTATTGAAGCACGACGTGGATGAGCACGAAGGCCATACCGGCAGGCTGGAGGAGCTGATCGCGCCGACGGGGCGGCGTCGGCGCCGCCGCTCCGTGTTGCGCTGGTGCGGCCTTTCCGCGCTCGGGCTTGTCATCGTTCTGGCGCTCGCCGGCGGGTTTTTCCTGTGGTTCATCCAGCGCGAACGCGGCACGGCATTCCTGCGCGAGCGCTTCGTCGCGGCGATCAAGGCCGGGATCGGCGCGCAGAACGAACTGATGCTCGACGAGGCCGGCATCCGCATCGCCGGGCTGGCCCCGACCTTCTCGATTTCCGGGCTGGCGATTTCCAACACTGCCTCCGGCGCCTACGCTGAACTGGAACGTGCCGATTTCCGCCTCGCCGGCGCCTCGTTGCTGACGCTGGCGCCGGAAGCGCGCGCGATCAGCTTCGAAGGGTTGAAGCTGGTGCTGCCGCGCGCCAGGCCCGGCGATCCGCCGTTGGGGGCCGAGGATGCGCTGACGCTGCTGCACGCCACGCTGGGTGCCGTGAATTTCGCGGTCTCGGGACAGGACCCTGCCTTCGCTTCGCTGACGACCATCACCGGCCGGAATATTTCCCTCTACCAGCGGGGGGACAACGACGCGGTCTCCCCGCTCCAGTCCGGCCTGACGATTACCGTCACGCGGGGCGCGGACGGGACGATCCGGGCCCGCGTCGAGCAGGAACAACTCAAGCAGGCGGTTGAATTCACCGGCCGCAACGAGGTGCTCGCGTCGGGCGAACGACTCGTGCAGGTCGACAGCGACAATCTCACCGCCGGCGCTCTGTTCGGCATTCTCGGCCAGCAGGTGAAGGGGATCGATCCGGGGCTGCAACTCGCGTTCCGCCTGCATTCGCGCATCGGCGCGAACGCGGGGCTCACCGAGACCGGCGCCTCGCTGACGGCACGCGGCGGACGGATCGAACCGCCGGACCCGGATATGCCGCCGTTCCAGCTCGACGAGGCCGCGCTCGACCTGCGGCTGCGGGCGGGTGAAAGCGATATCCTGATCGACCGGCTCCAGCTTCGCTTCAACGAGACCAATATCATGGCCGTGGGGCGGATGACGCCCGTCAGCGGCGAGCGGGCCGGCTATCGCCTCAGCCTCAAGGCCAGCCGGGCCGATATCGATCGGTTGACGGCGGAAGAGCCCGTTCTCTCGATCGATTCGCTCGACGCCACCGGGGTTCTCTCGCCCTCGTTCAACAGCTTTGACCTTGAGAACCTGTCACTCGCGGAAGACGACGGCCGCCTCAAGATGAACGGGCGCTTCTCGCTGGAGAACGGCGGCCTGATCGAGACCAATGTCGATGCGTCGGGAGTGGGTATCCGCAAGGCTCTGCGGATATGGCCGGTGTGGATCGCGCCGAACGTCCGGCGCTGGCTCGTCGAGCACATATCGGACGGGCATCTGGCGCAGCTTCACCTGCGCTCGAAGCTCGAGGGCGAATCGCTCCGCAATGCGTTCCGGCGGCTGCCGATCGCCGACGATGCGCTTCATGTCGAATACGAGATGACCGACGTCACGATGCGGCCGGTTCTCGATGCGGCGCCGTTCGTCGGTGTCCATGCCAAAGGGCGCTCGACCGGGCGGAAGGCCGAGGTTTCCATTCTGGAGGCGGCGATCCAGACCGGCTCCGCCGGCAAGCTGGAGGTTCGCAACGCGGCGCTCTCGATTGCCGATACCGCGCAGCGGCCGGCAATCCTGGTCATGAAGATCCCGGTCAAGGGCGATATCAAGGGTCTAATGGCCTATCTGTCTTCCGGTTCGCTGAAAGCGGTTCTCGGCCCGCCCGGCGATATCGAGGTTTCCGCCGGCACGATCGACGGCGAGGCGCGGATCACGCTGCCGGTCGCCCGGCAGGTCTCGCCGAAGGATATACGGATCGATATCCAGGCCGCGCTCCGGCAGGTCACCATCGAGAAGGCGTTCCGCGGCGAGCGGCTGGAAGGCGGCCAGTTCGAACTCTTGGCGCGCAACGATCAGGCGACCCTCAAGGGCGAGGGCAATGTCGGTGGCGTATCGAACAAGATCGAGCTCCGGATGGCTTCCGGCAAGCCGACCGCGGCGACGGTCCGCTCGACGATGGATGACGCGCAACTCGCCCGACGCGGCATCGAGGTCCGGCCGCTGATGGCGGGAACATTCGGGGTTTCGGTCACGACCGCGCTCGGCGACAACAACCCGGTCGAGATCGAACTCGATCTCGCCAAGGCGCGGATCGAGACGCCGCTCCCGCCGCTCTCGAAAAAGGCAGGCGTCGCGGGCAAGATGCGCTTCACGGTGCTGCCGCGCGCCGAAGCGACGGTTCTCGACAAGTTCGAGGCCGATTTCGGTTCGGTGTCCGCGCGCGGACGGCTTGAATTCAACAAGGACAACCAGTTGACGAAGGCGGATTTCGCCTCGATCAAGCTTTCGCCCGGTGATGTCGCGCGGCTTGGCGTCGAACGCAACCGCGGGGCCTATCGCGTCAGCCTGCGCGGCAACTCCTTCGACATCCGGCCGTTTCTCCAGCCCGGGCAGGGCGGCAAGGCTGGGGACAAGAAGTCGGAGGGCGGCGATATCGACCTCGACCTGCAGTCGACAGTGCTCGTCGGGTTCAACGGCGAACTCCTGAGCGCGGCGGATGTGAAATTGGCCAAGCGCGCCGGCGAATTGCGCGAACTCGCGGTCAAGGGCCGCTTCGGCGGCGACGCCCTGACCATCTCGACCGCCGGCCGGACCGCCGAGGGGACGCGGATCGCCATCGAAACCACCGACGGCGGCGCGCTGGCGCGCTTCCTCGATATCTACGCCAAGGCGCACGGCGGACGCCTGCACGGCGATCTCGTCTTCAACGCCAAGGGGCAACGTGGCGTCGTGCAGATGCGCGATTTCGTCATTCGCGGGGAACCGGCCCTGAAGCAGGCGCGCGCCAGCGCGCAGGGGACGCAGGGGGCAGGTGCGCCGAGCCTGCCCATCGGCAGCGACCACACGCAATTCACCAAGTTCCGTGCCGATTTCGTGCGTGAAAACGGTGTGCTCACCCTCCACGAGGCGGTGATGTGGGGCAACGAGATTGGCGGCACGATCGAAGGCGTGCTCGATTACCCGCGCGATCGTGTCTCGCTCAAGGGCGCGTTCGTGCCGGCCTATGCCCTCAACAACCTCTTCGCGCAGGTGCCGATTATCGGCCGCATTCTCGGCGGCGGGCAGTATGAAGGCCTATTCGCCGTGCCGTTCGTTGTCAGCGGGCGGGCGAGCGCGCCGGTGCTGCGCACGAACCCGGTGAGCGCGATCGCGCCGGGGTTCCTGCGAAAGTTCTTCGAGATCCAGCGCGAGAAGTAGCGCCCGGATCAGACCGGGCGCAGCAGGACGTGCTTCTTCTTGCCGAAGGAGAGCTTGATCGCGCCTTCGTGCACTGCATCGGCGAGCGCGAGCGTCGCCTGCGGATTGCTGACGGGCTGGTCGTTGACTCGGAGCCCACCGGCCTGAACCTGCCGCCGTGCTTCACCATTGGAGGCGACAAGCCCGGCCTTGACGAAGGCTGTCAGCACGCCGAGGCCGGCGTCAAGCTCGCCACTGGCGATCTCGACCGTGGGCAGGTCCGCCGCGGTTCCGCCGGCCTCGAAGGTGATGCGTGCGGTTTCGGCCGCCGCAAGTGCGGCCTCGCGGCCATGCAGCAGCGCGGTCGCCTCGGTCGCGAGCACCTTCTTCGCCTCATTGATCTCGGCGCCGCCGAGTTTCTCAAGGCGAGCGATCTCGCTCATCGGCAAAACCGTGAACAGGCGCAGGAACTTGCCGACGTCGGCGTCCTCGGTCGAGCGCCAGTACTGCCAGAAGTCATACGGGCTGAAGGCTTCGGCATTGAGCCACACCGCGCCCTGCGCCGTCTTGCCCATCTTGGCGCCGGAGGCGGTGGTGAGCAGCGGCGTCGTCAGCGCGTAGAGCTGGTGGGTGCCCATGCGGCGGCCGAGATCGACGCCCATGATGATGTTGCCCCACTGGTCGGAGCCGCCCATCTGCAGGTTGCAGCCGACACGTTTCGAGAGTTCGACGAAATCGTAGCTCTGCGCGATCATGTAGTTGAACTCGATGAAGCTCATCTCGTGTTCGCGTTCGAGGCGGAGGCGCACAGAATCCATGCTGAGCATACGGTTGACCGAGAAATGCCGGCCGACATCGCGCAGCATGTCGATCCATTTCAGTTCGGGCAGCCACTCGGCGTTATCGATCATGATCGCGTCGGTCTTGCCGGCACCGAACGTCAGCACCTTGGCGAAGACGCCCTTGATCGCCTCCTTGTTGGCGTCGATTTCCTCGATCGTGCGCAAGGCGCGGGTCTCGTCCTTGCCTGAGGGGTCGCCGATGCGGGTGGTGCCGCCGCCCATCAGCGTGATCGGCTTGTTGCCGGATTGCTGAAGCCAGTAGAGCATCATCATCGACAGGAAATTGCCGATATGCAGCGAGCGCGCGGTGCAATCGTAGCCGACATAGGCCACCACCTCGCCCTTGGCTGCCAACGCATCGAGCCCGGCGAAATCGGAGCATTGATGGATGAAGCCGCGCTCCTGAAGGATGCGCAGGAAATCGGATTTCGGCTTGAAGTCGGACATGTCGGCACCGTTTCGTTTGGTTTCGGGTGGCTACAGCAAGGAAGTCCAAAAGAAAAGGGCGGCTGATGCCGCCCTTCGGGTTCGCGTCCGGTTTTACGTCAGGTCAGTCCCTGACGATCCCCAGACGCCTGTCGAGATAATCCCCAACCGTGCCGACCAGCTGATCGACGCGGTTCTCGAAGAAGTGGTTCGCGCCCTCGATGACGGCGTGGTCGAGCTTCACGCCCTTCTGCACCTTCACCTTGTCGATGACGGAGATGACGTCATTTACCGGCGCGACGCGGTCCTTGTCGCCATGCACGAACAGACCAGAGGACGGGCAGGGGGCAAGGAACGAGAAATCGTAGCGGTTCGCCATCGCCGCGATCGAGACGAAACCCTCGATCTCCGGGCGGCGCATCAGCAGCTGCATGCCGATCCAGGCGCCGAACGAGACGCCGGCGATCCAGCAAGAGCGCGCATCCGGGTTTACGGCCTGCATCCAGTCGAGCGCGGCGGCGGCATCGGAGAGTTCGCCGGTGCCGTGATCGAAGGTGCCTTCCGAGCGGCCGACGCCGCGGAAATTGAAGCGCAGCACCGAGAAGCCGCGCTCGTGGAAGGTGTAGAAGAGCTGGTAGACGATCTGGTTGTTCATCGTCCCGCCGAACTGCGGATGAGGATGCAGCACGATCGCGATCGGTGCGCCCTTCTTCTTCGCCGGCTGGTAGCGGCCTTCGAGGCGTCCCTCGGGGCCATTGAAGATGACTTCAGGCATGTTGTTCCGTCTCTTGGCCTATGTTCCCTGGCCCATCCCCGCTTTTCGAGGGCGGAAGGGCAGGGTTGCGCATGTTTGGCTTGACGCGTGAGGCGCGCCCGCTAAGTAATAGGAAGTGGAACGTTTCTTAGAATAATTCTAAACTACGCATCCACCGGATGTCTCGCTGAAACATCGCAGGAGCCGGGCGTTAGCATAGCGGCGCGGGAAATGCGAAGGTTTTCGTCGATCGACTTCCGATCATTGGCATTTTCACCGGGTCGCCCATGAGCCGCCGCGCCTACCTCGACTGGAACGCGACCGCGCCGCTGCTGCCTGCGGCGCGCGAGGCCGTGCTCGCGGCGATGGACTTGGTCGGCAATCCATCGTCCGTGCATGCCGAGGGGCGCGCGGCGCGCGCGATCATGGAGCAGGCGCGGGCGGATGTCGCTGCGCTGGTCGGCGGCGAAGCGGAGAACGTCGTTTTCACCTCCGGCGCGACCGAGGCGGCCAATGCGCTGTTTGCGTCGGGTCTTGCGGGTTGCTGCGGCAAGGATATCGCCTGCGCGATGGCGCCGGTGGTCTCGGCGACCGAGCATTCCGCCGTGATCGCGGCGGCGGGACCGGATGCGCGCCTGGTCCCGGTCGATGAGAGCGGCCTGATCGACGCTGAAGCGCTGAAGGCCATCCTTGGCGAGACCGGCCCGGCGCTGGTGGCGATCCAGCTTGCCAACAACGAGACCGGCGCGGTGCAGGACATTCCCGCGCTCGCGGCGATCATTCATGCCGCCGGCGGCGCGTTGATTGTCGATGCGGTGCAGGGGCCGGGCAGACTGGCGCTCGATATCGCTGCGCTTCAGGCTGATGCGCTGATCCTCTCCGCGCACAAGTTCGGCGGGCCGAAGGGCGCTGGCGCGATTGTCTTCCCCGATAGCCGGACACGCCTCGCGCGTGCCTTCGTCGCGGGCGGCGGGCAGGAGCGCGGGCAGCGCGGCGGCACCGAGAACCTGCCGGGCATCGCTGGCATGGGCGCGGCGGCGCGGGCGGTTCTGGAAACGCAGGATGTCCCTCAGAAAATGAGTCAACTCCGCGATGAATTCGAGAGTCGCCTGAGTCACCTGGCGCCGGATGTTCGCATCCTGAGTCAGGATGCGCCGCGGTTGCCGAATACGACCTGTTTCGCCATTCCCGGAATCGCGGCGGAAAAGGCGCTGATCGCTTTCGATCTCGACGGGGTTGCGGTATCGAGTGGTTCGGCCTGCTCGTCCGGCAAGGTCAAGGCGAGCCATGTGCTTGCCGCGATGGGCCAGCCGGAGTGGGTGAAGGCCGGTGCGATCCGGGTCTCGATCGGCCCGGAGACGACACTGGAAGACATGGAGCGTTGCCTTTCCTCGCTTGAGCGCCAGTTGGCGCGGCGGGAAAAGGCGAGCGCTGCGTAGACAAGAGTTGTGAAACCCTCGGCCCTTGAAGCCGAAGAGGAGGTAGAATGGCAGCGGTGAAAGAGACGGTCGAGACCGTCAAAACCATCGACGTCGACCAGTACAAGTATGGTTTCGTCACCGAGATCGAGAGCGAACTCGCGCCCAAGGGGCTGAACGAGGATATCGTCCGCTACATCTCGGCCAAGAAGGGCGAGCCGGAATGGCTGTTGAACTGGCGGCTGGAGGCGTTCCGCCGCTGGCTGACGATGACGGAGCCGACCTGGTCGCGCTGCCACTATCCGCCGATCGACTTCCAGGACCTGCATTACTACTCCGCGCCGAAGAAGACGCCGGGTCCGAAGAGCCTCGACGATGTCGATCCGCAGCTCCTTGAAACCTACGCCAAGCTCGGCATTCCCCTGCGCGAGCAGGAAATTCTCGCTGGCGTGCAGACCTCGAAGGTCGCGGTCGACGCGGTGTTCGACAGCGTTTCCGTGGTCACGACCTTCAAGGAGGAACTGGCCAAGGCGGGCGTGATCTTCTGCCCGATTTCCGAGGCGGTGAAAGAGCACCCGGAGCTGGTGAAGAAGTATCTCGGCACCGTGGTGCCGACGACCGACAACTTCTACGCGACGCTCAATTCCGCGGTCTTTTCCGACGGCTCCTTCGTCTATATCCCGCCGGGTGTCAGGTGCCCGATGGAACTTTCGACCTATTTCCGCATCAACGAGCAGAAAACCGGCCAGTTCGAGCGCACGCTGATCATCGCGGATGCCGGCTCCTACGTCAGCTATCTCGAGGGCTGCACCGCGCCCAAGCGCGACGAGAACCAGCTCCACGCCGCCGTCGTCGAGCTGATCGCGCTCGAGGACGCCGAGATCAAGTATTCCACGGTCCAGAACTGGTATCCGGGCGACTCGGAAGGCAAGGGCGGCATCTACAATTTTGTCACCAAGCGTGGCGATTGCCGCGGCGCGCGCTCGAAAATCTCGTGGACGCAGGTCGAGACCGGCTCGGCGATCACCTGGAAATATCCAAGCTGCATCCTGCGCGGCGAGGGCTCCTCGGGTGAGTTCTATTCGATCGCGATCTCGAACGGCTATCAGCAGGTGGATAGCGGCACCAAGATGATCCACTTGGGCAAGAACACCACCTCCAAGATCCTCGCCAAGGGCATCGCGGCGGGCCGCTCGGACAACACCTATCGTGGGCAGGTCTCGGCGCATCGCAAGGCGACCGGCGCGCGCAATTTCACCAACTGCGACTCACTCCTCATCGGGCAGGAGTGCGGCGCGCACACCATCCCCTATATCGAGAGCAAGAATTCCTCCGCCGTGTTCGAGCACGAGGCGACGACCTCCAAGATCGCCGAGGATCAGCTCTTCTACTGCATGCAGCGCGGGCTCGACGAGGAGGAAGCGGTGGCGCTCATCGTCAACGGCTTCGTCAAGGACGTGCTCCAGCAACTCCCGATGGAATTCGCGGTGGAAGCGCAGAAGCTGATCGCGATCTCGCTTGAGGGGAGCGTGGGGTGAGCACAGGCTTTCCCAACGTTGCTGAACGTTGCGCAGACTACCTCGGTTCCGAGGTGGCACTTCGTTCTGCCGAGGCTCGACTCGATGCCTTTTTATCAGCGCTTTCCATGGATGCGAGGAACTTGTTCTCGCTTCTTGAGCGGGGGAAGGCGCTTTATCGCGACCATGAGATTGTTCTGACGCTCCAGGGAAATACGGTTCGCCTGACCCATGTGAACTTTCTCGTTCTCTCGATCGCAACAAATGACGGCTTCGTTATTTGTTCGGGCACGAGAGACGGCGGGCACAGCCCGCGGCTAACAATTGAAAAAGGCGACCTCGATATCGCCAGAATTACCACCGTTCGCCTCATTGAAGATGCAGTTGACGCTGTAGCCCAGCACTTGGCCCGGCGCCTTTCCAACGAGAAAACCCATGCTTGAAATCAAGAACCTCCACGTCGAAGTCGAGGGCAAGAAGATCCTCAATGGCCTCACACTCACCATCCGCGACGGTGAGGTGGCGGCGATCATGGGGCCGAACGGCTCTGGCAAATCGACGCTCTCCTATGTCATCGCCGGCAAGGAGGATTACACGATCACCGAAGGCGACATCCTGCTCAATGGCCAGAGCGTCCTTGAGATGGCGGCAGACGAGCGCGCGGCGGCGGGGCTGTTCCTCGCCTTCCAGTATCCGCTCGAAATTCCGGGCGTTGCGACCATGACCTTCCTCAAGGCGGCGATGAACGCGCAGCGCAAGGCGCGCGGCGAGGCGGAACTGACGCCGGGCGATTTCATGAAGCGCGTGCGCGAGGCGGCGGCCAAGCTCGGCATCAATCTGGATATGTTGAAGCGCCCGCTTAACGTCGGCTTCTCGGGCGGCGAGAAGAAGCGCATGGAAATCCTCCAGATGTCGCTGCTCGACCCCTCGTTCTGCATCCTCGACGAGACCGACTCTGGCCTCGATATCGACGCGCTGCGCATCGTCGCCGAGGGCGTGAACGCCCTGCGGGGCGGCAATCGCGGCATGTTGGTCATCACGCATTACCAGCGCCTGCTCGACCATATCGTGCCGGACACCGTGCATGTGATGGCCAAGGGCAGGATCGTGAAGTCGGGCGGCAAGGAACTTGCGCTCGAACTCGAAAAGAACGGCTACGCCGATTACGTCGAGGCAGCGTAATGGCGGCCGTTCTCCCCATGCGGACGGCCGCCGAAACGGCGCTGATCGAACGCTATCACACGGAAAAGGCCACGCTTCCCGGCGCGGCCGAGGCGCGGGCGGTGGCGTTCGCGCGGTTCGAGAAGGCGGGCCTTCCCTCGAAGCGTGTCGAAAGCTGGCATTACACGGATTTGCGCAACATCCTGCGCGAGGTGGCGCCGGCGGCGGGCGAGACGCAGGCGCTGAGCGCGCTCGATTTCGAGAACCTGCCGCATCGCTTCGTGATCGCCAACGGCCGTCTGGCTGAAGGCTCGGCGCCGGAAGGTGTCGAGGTGCTGCCGCTATCCGAGGCGCTCAAGGCCGGCCGCGCGGCGATCGGTGCCGCGATGGGCGAGGCGATCGACAGCGTCGTCGATCTCAACACCGCGCTGTGCCGCGATGGGCTGTTCCTCTCGGTCAAGGGCGATGCCACGCTGCACCTCGCCTTCGCCGAATTCGTTGAAGATCGCCGGTCGGTTATGCCGCGCATCATCGCCGAGGTTGCTCCCGGAGCGTCGCTCACGCTCATCGAGAGCCATACGGGACCGGAGGGTATCGCCTACCAGAAGAATTCCGTTGTCGAGCTTCTCATCGGCGATGGCGCGAAGGTCGAGCATATCCGCCTCAATGCAGGCGGCGACAAGGCGCTGATGCTCTCGACGCTGGCGGCGAAAATCGGTGCGGAGGCCGAACTCACCTCACTCAATTTCACCACCGGCGGCGAGATCTCGCGCCACCAGAGCTTCATCACCTATGCCGGCGAGAACGCGAAACTCCGCCTCAACGGCGCGACGATGCTCAAGGGCCGCCAGCACTGTGACAACACGCTGGTGGTCGACCATGCCGTTCCTCACGGGGAAAGCCGCGAACTCTTCCGCTCGGTGATCGATGGCGAGGCGCAGGGCGTCTTTCAGGGCAAGATCATCGTCCGTCCGCACGCCCAGAAGACCGACGGGCAGATGGCCTCGAACGCGCTGCTGCTCTCGGATGAAGCGGCGATGTCGAACAAGCCCGAGCTTGAGATCTTCGCCGATGACGTCGTCTGCGCCCATGGCGCGACCTGCGGCGCGCTCGACGACAACCAGCTCTTCTATCTGATGGCGCGCGGGCTGCCCCGTGTCGAAGCCGAGGCGCTCTTGGTCGAGGCGTTCATCGACGAAGCGCTCGACGCCATCACGCATGACGGCGTGCGCGAGGCGCTGGCGAGGCGCGTTTCGGACTGGATGCGCGCGCGAAAGGAAAGCTGATGCCGGTCATCACCATCCAGTGCCTCAAGGGGCCGACGCGCGAGCAGAAGGCGGAAATCGTCCGCGATTTCACCGAAAGCCTCGTGCGCGTGCTCGGCAAGAACCCGGAGAACACGCATATCGTGTTCCAGGAGGTCTCGACCGAGGATTGGGGGCAGGGCGGCCTGCTGGTCGATGAGCGCCGCAAGCGCGCGGAGAAGAAGACGTGACCCTCGATCTCGCCCGTATCCGTGCGGATTTCCCGGCGCTTTCGCTTCAGCCCTACGGCAAGCCGCTGACCTATCTCGACAACGCCGCCTCGGCGCAGAAGCCGGTGCAGGTGCTCGACCGCATGCGGCAGGCCTACGAGAGCGAATACGCCAACGTCCACCGCGGCCTCCATTACCTCGCCAATGCCGCGACCGATGCCTACGAGGCCGCGCGCGAGAAGGTGCGGGCGTTTCTCAACGCCGGCGCGGTCGAGGAGATCGTCTTCACCAAGAACGCCTCGGAGAGCCTCAATCTGGTGGCATCCTCGCTCGGGCGATACCTCGACCTTGGCGCGGGCGACGAGATCGTGCTCTCGATCATGGAGCACCATTCCAACATCGTGCCGTGGCATTTCTGGCGCGAGCGGCAAGGGGCGGTGCTCAAGTGGTCGCCGGTCGATGAGGACGGCAATTTCCTTCTCGATGCCTTCGAGAAGCTGCTCGGGCCGAAGACGAAGGTCGTTGCGATCACGCAGATGTCGAATGCGCTCGGCACCATCGTGCCGGTCAAGGAGGTGATCCGCCTCGCCCATGCGCGCGGCATCCCGGTGGTGGTGGACGGCAGCCAGGCGGCGGTGCATCTCGACATCGACGTCCGCGATCTCGACGCCGATTTCTACGTGATGACTGGGCACAAGCTCTACGGACCGTCCGGCATCGGCGTGCTCTACGGCAAGCGCGAATGGCTGGAGAAGCTGCCGCCGTTCCTCGGCGGCGGCGAGATGATCCGTGAGGTTTCCGAGGAGGGCGTCACTTATGGCGATCCGCCGCATCGCTTCGAGGCGGGCACGCCGCCGCTGGTGCAGGCGATCGGGCTCGGGGCGGCGATCGATTACGTCAACGCCATCGGCAAGGCGGCAATCCGCGCGCATGAGGATGATCTTCTCGCTTATGCGACCGAGCGGCTTTCCGCGATCAATTCGCTGCGGATCCTCGGCCGGGCACGGGAGAAGGGGGCGATCCTGTCCTTCAGCCATGCCGCCGCGCATGCGCATGACATCGCGACCGTGATCGACCGGCAGGGCGTCGCGGTGCGGGCCGGCACGCATTGCACGATGCCGCTGCTGAAGCGTTTCGGCGTCACGGCTACCTGCCGCGCGAGTTTTGCCCTATATAACAGCCGTGACGATGTGGACCGGTTGGCCGAGGCCCTTGTCCGGGCCGACAGGCTTTTTGGTTAGTGCATTGAAATGACGGTGGAACCGGGCATGGACGAAGGGTCTGGCACGATCGGGGTCGAGGAGACGGCGAAGCCGCAGGAGAGCGCTGCCGCGCCGGCGACGCCTGCCGCCGTGCTCTCGCCCGAGGAACTCGACCGGCTGACCGACGACATCATCCAGGCACTCAAGACCGTCTATGATCCCGAGATTCCGGCGGATATCTACGAGCTGGGCCTCATCTACCGGATCGACATCTCCGACGATCGCTTTATCACCATCGACATGACGCTCACCGCGCCGGGTTGCCCGGTGGCGGGCGAGATGCCGGGCTGGGTCGAAACGGCGGTGCTGAACGTGCCGGGCGTGACCGGGTGCAAGGTAGTGATGACCTTCGATCCGCCGTGGGATCAGAGCCGCATGTCGGACGAGGCCCGCGTCGCGCTCGATATGTGGTGAGGCAGCGCACATCCATCCGCATGATGGCGGGATACTGGGGGCCATGATGATCGACAATTCATTCCGTGCCGCCCTTGCTGCGGCGATCCTCGCTACTGGCCTCGGTGCTGCCGTTGCGCAGACGACGCCCAAATTCCCGAGCCTGAACGAACGCAATATCTGCCCCGGCGTACAGGTTTTCGGCGAGAACATCCCGATCACGCTGATGAAAGTCGTCTCGAACGACAAGCGCGTGCAATTTCGGCAGGACGATCTCGAAAAGCCGAAGAGCGGCTGCCCGTCGGAGAACGCTTCGTGCCAGCGCAAGGGCTTTGTCGTTCCGGGGGACGAGGTGCTCGCCGGCTGGACGAACAACGCCTATCGCTGCGTGGTCTATCTCTCGCCCAAGGCCAAGCGCATCAAAGGCCAGTTTCCCGAGACGAACGGTTATATCCCCTCGGCAAACCTCCAGCCCGTCGCGGTTCCTGTGGCCAAGGCTTCCGATTGGGCGGGCAAATGGTCGCGCTCGGCGGAAGCCGACATCGAGATCACCGCGTTGCCGGACGGCACCCTGAAAGTCATGGGGCAGGCCGCCTATGGCTCGGCCGATCCGGGCCGGGTGGCGCGCGGCGCCGTCAACGTCGGCGAGATGGAGGGCGAGCGCAAGCCCCAGGGCAACATGCTGGCGATCGGCGAGGATTACACCGACCCCACCAAGCCGTGGGACGAAACCGACCGTTCCGAATGCCGGGCTCGGCTCCAGCTGTTCGGACGCTATCTCGTCGTCGAGGACAATGTGGGCTGCGGCGGCGCCAACGTCAGCTTTACCGGGGTCTATATCCGGCTGAAGTGACGCCGCTCACGGGTCGTCACGGGCGCAGGTAGACGTAGCCCTGCTGCTGCAATTCCGCGAGACGGACGACACCGCCCTGATCGGCCTTGACGAAGCCGGGCAGCAGATCCTTCAGGTCCACCGTCTGGGCGCGCATGGTATTGCCGCAGGCGTTGAGCGCGAGGCCGTCCTTGTGCAGCCCGGCGACCGTCGCCTTGATCTTCTCGTTGGCGCTCATCTCGTGGAAGGCCTTGAGCGCCGGGCCATGGACCACCAGCGCGATCTCGACATTCTGCGGCCCGCCAACGCCTTCAATGTGGTTGCGGATGTTGCCGAGCACGAAGCCAACCTTATCCGCATCCGAGAGGTGATAGGCGACCTTCTGCTTCGAGGGCGCGGCCTGCGCCTTCGAGGCGGCCAGCGCGCCGCCGAGGCCGGCGACGCCAGCCAGCATGGTCTTGAAAAACGATCGACGGATGACAGGCTCGGTCATGGCATTCCTCCGGTGGATTTTCGTTTAGAGCGGCTTTCGGTCAAAGTGAATCGAAACGCCGCTCCATCTATTTGTTCTAAAGCGTTTTCTTCATGCGAACCGGTTCCCATTTCGCTTGAAAACGCTCTGTTCTTGCGTTTCCTCGCCGCTGTTGACCGCGGCCGATGGCATCAGGTTACATTCCGAAATTCGCACTTGTCGATATGTGAAATCCGGCGATGCGAGCAAATCCGCGTGATCCGCTCAGCTCCGGTAGCGGAGTTCGAGCTGTTCGCCCGATGGCGACTGGCGGCGGGCGTCGAAATCGCGCTTCAGGAGGCCAACGATCACATCATCGTGCCAGACGCCGCCGATCAGGGCGGATTCGCGCTCCAGCCCCTCGCGGATGAAGCCGACGCGCTCGTAGGCCCGCAGCGCGCGGGTGTTGAACGCGAGGACGCGCGTCGAGAGCTTGTGAAGGCCGAGTTGATCGAAGGCGAAGGCGGCGACCGCGGCGAGCGCTTCCGTGCCAAGCCCCTTGCCGATCGAGTCCGGATCGAGAATGCCGATGATGACATCCGCCCGCTGGTCGGCGACGACGAAATTGTCGAGCAGGATCTCGCCGATCGCGCGCGCCTTGTGCTCGATCACCCAGGCGGCCGGGTGGCTGGCGATGTTCTCCACCCAGGCCGAAGCCTGCTCCTCGGTCAGCGGCGTCAGGCGGGCGGTGTCGGCGCCCAGCATCCGGTAGATGCCGGAGTCGCGCCCGAGAGAGAAACGGTCGGCGATGTCGGTCGCTATCGGGCGGCGCAACGCGAGGCGTTCCGTGCCGAGAGCGGGAAGGGGAGACGGCAGAATCATCGCGGGCCCGTAAAAATTCCTCGGCGCATATGACCGGGGCGTCGATTTTTCCGCAACAGTTCTTACATTATACTCACGCTACCGTGTTGGCCGGTGCATTCCATGGCTGGCCGGAGCCGGTTTCTCCCGCCGGGCTTTGTCCTCGGCGTGCTGGAGGTGACGATGACGAGCACGACGACAGGCACGATGGCGGCGCGCAAGCCGTTCAAGGTGATGTCGCTGACGGATGCCGCCGCCGAGCGCATCCGCGCGGTAATGGCGGCTGCGGAACGGCCGGTCGCGGGCTTGCGCGTCGGCGTCAAGAACGGCGGCTGCGCCGGCATGTCCTACACGATGGACTATGCCGAGGCGAAGAACCCGCTCGACGAGGTGGTCGAGGACAAGGGTGTGACGATCCTGATCGACCCCAAGGCGGTCCTGTTCCTGCTCGGCACCGAAATGGACGTGAAGACCGACAAGTTCGCCTCGACCTTCGTGTTCAACAACCCGAACCAGACCTCGGCCTGCGGCTGCGGCGAGAGCGTCGCCATCACGCCGGCCAAACCCGAGGCGCTGGCGGAAGAGCGCTGATGGCGGCCGATCCCGAATGGCTTGAAGACCTGTTCGAGCCGTTCGGCAAGGTGCGGCTCAAGCGCATGTTCTCCGGATACGGCGTCTATTATGGCGACTTCTGCGTCGCGCTCGCCATCAATCCCGGCCTGTGCTTCCGGGTGGATGACACCAACCGCGCCGAATTCGAGGCTGCGGGCGCCGAACCGTTTACTTATGGCAAGCAGGGCAAGACCGTCACGGTGAATGCCTGGTGGAAAGTGCCCGAGGCGTTTCTCGACGAGCCGGACGACATCGCCCGTTTCGCCCGCCTGTCGCTGGACGTGGCGCGTCGCCTGCCGCCCAAGAAGCCTCGCTCGACCAAACCCAAGGGCGCGACCAAGGCTGCTGGCAAAGGCGCAATCAAGGAAAAGCCGGCCCGCAGGCCGGCCTGACGCCGCTTATTTCTTGCGGCCTATTTCTTGCGGCCTATTTCTTGCTCATGCCCGCCAGCAGGAAGCCGGGGACGGCGCCACCAAAGCCCTTGGGCGTCGGGCCGTCGTCATCGCGGTGACGACGTGGCTCTTGGCGCTGCTCTTGGCGCGTTTCATGGCGGGGCTTGTCCGCAACAGGCTTGGGGGGGCGGGCTTCTTTCGGCGCGCGATCTTCACGCGCGGGGCGTTCCTCCCGGCGGGGCCGGTCTTCGCGGACTGGCCGCGGCGCCTTGGTGGGCAGCTCGCCGACTGCGTCTCCGGAGGCTGCCGCGTCGAGAATCTTCTGCTCCTTGGCCGTGCGCACATGCTCGCGGCCTTCGCCGCGGCGGGGCTTGCGCGTCTCGCGCTCCTCGCGGCGCGGGCGGCGGGTCGGGCGATCCTCCTCGCCCTCCGGTCGTTCCGGCAGCGCATTGAGATCGCCGCTCTGCCATTCGACCGCCTTGCCGATCAGCTTCTCGATCGCGGCCAGCGATTTCTCGTCCCCGCGCGCGACCAGCGTGTAGGCCGCGCCCTTGCGCCCGGCGCGGCCGGTCCGGCCGATGCGATGGACATAATCCTCGGCGTGGTGGGGAATGTCGTAGTTGAAGACATGGCTGACATCCGGGATATCGAGGCCGCGCGCGGCAACATCGGACGCGACGAGCAGCGTCAGCTCGTTCTTGCGGAAGGCATCGAGCGCGTTCATGCGCGCGCGCTGGTCCATGTCGCCATGCAGCGCGCCGACGGAAAATCCGTGCTTCTCGAGGCTGCGGTAGAGCGTCGCCACCTCACGCTTACGGTTGCAGAAGATGATACCGTTCTTGAGCGGATGCTCGGTGTTTTCCTGCGCCGCACGGATCAGCCCGCGCAGGACGTCGCGCTTCTCATAATCCTTCGAGTGGGTCGCGACCAGCATCTGGGCGATGGTCGATGCGGTGGAGGAAGGGCGCGCGACCTCGATGACCTCAGGGTGGTGGAGGAACTGGTCGGTGATGCGCTTGATCTCCGGCGGCATCGTCGCGGTGAAGAACAAGGTCTGCCGCGTGAACGGGCACAGGCCCGCGATCTTTTCGATGTCCGGAATGAAGCCCATGTCGAGCATCCGGTCCGCCTCGTCGATGACGAGGATCTCGATGCCGGTCAGCAGCAGTTTGCCGCGCTCGAAATGATCGAGCAGGCGGCCGGGCGTGGCGATCAGCACATCGGCGCCGCGGGTGATCTTGGCGTCCTGATCGGCGAAGGAGACGCCGCCGATCAGCAGCGCCACCGAAAGCTTGTGATTGACGCCGTACTTGACGAAGGCTTCCTCAACCTGTGCGGCGAGTTCGCGCGTCGGTTCGAGGATGAGCGTACGCGGCATGCGCGCCCGGGCGCGGCCCTGTTCGAGAATCGAGAGCATCGGCAGCGTGAAGGCCGCCGTCTTGCCCGTGCCGGTCTGGGCGATGCCGAGCACATCCTTGCGCTCGAGAACATGGGGGATGGCCTGCGCCTGAATAGGGGTCGGCGTCGTGTAGCCGGCGGCGGTGACCGCATCGACAACCCGCTGGGAGAGGCCAAGATTGGAAAATGACATGAGCACCTGATCGCCGATAACGAATTGCCGGAAATGGGAAGGCAGATTCTTCTGGCCCGACGAAGCGGGCGGACGATGCAGGCGTTAAGCGGGAAGACGGGCGAAAATGCAAGCCCAAACTTCGGAAAATGTTCGATTTTCGGCGATTTTACCGTGCAGGATGTGGCGAAAGACGCGGGAACGCGCCCTCAGTTCCTGCAGGGATCGATCCGGGTCGCCTTCGGCTGCGGGATCGAGCCGGTCGTCACCTGATCGTCGAGCACCGAGCGGACGACGGTATAGTTCCGGGTCGAGCCCGCCGGAACGGAGTTTGCCGAGAAGCGCTGGGTCTGGTCCGGCACCGCGACTTTCAGGAGGGCGACGAGGCTCTGGACGGCGATGAAGGTCGCGACGACGATTCCGCCGCCGACGATGAGAGCCCGCCGGATCATGCGCCCGTCACCGAACAATCCACCCATCAAGCCGTTCATGCGCCCCCCGGAAACAGGATAGTGAAAAACAGGATGAATCGACCGTAAATCCGAAGGCTTAACACTCCGTTTTCAACACGCTTCCGCAGGTTTCGGGACGGGCATTCCGGCGCGGGATTGCCGTTGCGTATCCGGAACATGACCAAGCTTTAATTTGAATTTCGGGCTTCAGGGGGACACATGTTGTCCCGGGTCGACGACAATTGGAGACAGACGATGAGCGAAAAGAAACCGTTTTTCGGGAGCGCAACGTCGAAATGGCTGCTGGCTGGCGCGACGATCCTGACGATCGGCGTCGGTATCGGCGTGGCCGACTGGGCACGGCACGGCGGCGACGGTTACGGGCCGCGCTGGCATGGTCGCGGCGGCTATGAACGCGGAATGATGGGCCGGCAGGGCGGGATCCAGCGCCTCTGCGAGCGCGATCCGCTGAAATTCGAGGGCGTGGCGCGCGCCTTCCTCAAGGCCGATCTCGACCTGACAACGGCGCAGAACGCCGAACTCGACAAGCTCGCCGCCGGCCTCGTTCCGGCGCTGAAGGAGCTGCGCGATCAGGCCTGCAACGACTTCGCCGCGCAGGGAAAGCTGACGGCGCCGGAGCGGCTGGAGAAGTTCGCCAAGGTGCTGCGCAAGGCTGCCGACACGGCTGAGAAGACCGTTGATCCGGCCAAGAGCTTCTATGCTTCGCTGGATGACAAGCAGAAGGCGAGGGTTGAGGAACTGTCGAACCGGCGGCACCGTTTCGGTGGCGGTCGCGGTCGCTTCATGGATGGCCCCGGCATGGGCGGCCCCGGCATGGGCGGACCCGGTATGGGCGGGGCCGATCGCCCCAAGCCGTAACAGGATACAGCAACAAAAAAGGGCACCCCCGTGGTGCCCTTTTTCATGATTGCCGTGACAAAGACCGGTAATCCGTCTCAGGCGGCGCGGACCTCGTGCAGGAACCAGTCGACCTTGTCGCGCATCATCTGGCTCTGGCGTGCGAGTTCCTCGGAAGCGCTCAGCACCTGGCTGGCGGCCGCGCCGGTGCTGGTCGCCGCCTCGTTGACGACGGCGATGCTCTCCGAGGCGTGAGCCGTTCCCTGCGCGACCTGCTGGACATTCTCCGCGATCCCTTGCGTCGCCTGGGTTTGTTCGGTGACCGCAAGCGCGATGGCCGAGGCGAGCTGATTGATCTCGCCGATCATGCCGACAATGTCCTGCATGGCGCCGATCGACTCGTCCGAGGCGTGCCGGATGGCGACGACATGCTCGGCGATGATATCGGTGGCGCGTGTGGTCTGCGAGGCCAGTTCCTTGACCTCCGAGGCGACGACGGCGAAGCCGCGCCCCGCTTCGCCGGCGCGTGCGGCCTCGATGGTGGCGTTGAGCGCGAGCAGGTTGGTCTGCGAAGCGATCGACTTGATGAGATCGATCACCTCGACAATGGCGCCGCCGGCTTCCGAAAGGCGCTGAACGGTGGCGTTGGTGGTGCCCGCCCGGTCGGCGGCCTTGGCGGCGAACTCGGAGGATTGTTCGGCCTGGCGTCCGATCTCGCCGATCGATTGCGACAGTTCGTCGCCGGTCGAAGCCAGGACATGGACCGTCTGAGCCGTCTCGTGCGACGCGGCGGCGACGAGGGTCGATTGCTCGCTAGTCGTGTGCGCGACATCCATCATCGACTTGGCGGAGGCCTCGAGCTCGTGCGAGGCGGCGGCGACCGAGGTCACGATGGCGGTGGCGGCGTTCTCGAATTCGGCGATGATCTTTTCGATCCGCTGCGAACGCGCCAGCCGCTCGGCCTGCTCGCCTTCGGCCTGCACCCGCAGCCGCTGGCGCTCGATCCCCGCGTCCTTGAAGGTCTGCAGCGTCCGCGCCATCTCGCCGATCTCGTCGTGCCGGTCCGTTCCGGCGACCTCGACGTCTTCCAGTGCGGCCAGCCGATCTGTTCCGGCGGGAAGGGCGCCGACCGTTGCCTCGGCCAGCGACTGCATCGCGCCGATGGACTGGCGTAGCGGGCGGATCACGCCGCGCATGACGTAGGCCATCGCGCCGGCGCACAGCAGGATCGCCACAAGCGAAATCGCGATCATCACGGTGTTTTGCAATTGATCCATCCGGGTGGCGGTGGCTTCGATCGCGCGTGCTTCTTCCAGCTTGGCGTCGATGATCGCGTTGATCGCGTTGGTCGCCGGGTCGATGCTGGGATAGAGCGTGTTGTTGCGGATTTCCTGGATGGCGGGCTGATCCTTGCCGCGCGCGAGCTCGAGCAACCGGTTGCTGGTAGTCCGCGCGGTTTTCATCGACTCTTCGGCCGCCTCGACAAGCCGGGTCATGTCGGCGCTGGCTGGCGCCTTCTTGAACGCGGCCCAGAGGGCGTCGATTTCCTTCTGCGCGGCGATATAGGCGTCCTCGCCTTGCTTGATCGTCATCAGGCTGTCGCTGATCTTGTGGGTGGTATCGACGATATCGACCGCGTAACGATCGGAAATGATCTTCAGGTCGCGCATCTGCACGACGCCGTTCTCGTAAAGTGAGAGACGGGCCTGTTCCGCTTGCCGGCCGGTTATCCAGGCCATCCCCGCCAGCGCTAGCGTGCAGAGGAACAATGCTGCCAGCGCCACGATCATTCGGGAGGAGATGGTCTTCATGGAGCGACCCCGTTCTAGAGCAAAAAACTATCCCGCTGAGGATCGTTTTATGAAGTTCGGGCGCGCCTAAAATATGATTAATGCCGCAGAATTTGGCGTAAATCTCGGTCGATATCGCGCAATTCAGTGAAAATCACTGGCAAGCCGGAAAAGCATCCGACCAAGGAGAAGGCACCCTGCTCAGACGTCGATCAGGTCGTCCGCGAAGGCGGCACGCTCCTGAATGAAGGCGAAGCGCGCTTCGGGCTTGTTGCCCATCAGCCGCTCGACGGAATCGTCGGTCTCGACGCGTTCCTCGCCCTCGACACGGACGCGTAACAGAAGGCGTTTGGCCGGGTCCATCGTCGTTTCCTTGAGCTGGGCCGGCATCATCTCGCCAAGACCCTTGAAGCGGCCGATCTCCGGCTTCTTGCCCTTGAAGACGGTTGCGAGCAGATGTTCCTTCTCCTCATCGTCGCGGGCGTAGATCGTCTTGCCGCCGTGCTTGAGGCTGTAGAGCGGCGGCACGGCGAGATAGAGATGGCCGTTGTCGATCAGCTTCGGCATCTGCCGGTAGAAGAAGGTGATGAGCAGCGAGGCGATATGCGCGCCGTCGACATCGGCGTCGGTCATGATGATGACCTTGCCGTAGCGCAGTTCCTCCTCGCGATACTGGCTGCCGGCGCCGCAGCCGAGCGCCAGCATCAGGTCAGCGAGTTGCTGGTTGGCGGCGAGCTTGTCCCGCCCGGCATTCGCGACGTTGAGGATCTTGCCGCGCAGGGGAAGGATCGCCTGCGTCGCGCGGTTGCGGCCGTGCTTGGCGGAACCACCCGCCGAATCGCCCTCGACGATGAAAAGCTCGGTGTCGGCCTGCGTGCTCGACGAGCAGTCGGCCAGCTTGCCGGGCAGGCGCAGCTTGCGCACGGCGGTCTTGCGCTGGACATCCTTCTCGGCGCGGCGGCGCAGGCGATCCTCGGCGCGCTCGACCACGAAATCGAACAGCTTGAGTGCCTTGCCGGGATTGCCGGCGAGCCAGTGATCGAAGGCGTCGCGCACCGCGTTGTCGACGATGCGGCTGGCCTCGGTGGTCGCAAGCTTGTCCTTGGTCTGGCCGACGAATTCCGGCTCGCGGATGAAGACCGAGAGCATCACCACCGCGCCGATCATGATGTCGTCGGTCGTCAGAACCGCCGCGCGTTTGGATTGGCCGATGCGCTCGGCGTGATCCTTGAGGCCGCGCAGCAGCGCGACGCGCAGCCCGCTCTCGTGCGTGCCGCCATCCGGCGTCGGGATGGTGTTGCAGTAGGAGGAGACGTGACCGTCGTCATGCGCGTACCACGCCACCGCCCATTCGCAGGCGCCGTGGCCCTGCTTGTCGAGCTTCCCGGCGAACATCTCGTCCAGCACCATCGGCTTGCCCTCGATCTCGCGGGCAAGATAATCCGCGAGACCGCCGGGGAAGCGCAGCACGGCCTTTTCGGGGATCTCCCCGGTCGCGGGCAGGAGTTCGGGCGCGCAGGACCAGCGGATCTCGACGCCGCCAAACAGATAGGCCTTGGAGCGGGCCATGCGGTAGAGCCGCGCGGGCTGGAAATGTGCGCCGGCCTTGAAAATCTGCGGATCGGGCTTGAAACGCACCTTGGTGCCGCGCCGGTTGCGCACCGGGCCAACGTGCTCCAGCGGCCCTTGCGGCACACCGCGCGAGAAGCGCATCCGGTAGAGCTGCTGGTCGCGCGCGACCTCGACCTCGACGAATTCCGAAAGCGCATTCACGACCGAGACGCCGACGCCGTGCAGGCCGCCGGAAGTCTCGTAAGCCTTGCCGTCGAACTTGCCGCCCGCGTGCAGCGTGCACATCACGATCTCAAGCGAGGATTTCGTCGGGTCCGAGCGATGCGGATCGACCGGGATGCCGCGGCCGTTGTCCGTCACCGAGAGATACCCTTCCGCATCGAGTTCGATGTCGATGAAGGTCGCGTGGCCGGCAACGGCCTCGTCCATCGAGTTGTCGAGCACCTCGGCGAAGAGGTGGTGCAGCGCCTTCTCGTCCGTGCCGCCGATATACATGCCGGGGCGGCGGCGGACGGGTTCCAGCCCTTCGAGAACCTCGATCGCCGAGCCGTCATAATCGCCTGTCGGCGCGACCTTGGGCGCTGGCGCAGCGACCTTGGGCGCTGGCGCAGCGGGCTTGGGCGCGTCGGCGGGCGGGGGAACCACAGCATTCGGCTTGGGATCCGCCGCTGCGGTTTTCATGCCTGTGGTGGCTTGCGCCTTCTGCTCGCGCACCATCTCCTTCGCGGCCTGTTCAAGCTGTCCGAAGAGATCGCGGGCGGGGGAAGGGTTCGAGGCCATCGGCTTGCCGGTCTTGTCCTGTCAGGGTCGCATGCGGTCGCGACGATGCGACGACGCGAATCAACAACCCTCACTATGCCATAGAAAGCGCAAGGCAAACCCGGCATCGGCCGCCATCCCCAGCGGCAGCCGGTCAATCGGTCGCGGGGTCGCCCGGCTCGCTCTGTTCTCGATCAGCCCAGACGAGTTCCTTGTAGTCGAAGCCGAGTTCGATCGTCGGCTTGATGATGCGGAAGAACGGCGAGACATCGAAATCACGCGGGGTGAAGAGCGAGGAATGGCGGATGTGCAGCACCTCGCGGCGGCGCGCGTTCGACATCGCATCGCCGGACTGCTGAACCTCCACTTTCGGCAGGATCGGGTAGCGCACCTCCTGAAAGGCGCGGGCGATCAGCGTCGAGCAGATGGCGCGCGTCGGCTCGCCCGAACCGAGCGAGAGCAGCCGGCGGCGGAACCGTTGCGGGATGGGCGGGTTCGGCAGCAGGAACCGAACGAGATCGAGCACGTTGCGCAGATCGTAGTTCCCGCCGAGCCGCCCGATCGCATAGGCGATCAGCCGGTCCCGGTCCTCGGGCGTGAGGCCGACGGGACGACAGATGCGGGTGTTGAACGAGGCGTATTTCGCCAGCGGCGAAGCGATGATGCCGTAGCCAAGTTCTGCCTCGATCAGCGGTGCAGGTGCGCCGGCTTCGTCGGTGAGGCCTTTCCCTTCACCGACATAGAGCGCGGCGTGGCTCCAGGTGGACTGGGTGAGATACTTGATCGCCGAGGCGATTTTCGAGCGCCCGCCCTCGATCAGCAGGACGTCGCCCGGCTGGATGACGCGGGCAACAAAATCCGGCCGGCTTGCCGTGTAGGGCTCGTAATCCGAGGCGGTCTGGGTCGCCCGTCGCGCGATCCAGTGTCCGAGGCGGTCGAGTGCCCTGTCGAAAGTTCCCATGCGCCGATTTCAGCAAATGCCGGGGGCGGTTTCAACCAAAGTCCGATCACAGGTCGGCGAGAAAACGTTTCCGTTAAAGCGGTGTTTACCATGTTGTCGCAAAACTGCGGAACAAGGATCACGACACATCAGGAAGCCGAGCATGAGCCCGCAGTTGAAGACTCTCGAACATTACGCTCAGGCGACCGGCTCCGCCTTCGGATTTCAGGAGCAGGATTACGAGTACCGCTACACGCCGCCGGCACGGCCGGGGCGGATGGTCGTGCTGGCGCTCGGTATCGGCGGCGCGGTGGCGGCCGTCGCGCATCATCTCGGCTGGACGCAGGTGGTCGCCTCGCTCGGCGGCTGGCGCGGCTCGGTCTGAGTCCCGCTAAAGGGCCGGATGATCCGGGGCGCTTCGGCGCTCTTTTTCGTGGGCCGATGCGGCATCTGGAAAGTGGCGCCCGACGCGGCGAAGGAACCCAAAAAAAGAAAGGGCGCCCGGAGGCGCCCTTTTTTGTCCCGATCACGAGGGGGCTTTTTGGTTGATGCGTTTTCGTGACGCGAACCGGAAGTCCACTTCGCTCGAAAACGCTATCAGTAGCTGTAGTACATCGAGAATTCGACCGGATGCGGGGTCATCTCGAACTTCATGACGTCCTGCATCTTCAGCTCGATGTAGCTGTCGATGAAGTCGTCCGAGAACACGCCGCCGGCCTTGAGGAAGGCGCGATCCTTGTCGAGCGAGGCGAGGGCCTCACGCAGCGAACCGCAGACGGTCGGGATCTTCTTGAGCTCCTTCGGCGGGAGATCGTAGAGATCCTTGTCCATGGCAGCGCCCGGATCGATCTTGTTCTGGATGCCGTCGAGGCCGGCCATCAGCATCGCGGTGAAGGCGAGGTAGGGGTTCGCC
>Ga0209794_1000575_pt1 | contig 48853 bp, 44 predicted proteins | sample EBPBio232013_DNA_FD_185869 | JGI IMG/M metagenome (GOLD analysis project Ga0209794, IMG submission 185869) | Wastewater treatment Type I Accumulibacter community from EBPR Bioreactor in Madison, WI, USA - Reactor 1_5/23/2013_ DNA (SPAdes)... | ecosystem: Engineered > Bioreactor > EBPR >... | reverse complement strand
GACCCCGATCTCGATCCTGATCCTGATGGAACTGATCGCCGACCTGCTGCCGCCGGGCGTGTTGAACATCGTCAATGGTCTGGGTCGCGAAGCCGGCATGCCGCTGGCCACTTCCAAGCGCATCGCCAAGATCGCCTTCACCGGCTCCACCGCCACCGGCCGCGTGATCGCCCAGGCCGCCGCCAACAACCTGATCCCGGCCACCCTGGAACTGGGCGGCAAGTCGCCGAACGTCTTCTTCGCCGACATCATGGACAAGGACGACGGCTTCCTCGACAAGGCCATCGAAGGCATGGTCCTGTTCGCCTTCAACCAGGGCGAAGTGTGCACCTGCCCGAGCCGCGCGCTGATCCAGGAATCGATCTACGATGCCTTCATCGAGCGCGTGATCAAGCGCGTCGCCGCGATCAAGCAGGGCTCGCCGCTCGACACCGAAACGATGATGGGTGCCCAGGCCTCGCAGATCCAGATGGACAAGATCGAGTCCTACCTCAAGCTGGGCAAGGAAGAAGGCGCCCAGGTGCTGATCGGTGGCGAACGCGCCCACCTCGGCGGCGACATCGAAGGCGGTTACTACATCCAGCCGACGCTGTTCAAGGGTCACAACAAGATGCGCATCTTCCAGGAAGAAATCTTCGGGCCGGTGCTCGCGGTGACCACCTTCAAGGACGAAACCGAGGCGCTGGCCATCGCCAACGACACCATCTACGGCCTCGGCGCCGGCGTCTGGAGCCGCAACGGCAACGTCGCCTACCGCATGGGTCGCGCCATCCAGGCCGGCCGCGTATGGACCAACTGCTACCACGCCTACCCGGCCCACGCTGCCTTCGGCGGCTACAAGGAATCCGGTATCGGTCGCGAAACGCACAAGGTCATGCTCGACCACTACCAGCAGACCAAAAACCTGCTCGTTTCCTACTCGGAACAGAAGCTCGGCTTCTTCTGATCGAATCATCTCCCTCCCTGTCCGAATGCGGGCAATTCGGGGGCGGGCAACCGCCCCCTTTTTTTTGAATTCCTTTCTGGTGACACGATGAAAAACACGATTCCTTCCACCGCCAGCGTCCTCCTCGTCGCCGGCCTGCTGAGCCTGGCGCTGCCGGCCCAGGCCAGCGAAGCCATCGTCAAGAAGGCCCGCTGCGTCGCTTGCCACGCCGTCGACGCCAAGCGCGTCGGCCCGTCCTACAAGGACGTTGCCGCCAAATACCGAGGCGACAAGAAGGCACCGGCCATGCTCTTCGAAAAGGTCCGCCACGGCGGTAGCGGTAACTGGGGCGCAGTACCGATGCTCCCCCACCCCGCCGACAAGATCAGCGACGACGATCTCAAGCAGGCCATCGCCTGGGTGCTGTCGCTGGAATGATCCGCACGGCCGGGGGGCTGGCGCCAGGCGCCGGCCGCTCCTGAGCGAACAAGGCGATCGTCCGAAACTCTGTCAGCAAGGTTGGATTGCCCGCTGCCATTGCCGGTGCTAGCATTCCTTTCAATTCAGCAAACACCGAAAGGTAAGGAACATGCTCGCAACGATGACATCCAAGGGCCAGATCACTATCCCGAAGCCGGCACGTGATGCGCTGCAGTTGCACCCCGGCGACCGGGTCGAGTTCGTTTTCGGCGACGACGGACGTTTGTTCCTGCTCTCGGCAACCCGGCCGGTTGCCAGCCTGAAAGGCATGCTACCCAAGCCAGCCCAGCCCGTCTCGCTTGAGGAAATGGACGCGGCCATTGCCGCTTCCGGTCGTTCATGATCGGGCTCGACACCAATGTGCTGGTGCGCTACCTGACCCAGGACGATCCCACGCAGTCGGCACAAGCCAATGCCTTGATCGAGCAGCAGCTTTCCGCTGTCGAGCCGGGCATCATCGGCCACATTGTCCTGTGCGAAGTGGGCTGGGTTCTGTCACGGGCTTATGGCTACACCCGCGAGCAGGTTGCCGATGCCCTGGCCGCCCTGCTGACCTGCCGCGAGTTCCAGGTCGAAGCTCCCGATCTCGGCATTCTTGCCTTGCAGGATTACCGACAGGGCACGGCCGATTTTTCCGATTACCTGCTCGGCCGCGCGCATCAGCGCCTGGGGGCCAGACATACGGTCACGTTTGACCGCAAGGCGGCAAAAGCACCGCAGTTCACGCTGCTGGCGTGAGCGCCCCCTGTTCCATTTTTCAACAGCTGTTCATTTCCGCAACAGCGCACCGGGCAACATGCGTTGCAAGGTGCCGTCGCGCAGCAACAGATGTTTCACCGTGCCGGCGAGGTGCAGGAGGATCAGCGAGGCGCCGCCCCACACCAGCACTACGTGCAACTGCTTGAAAATGAGGTTGAGTCCTTCGTCGGGAGCGAACAGGCGCGGCAGTTCGTGACCGAAGAATTTGACCGGGAATGTCGTGAACGCCGAGGCCAGGTAACCGGCGAGCGGGGCGAGGACAAGGAAGGCGTAGAGCGCCAGATGGGTGGCGCCGGCCACCTTGGCCAGCGGCCCTTGCAGCGGCGAGGGCGGCGGCGGGTGGAAGCGGCGCCAGCCGAGGCGTAGCGCCACCAGGAGCAGCGCCAGCAGGCCGAGCGATTTGTGCAGGCCGTAGGCGGCGCTGCGTTCGGCGCCCTTGGGCAGGTCGGTCATGGTCCAGCCGAGCCAGATCAGCCAGACGATCAGGATCGCCTGCGCCCAGTGCAGCAGGATCGCCGGCAGCGTGTAGCGGGCGGCGCTCATCGGATGCTGACGCCCCAGGGCAGTTCGCCGACGGCGATGTCGCCGGTTTTCTCGAAGCGGCCGGTGTCGATCACCGAAACGCTGTTCGAGCGCCCGTTGGCGACGTAGAGCTTGCCGCCGTCCGGGGTCAGCGCCATGTTCCAGGGCCGCTTGCCGACGGCGACGGTGCCGCTGACCGTGTTGCTGGCGACGTCGATGGCCATCACCGTACCGTCGCGGCCGTTGGAGATATAGACGCGCTTGCCGTCCGGATGGATGGCGACGCCATTGGGATACTTGCCGGCCGGAATTTCGGCCAGCACCTTGTGAGTGGCGACGTCGATGGCGTAAACCTTGTCGGCCAGTTCGCAGGCGACGTAGGCACGGCTGCCGTCGGCCAGGAAGCCGATGCCGCGCGGACGCAGGCCGACCGGGATGCTGGCGACCTGGCGGCGGGCGGCGACGTCGATCACATCGACCTGTTCGGCGTCCTCGGCGCTGACGTAGAGCCAGCGGCTGTCGGGGCTGAACACGGCGTGCTCTGGGTTCTTGCCGTGCACCTTGATGCGCGCCAGCTCCTTCGCCGCCGGGGCGCTGAGCAGCGTGACCACGTTGTCGTCCTCGACGGCGACGGCGAGCAGCTTGCCGTCCGGCGAGAGGCTGACGCCTTCCGGCGAATCGCCGACCTTTACCCGGCGTTCCAGCTTGCCGGCGGCGCTGTCGACGATCAGCAGGCTGTTGCTCTTGCCGTCGGTCAGGTAGAGCCGGCCGCTGCCGCCGGCGATGCCGCGCGGCCGTTCGCCGATGGGAAATTGGCGGACGACGGTGTCGCTGGTAGTGTCGATAACGCTGACACTGGCGCCCTTTTCGTTCGGCACGTAGGCATAGGGTTCGGCCGAGGCGCCGGTGGCGGCGAACAGGGCAAGGAGAAAACAGGAGGTGGCGCGCATGATGGCCTCAGTTGGCTTGATAGGTGATGCCGTGCTGGCGGAAGATGGCGGCGATGCTGCCATCGCGGCGCAGGTCGGCAACGGCGGCGCCGACGGCTTCGGCGAGCGCCGCTTCCTCGGCCTTGACGGCCATGCCGAGCGGCCAGCCGTCGATCTTCAGTTCGGCGAAGTTGGCGCTTTCCAGCACCACCTGCTGCTGCCCGGCCAGCGCCGCTTCCAGTTCGGCGCGCGGGGCGAGGACCGCGGCGATCTGACCGGCAGTCAATGCCCGCCCGGCTTCGGCGACGGTGGTGAAGTGCACGACGTTCTCGTGCAGGCGGCCGTTGAGCGCGGAGAGCAGGAAGGCATCGGCCAGGGTGGCGGTTTCGACGCCGATCTTCTCGCGGGTGAACACTTCCAGCGCCACCGCGGCGGAGCCGGCGAGCGCCGGGACGCGCTGCGGATTGCGGGCGACAGCCAGGCTTTCGCGGTGATAGGTGCCGAAGATGCGGACCTTGTCGTTGGCCCGCGCCAGGCCTTCGTCGACCGGCACGTGGAGCATCAGGTCGGCGGGCTGAGTGCCGAGGTAATGGCCCTTCCAGACCATGTTGCGCAGGTCGTCGCTCATGTCCTCGTCGGCGTTGAAGCCGACGATCTCGGCGGCGACGCCGAGGCGGGCGGCGATGGCGCGACCGAGGTCGGCGTCGATGCCCTTGCCGCCGGCCAGCGAGTACGGCGGGAAGTCGTTATAGACGGCAATGCGCAGGCGACCGCGCTGGCGGATCGTCTCCAGCGCATCGGCAACCGCCGGCAGGGCCAGGCACAGGGGTAGCGCGGCAAGCGCCTTGAGGCAGCGGCGGCGATCATTCTTCATGGACGGTCTCCAGCCAGGCACGGATCGCCCACATCGCTTCCTGCGACAGGGTGCCTTCGAACGGCGGCATGTAGACGCGACCGTCGCGCACGGCGCCCTTGCGGATGCGCTGCATGAATACTTCGTCGCCCTCGTCGCCCTTCGGCAGGTAACGCAGATCGGGGGCGATACCACCGGACACCGCGCCCAGGCCGTGGCAGCGCGCGCAGTTCTGGTTGAAGGCGGAGTCGCCGATGCGGATCGCCGTCTTGTCTTCGCGGTAGGGGTTGGCGGTCTGCCAGTCGGTGCCGAGTTGCTTGAGGCCGCTGGTATCGACCGCTTGCGGCACGACGTCGCCGTGGGCAAAAACCAGCGAGGACGTGGCCAGGCACAGGGTGGCGACCAGGGCGCCGAGGGAAAGGGTGTAATGCTTCACGGGGTCTCCTTTGGTGAATGCTTAACGACAGCTTGTGTAAGGCTTGTCTGCAAACCCTGTGCCAGCTCCAGCAATTTGCCCCCGGATCGGCCCAAAACAAGGAAAACCGGTGTTTTGCCCCTGATGATCGCTGGCACGGCCGTTGCTTTGGTAGTCGCGACGCAGCACAAAAAATTGCTCATTAAAAGGTCAAGTGCTACGTTATGAAACAACATACAAAGAACGAACACGGGACACGGTGGAGAGACAAGATGGGACAGATTCAAGTCGTTGCCGGCCTGCACGGCCCACGCCTGCGCGAGGCGCGGCAGGCATTTTTCGAACGCGGCGAGCTGCCGGCCGGGATGATCGACCCGCTGATCCTGCGTTCCTGGGAACGCTGCCGGCGCTTCGGGCTGACCGAGAACTACGCGCTGCCGGGCGTCGAGTCGCTTGACCGGGTGGCACTGAAGAGCGAGCAATTCCGTAACCGCTACCTGCTGCAACAGGTGCGGCCGATCATGGAACATGTCTATGAGCAGATCCGCGACTCCGGCAGCATGGTCATCCTGGCCGACGCCAACGGCCTTTTGCTCGACACCGTTGGCGACCCCGACTTCGTCGACCGCGCCGACCGCGTCGCGCTCGCCCCAGGCGCCTCCTGGGACGAGAACCAGCGCGGCACCAACGCGATCGGCACCGCGCTGTCCGAAGAACGCCCGGTGGAAGTGCTGGGCGCCGAGCATTTTCTCGAACACAACGGCTTCCTGACCTGCTGCGCCAGCCCGATCTTCGGCCCGGACGGCGCGCTGATCGGTGTCCTCGATATTTCCGGCGACTACCGGGCGGCACAGCGCCACACCCTGGGGCTGGCCCGGCTGTCCACGGCGCTGGCGGAAAAACGGCTATTCGAGTCGGCGCATGGCAACGACATCATCGTCTGCTTCCACCCCCGCCCCGACTACCTGGGCAGCCCCAAGGAAGGCCAGGCAGCGGTCAGCCCGGACGGCCAGGTCAAGGCGATCAACTACAACGGCCTGGAAATCCTCGGCATCCGCCGGGTGGATGCGATACGCCGCGACTTCTCGATGGTCTTCGAGCACAACCTGGGCACGCTGATCGACCGCCAGCGGCAGAACAATCAGGGGCACAGCACGATCACGGTGAGCGGCCGGACGATCAACGTCGTGTTGCGCGGTAGCTTGCCGGCGAGTTCAACCGCCGGCCGGGTCTACGATGCGGATGCCGGTACCCGCCAGGCTGCTCCGCGGCGCAACGAACCGGCCGCACCGCAGGCGCTGACGCTGGATACCATCAATACTGGCGACGCCCGCCTGCAACTGGCCATCGACCGCGCCCGGCGCATGCTCGGCCGCGACATCCCGATCATGATCCAGGGCGAATCCGGCGCCGGCAAGGAGATGTTTGCCAAGGCTTTCCACAACAGCGGCCCGCGCGCCGACCGTCCCTTTGTCGCCCTCAACTGCGCGTCGATCCCGGAAAGCCTGATCGAATCCGAACTCTTCGGCTACCAGGGCGGCGCCTTCACCGGTGCGCGTAAGGAAGGCGCGCCGGGCAAGATCCAGCAGGCGCACGGCGGCACCCTCTTCCTCGACGAAATCGGCGACATGCCGCTCAGCATGCAGGCGCGGCTGCTGCGCGTGCTGCAGGAACGCGCCGTCACACCGCTGGGCAGCACGCGCGAGGTCCAGGTGGACATCTCGCTGGTCTGCGCCACCCACCGCAAGCTGCGCGAGGAAGTCGCCCGCGGCAGCTTCCGCGAGGATCTCTACTACCGCCTCAACGGCATGAGCGTGACCCTGCCGCCGCTGCGCGAACGCAGTGACATCCGCCAGCTGGTGGCCAAGCTGGCCGCTGGCGAATGCTGCCAGCGCGGCCCGGTGCGCTTCACCGAAGGCGCCCTGCAGGTGATCGAACGCTACGCCTGGCCGGGCAACATCCGCCAGTTGTTCAACGTGATCCGGGTGACCATCGCCCTGCTCGACGACAACGAATCGACAGTGCATGAGTCGCACTTGCCGGAGGAGCTGTTCGAGGCGCCGCTGGCCTCGACCGCACCGGGACAGGAACCCCAGTGGGCAGCAGCGCCACTGGAGAATCCGGTCGGCAGTCTGGAGGAAGTCGGCCGCCAGCTCGCCCAGCGCGCGCTCGACCAGGCCAACGGCAACGTCTCGGCGGCTGCCCGCCAGCTCGGCATCAGCCGCAACACGCTCTACCGCAAGCTCGGCAAGTTATAGCAGGAGGGGATTGCGGGTCAGCGCGACGCCGACGATATAGGCGTAGGCAAGCACAGCCAGCACGCCGTAGCGCAGGCGGGCGGTGCGCGTCCGGCCGCGCTTCAAGGCCATCGTACCCAGTCCGATGTAGGCGAGCAGACCGCCCAGCTTGGCGGTCAGCCAGCCTTGGGCGAAAGGATACTGGCTGCTCCACACCGCCAGGGTCAGCGCGCTGCCGAGCAGTATGCTGTCGATCACGTGCGGCAGGGTGCGGGTCAGCCGCTGGCGCAGGCGCGGCGACTCACTCGCCATCCAGTACAGGCGGAGCAGGAAACCGGCGCCGCTGAGGACGACGCAGCTGATGTGCAGGTGGCGCAGCAGCAGGTAGGTGTTCATGCCGGCGCCTGTTGCAACTGCCGGCCGTGCCGCCACGCTGCCTGCAGCAGATTGACGGCGAGCCAGAGCGCGGCCGCAATCAGCAGCAATCCTGCCGGCCGGCTCAGCCAGTCGGGCAGAAAAACGGCGACCAGCGCCAGCCCGGCGGCGGCGACGAAGACCTGGAACTGCCGCTGCATCGGCGCCTCGGGCAGCAGCTTGTTCATCGGCGGCAGGGCCTTGCCGACCAGCCCCTGGTTCTGCAGGTCGAGCCAGAGCAGGAAGGGGACGATTTTGGCCAGCATGCCGACGATCAGCGGCACGAAGGCGCCGAGCAGCAAGACCAGGCCGAAGGCCGGCGTCCACCGCGGATCGTCGGCGAGCGCCGGGAACAGCGCGCCGGCAGCAAGCATGGCAAGCGCCAGCAGCGTACCGTAAAGGCCGAACTGCCAGTAACGGAAGGTGGTGTCGGGCCGCGCCCGCCGCCGCTGCGCCTGCAGGCGCAGGGTCTGCACCGCAAAGGCAGCACCGCCGGCGGCAAGCAGCAGGCGGCCGAGTTGCGCCGGCCAATCGGCGTCGAACGCCAGCGCAACGCTCCAGGCGAGCAGCACGGCGAACAGGAAAAGCGGGAAGCGCCACGCCGGCCGCGCCGCATAACCCGGCGTCAGCTGGAACATCGGCACCACGACGTAGGCCACCGCCGCCAGCAGCACCCCGGCCCAGCCGGCCAGGCCCCAGGCGGCATGCAGGTCGGCCAGCGCCAGCAAGGGCACTGACCAGCCGCCGGCGAGCGCCAGCAGCATGAACAAGCCACTGCCGCCGACCACGGCGAGCCCGGCCAGCGACAGCTTGAGGCCGCGGACGCTCGGACTGGTCGACGGCACCCGGAACAGCGCACTGCCGGCAGCACCGACGAAGACCAGCAGGGCCAGCGCCAGCAGCGTGCCGGCGGCGTGCAGCCAGCCCGGCGCCGACCACAGGAAGCCGCCGGCCAGCGCCAGCGCGCCGAGGTTGATCGCCGGATGGACGATACGCGCCACCAGCAACGGCCGCGCCAGGGCGGCGCCGGCGACCACCGGCAGGACCTGGATCAGCGCCCCGAGCATGACCTGCAACATGAAGCCGACGGTGAGCAGATGGGTGGCGGCGAGCGCCGCCGGCGTCCACCGCGAAGCCAGGATGGCCGGCCCGTCGATCACGGCGAGCAGCCCGGCGAGCGCGATGAACAGCGGCGCGGTGACGAAGAAACGCAGCGGCGCCGCCAGCGGCGGCACCTGGTCGAAGGAGAGCATGCCGCTGGCCACGGCTAGCTCAGCAGGTGATGCGCACGGCGAAAGTGCCGTCGTCGTGCAGTTCGGTCCGCCAGCGGTGGCCGTTCTGCTGCAGCACGCGGTAAAGCGGATGCGGCTCGCGGAACAGGAGGAGCAGCATTTCCTCGCCCGGCTGGAGCGTCGCCAGCATTTCCATGGTGTCGACGAAAGGCTGCGGCGGCTCCAGGTAACGCGCGTCGACCGTGCGCTCGGCGGGGATGTCCATCAGGCCAGCTCGCTTTGCAGGCGTTCCAGCACCGCCGGCTCGCCGGCCAGATGCTGGTCGCACATCGGGTAGAGGACGTTCTCTTCCTTCATGTTGTGCTGCTGCATCATGATCAGCAGGCTTTCCGCCTGACCGAGGAACTCCTCCAGGTCGCCGCTGGTCAGCGCCTCATCGGCGACTTCGACCAGCCCACGCATCTGTTCGTGCTCGATGCGCATCATCTGCGTCGGCCCCATGCGCATGCCGGTGCGCGCTTCGAAAGCCGGGAACAGCGTCTGCTCCTCGGCCGCGAAGTGGCGCAGCAGCGCCGCGCGGAACTGGCCGAAGGCCGTTGCGGCGCCCGCCGCGTCGCCGCGTTCGACCGCCTGCTCGGCAGCGGCAAAGAAATCGTCGCAATGACGATGATCGTCGATCAGGAATTCACGAATGCTCATGGCCAGGCTCCAGTAGGGGTTCGCCGGCATTCTCCGCCCGAGGTCGAGAGCGGAACCTTGATCGACATCAAAGCCAAAATATGGACCGGGCAAGCTGCGCAGGCTTGCCCTGCCCCAAACCTACTTCTCCAGCACGTAGGTTCCCGGTGCGTCAGCCAACGGCGGGAACTTGCGGTTGGCTGCCGGGTAGGCATCGACCAGCTCGCCGGTGCGTTCGCCCAGCCAGGCGGTCCAATCCTGCCACCAGGTGCCGGGTTTCTTCTCGGCTCGGTCGAACCATTGTTCCCAATGTTCGTTGCGTTCCGGTTCGGCGATCCAGTAGGCGCGCTTGGGCGGATTGACCGGCGGGTTGACGATGCCGAGGATGTGGCCGGAGGTGGAGAGCACAAAGCGCACCGGTGCCTGGACATTGACGTACTTGCGGATGCGGTAGCACTGCTTCCACGGCGCGATGTGGTCGTCTTCGGCGGTTACCGCGTAAAGCGGCTGGACGATGCGGTCGAGGTCGATGGATTCGCCGGCGATGGTCAGCTTGTCGCGCTTGATCAGGTTGTTGTTGAGGTACATCTCGCGCAGGTAGTAGGAATGCATCGCCGCCGGCATGCGCGTCGAATCGACGTTCCAGAACAGCACGTCGAAAGGCGGCAGTGCTTCGCCGAGCAGGTAGCTGCTCACCCAGTAATTCCAGATCAGGCTGTTCGAGCGCAGCAGGCGGAAAGAGGTCGCCATTTCGTTGCCGTCGAGATAGCCCTTCTTGCTCATCGATTCCTCTAGCGCGCCAATGCAGGCATCGTCGATGAAGACATCGATGTCGCCGGGGTGCGAGAAATCGGTCAGGGTGGTGAACAGGGTCCAGTGGGCAACCGGCGTCTGCCCGGCGCCGAAGCGTTTGTTGGCCCAGGCCATGTAGGTGCTGACCAGGGTGCCGCCGATGCAGTAGCCGACCAGGTGCACCTTGGGCTGCTTGCAGAATTCGCCGGCCACACGAACGACCTCATTGACCCCTTCGAGCAGGTAGTCGTCGAAGCGGACGTCGCGCATTTCGGCGTCCGGATTCTTCCAGCTGGTGATGAAGACCGAGAAACCCTGGTCGGTCAGGTACTTGACCAGGCTCTTCTTCGGGTTGAGGTCAAGGATGTAGAACTTGTTGATCCACGGCGTGACGATGACGATGGGCATCGCCCGCACCTTTTCCGTGGTCGGCGTGTAGTGGATCAGCTCGACCAGGCGGTTGCGGAAAACCACCTTGCCCGGGGTCGTCGCCAGGTCCTTGCCGACGGTGAAGGCGTCGGGCTCGACCATCTGGATGTTCTTGGCGGCGACATCGCGCTGGAAGTTGGCCCAGCCGCGACGCAGGCTCTCGCCCTGAGTGGCGACGGCGCGTTCGAGGGCGACCGGATTGGTCCAGAAGAAATTGGTCGGCGCCACCATGTTCAGCCACTTGCGCGACCAGAACGCGGCCCGGCGTCTTTCCTTGTCGGACAGGCCGGGGGTTTCGAAGTACATGTCCTGCAGGCGGTGGGTGAAGGCCAGGTACCACTCCTTGACGATGTCCCAGGAGGCCGAATCGGTCCACGCCGGGGCGGCGAAGCGGGCATCGTCGGCGTTCGGTTCAATCACATCGGGCGAGGGTATGCCCATGGCCCGCCGGGTAACGTGCGCCTGCAGGGCGAGCAGGTCGCTCGACAGGGCATTGACTGCCCGGGTCAGTTCCTGCGGATGCATCAGCCAGGCCATCTGCGCGGCGAGCAGCGAAGTGGTGACGCCAAAGGGATCGACAGCCTTGCTGACGGATTCCCCAAAAGTCTCGACCGGACTCGGACCGTCAAGATCCGGGGATGGGTTACGGCTTGCGCTTCTTGCTGACATCTTCAACTCCCTTATCCTTGCACATCAATATCCTACAGCGTGACCATGCTCCCGGGGAGCGGCACATGCACCTCGTCCCAGTTGAAGCGTGCCTTGACCGCGGCGCGAAAATCCGCCGCCGCGGCAGCTTCGCCATGGACCACGAAAAGCTTGCCCGGCGGCTTGCGGAAACCTGACAGCCAGTCGAGCAGGGCCGCCTGATCGGCGTGCGCCGAGAGCCCGCCGACGGTACAGATTTTTGCCCGCACCGGTACCGGCTCGCCGAAGATGCGCACCAGCTTCGCCCCGTCGACCAGCCGCCGACCGAGCGTCCCGGCCGCCTGGAAACCTGCGATCAGCACCGTACACTCGCTACGGCGCAGGTTCTCGCGCAGGTGGTACTTGATCCGGCCGGCGTCGCACATGCCGCTGGCCGAGATGATCACTGCGCCATGGCGGATGTCGTTGAGCTGGCGCGAGCGTTCGACATCGGCGACGAATTCGATGCTCACCTGTTCCGGATGCGCGGCCTGCCAGTCGATCAACTCGCAGGTGTGGGCGTCGAGCAGGTCGCGGTGTTCGAGGGTGATCCGGGTGGCGGCGTTGGCCATTGGCGAATCGACGTAGATCTTCAGCGGCTCCAGCCGCTTGCGGCGGACCAGGTCGCTGAGCAGATAGAGGATTTCCTGGGTCCGCCCGACGACGAAAGCCGGAATGATGACGTTACCGCCGGCCGCCCGGGTGCGCCGGAAGGCGGCGACGATTTCGTCCTCGGTTTCGGCCAGCGGACGATGCCGGCGATTACCGTAGGTCGATTCGATCAGCACCACATCGGCGGTCTGTGGCGGCGCTTCGGGGTCGTTCAGCACCGGCCGGCCGGGCATGCCCAGATCGCCGGAAAAGACCAGGCGGCGGCTGCGTCCGCCACTGCGCACCAGAACTTCCAGCGAGGCCGAACCGAGGATGTGGCCAGCGTCGTGAAAGCAGACTTCGACCTCCTCGGCCGGTCGCAGGCGCTGTCCATAGTCAACCGCGCGCACCTGCTTGAGCGCCGTCTGCGCCTGCAACACGGTGTACAGGGGCGGGGCAATGCCGCGCTCGCCCTGGCCACGGCGGCGGCGATTGCGTATCTGCCACTCGGCTTCCTTTTCCTGGATATGGGCGCTGTCGAGCAGCAGCACGTCGAGTAGCGCCGCGCTCGCCCGGGTGGCGTAGACCGGCCCGCGGTAGCCGAGCATGACCAGACGCGGCAGCAGGCCGCTGTGATCGATGTGGGCGTGGGTGAGCAGGACGAAGTCGAGTTGCCGGACATTGAAGCCGAAATCGAGCGCCCGCTCGTTCTTGACGCGCGCTTCGGCACCGCCCTGAAACATGCCGCAATCGACCAGGAAACGGCACTCGCCGGTATCCACCAGCGTGCATGAACCAGTCACTTCACCGGCTGCACCGAAAAAGCCAAGTCGCATGTTTGCAATCCTCCCGACTTGGCGTAGCATGAACCTCAAACAGCTGGAAATCAACGCCAGCACTACATTTCAGGAGAAAGCGCATGTTCAAGCACATTCTTGTTCCGACCGACGGTTCCGAACTCTCCCGCGCCACCGCGAAGCGTGCCGTATCCTTCGCCAGCGAGGCCGGCGCCCGGGTAACAGCCTTCTATGCCAAACCGGAGTACCCGATTGCCTATTTTGGCGAAGGCGCCCTGATCGACCCGACCACCCCGGAGAAATTCACCGAAATGGCCGAGCAGCAGGCCGCCAGCTACCTGGCGGAAGTCGCCGCCTGGTGCCAGGAAGCCGGCGTCGAATGCAGCACCCTGTCGATTACCAGCGACATCCCCTACGAAGCCATCATCGAGGCCGCCGAAAAATCCGGTTGCGACCTGATCTTCATGGCCTCGCACGGGCGCCGCGGAATCAGTGGCCTGCTGCTCGGCAGCGAAACCAACAAGGTACTCACCCACTCGAAGGTACCGGTTCTCGTCTATCGCTGACCGGCACAGACTTGCCAGCCTTCCGGCTCATCGTGGCAGGACGACGCCATATCGATGTCGTCTGAAGCCACTGACCTGCGCTTCAAGCGGCAGATCGTGCTGCCGGTGGGGCTCGTCCTGCTCGGCTTGCTGCTGGCTTTCGCCTTCGGTTTTCAGGCCCACCTCGCCAGGCAAGAGCGCGAGCGCAGCCTGCGCACCGCCAACCAGGCCGGACAAGCCTGGCAGCGCCTGCAACAGGAGGCATTGCAGCACCTGAGCTGGTTCGCCGGTGAAGCAGCGGCCAACCCCGCCCTGCGTTCGGCGATGCAAAGCGGCAACCGCGACCAGTTGTTCGAACTCAGCCGCGACCGGCTCACCGCACTGAAGCAGCATTTCGGCATCAGCCACTGGTATTTCATCCGTCCGGACGGCCAGGTGCTGCTGCGCGTCCACGCGCCCAAGCGCAGCGGCGACAGCATCGACCGGCAGACATTTACCGACGCGATGCGGACCGGCCAGGCGACTGGCGGCGTCGAACTCGGCCCACTGGGCACCTACGCCCTGCGCCATGTACTACCCTGGCGGGTCGATGGCAAGTTGATCGGCTACATTGAGCTGGCGCAGGAAATCGAGAGTTTCGCGGGAAGCATCGCCGAAAACCTCAACGCGGATATCGTTACCGCCGTAGACAAGACCGCCACCAGCGAGGCAGCCTTCGCCGCTGGCAAGCTGGAGCTGGGATTCAGCGGTTTCTGGAACGACCATCAGCGGATTGCCATCCAGCAGGCCGGTCGCCGCCCCCTGCCCCCCGGCGTCGCCGACTACTGGAACGCCAACCCAGGCGGCGACCCTGGTCAGGTATTCACCTCTGCCAACGAACGCGGCGAATGGTCGATCAGCTTGCTGCCTCTCCCCGATTATGAAGGCCGGCCGGTGGCCTCGATGGCCGTGATCCGGGAAGTCGGCAGCGAACGCAGCGCCGGCCGCCGCCAGCTGGCCGGCAGCCTGTTCCTCGCCGGCCTGCTGGCGACCCTGCTCCTGCTGGCCCTGGCCAGCCGCACCCGAATGATCGAGAAGCGCCTGTTGCTGGCGCACCGCTCGCTGGCCGAAAACGAACAACGTTTCCAGGACATCTTTTCGATCAGCGCCGACTGGTGGTTCTGGGAAACCGACGCTGAACAACGCTTCACCTTCATGACCGAGAACCTGCGCGGTCTGCTCGGTGTCGAGGTCAGCCAGATGATCGGCAAGTCGCGCCGCGACCTTCTGGCCCAGGCCGGCGACGATCCTGAGATGCAGGCACGGATCGACGCGCATTTCGCCGACCTGGAGGCACACCGGCCTTTCCACCGCTTCGTGTATCGGGCGATCCTGCCCAATGGCCGGCAGGCCTGGCTGTCGGTTAGCGGCGTACCGGTTTTCGACCGCGGCGGCAAATTCGTCGGCTACCGTGGAGCGGCAGCGAACATCAGCCAGCAGCACGAACAGGAACTGGCCCGGGAGCGGGCGCTGGCAGCCGAGCATCTGGCCAGGGAGGAAGCGGCGGCGGCCAGCCGGGCAAAAAGCGAGTTCCTCGCCGGCATGAGCCATGAGCTGCGCACGCCAATGAACGGCATCATCGGCATGTGCGAACTGCTGCTCGATACCCCGCTCGACGAAGACCAGCGCCAGTTCGCCCAAATCGCCCGCGAAAGCGCGGGGGACTTGCTTGGCGTGATCAACGACATCCTCGATCACGCCCAGATCGAGGCCGGCAGGCTGCCCATCGAAAACCTCGACTTTGCGCTTGAAGAGACCATCGAGCAGGCCTGCCAGACGCACGAGGCGGCGGCCCGGGACAAACATCTGGCCTTCCAGCGCATGCTGGCGCCGGGGCTGCCGGCAGTCTTCCGCGGCGATCCGGCGCGACTGCGCCAGGTCCTCGACAACCTGATCGGCAACGCCATCAAATTCACCAGCGCGGGCAGCGTCGAACTGAGCGTCGCCCCCATTGCCGGCGACAGAATCCGCTTCACCGTCAGCGACACCGGCATCGGCATCGACACGGAACAGTCGGCCCACCTGTTCGAGCCCTTCCGCCAGGGCGACGGCTCGATGACCCGGCGCTTCGGCGGCACCGGGCTGGGCCTGGCCATTTCCCGGCGCCTGGTTGAGCTGATGGGCGGTGAAATCGGGGTGGATAGCCAGCCCGGCCAGGGCTCGCGCTTCTGGTTCACCCTACCGCAGGCCGGCAGCGCCTGACTAGGCGCTGAGCTGCCGATCCCAGCTGGCGCGGTCCGGCTCGCGGAACAACTGCTGCAGGCAGCGCCAGGCCAGTTCGATATTGGCCTGCGCCGCCGGGCCGGGCGGCTGGCCCAACTCGAAGGCCTCACCGCGCACGCACAGCACGTAAGAAGGCGGCGGCTCCTGCTGCATGGTCCGGCGATAGACTTCGAGCACCGCTTCCGGCGGCAGTTCGTGGCTGCTGTGGGCGATCCCCGGCGCAGGTTCGATCCGGGTGAAACGGAATGGTGCCGGCGTGCCCTCGCCGGCGTCGATGAACAACGCCAACTCGCGCCCGACCAGGTCGAGCGCGTGTTCGATGTTGAGCTGAAAATCCTCGATCAACTCGAACTGCCCGGCCATCGGCGTATCCCTGAGCCAGGCCGCCAGCCGCTCGTGGAGGATGGGCCCGATCGCGTCGTCGCCGCGGCTGGGATTACCGACGGCGAGGATGACGATCGGTGCGCTCATGCCTTGCTCAGCGACGAAGCGAGTTGGCCGTCGGCGTCGATCACCTCGACGGTCAGCGGCATCTTGCCCAGCGCGTGGGTCGCGCAGGACAGGCAGGGATCGTAGGCGCGGATCGCGCATTCGATATGGTTGAGCAGACCTTCGGTGACTTCGCGGCCATCGAGGTACTGGCGGGCGACAGTGCGGATTGCCTCGTTCATCGCCTGGTTGTTGTTGGTCGTCGACACGATCAGGTTGCAATAGGTGACCTGATCGTCCTCGTTGACGCGGTAGTGGTGGAAGAGCGTGCCACGCGGCGCCTCAATCACGCCAACCGCCTCGTAGCGACGCTCGCCGCGGTCGGCCATGAGGTCGGTGCCGAGGATGTCGGGGTCGTTCAGCAGATCGCGGATCATCTCGGCGGCGTGCAGGATCTCGACCAGGCGGGCCCAGTGGTAGAACAGCGTGCCATGCACCGGCTTGCCGTTGCCGAGTGCCATCATCTTCTGCCGTTCGATCTCGGCCAGCGGTGTCGCCAGGTAGGTGGCGGCCTGGACGCGGGCGAGCGGGCCGACCTTGTACCAGCCCTTGTCGGCGCCGAGGCTCTTGATGTGCGGGAACTTCATGTAGCTCCACGGCTTGATCTCTTCCTGCAGCACCTGCTGGTAATCGGCGTAATCGACCTGGTCGAAGATCGTCTGACCCAGCGGATCGACCGCGCGCAGGGCACCGTGGTAGAAGTCGAGAGCGCCGTCGGGACGCATCAGGCCCATCATGTTGCCGGCCGATTCGCCAAAGACGTTGTAGAAGCCGGGATTGGTCTCGTGCAGGCGGCGCACCATGTCGATGGCGCCCTGCGTCCAGCCTATCATCTGCTCGATGTCGCGCGCCATCTCGTCGCGCTCGGCGACGGTCAGGGCCTTGTTCACGCCGCCAGGAATGGCGCCGGTGCCATGCACGCGTTTGCCGGCGACATGGCGGATCACTTCCTGTCCGTACTTGCGCAGCAGTACGCCCTGCTTGGCGATTTCCGGGAAATCGAGGGCGACGCCGACGATGTTGCGGCGGGTGAAATCGCTATCGAAGCCGAGCAGCAGGTCGGGCGAGGCCAGGTGATAGAAGTGCACGGCGTGCGACTGCACCATCTGGCCGTAGTGCATCAGCCGGCGCAGCTTCTCGGCGGTCGGCGTGAGCGGGCCGTAGCCGGCGATCTGATCCATCGCCTTGACCGCGGCGAGCTGGTGGCTGACCGGGCAAATCCCGCACAGGCGCTGCACGGTGACCGGCACTTCCCAGTACGGGCGGCCTTCGATGAAGACTTCGAAGCCGCGGAACTCGACGATGTGCAGGCGGACCTGGTGAATCTTGTTGTCCTGGTCGAGCAGCAGCGTGACCTTGCCGTGGCCTTCGACCCGGGTAACGGGATCGATCGCAACCCGGCGCAGGGTTTCGGGGTGGGCGGCGGTTTCCAATTGGGACATTTGGTGCTCCGTTCAGTCGAATTTGAGCAACGGGTGCTCGATGCGCGGCGTGCGGCCGGTCAGCAGGTCGGTGAGGAATTTCCAGATGGTGTCGGCGGAAGGCGGACAGCCGGGCAGGAAGTAGTCGACGCGGACCACTTCGTTGACCGGATAGACCTTGTCGAGCAGCAACGGCAGTTCCGGATCGTCGGGAATCGCCGTGGCGCTGCCGTCCGGCGTGCGGTAAACCTGGCTCAGGCACTTGCCGACGTCGAGGTGGTTGCGTTGCGCCGGCAGGCCGCCATTGACCGCGCAGGCGCCGAAGGCGACCAGGATCTTGGCATTGGCGCGCAGCTCGCGCAGGACATGGACGTTCTCGGCATTGCAGACGCCGCCTTCGACCAGGGCCAGATCGCAATGCTGGCTGCAGTGCTTGATGTCGGTGATCGGCGAGCGGTCGAATTCGACCAGCGCGGCGAGTTCGAGCAGGCGTTCGTCGATGTCGAGAAAGGACATGTGGCAGCCGAAACAGCCGGACAGCGAGGTAGTGGTGATGCGCAGCTTGCGCGGGTTCATCGGTGCATTCATTTCAGCGCTCCTCGGTGGCCGCGACCGGCACGATCGGGATGTGACGCGTGGCCAGGTAATCGACCTGGCGGCTGATCGGCTGCTCGTCGAACTGGCGTTCGCCGATCGGCACCGCGTAGCCGACCCGCTTGACCATGATCGCGCCGACCGGGCAGACATGGACGGCGGCATCGTCGATGCTGAGCGCACTGTCGCCGAGCCGGCCGCTCGGCGAATTGACGACGATGTGCGAATCGACGCCGCGCCCGGCGAGGGCGAACACGTTCTTGCCGTCGATGTCGCGGCTGGCGCGCACGCACAGCTCGCACATGATGCAGCGGTTGAGGTCGAGCCAGACGTCGGGATGGGTGGTATCGATCGGCCGCACCGGGTAGGCATGGCGGAAGTGCGGCGCGAGCATTTCCAGGTCGTAGGCGAGCGCCTGCAGCTGGCAGTTGCCGCTCTTCTCGCAGCCCGGGCAGAAGTGGTTGCCTTCGACGAAGAGCATCTGCAGCAGCACGCGGCGGCGGTCGTTCAAGGTCGGCGAGTTGTTCTCGACCTCGATGCCGGGCATCGCCATCTGCGTGCAGGCCGAGCCGTTGCGTCCGTTGACGATCACCGTGCACAGCTTGCAGCTGCCGTGCGGCTTCAGCTCCGGGTGATGGCACAGGTGCGGGATATAGACGCCGGCAGCGAGCGCCGCCTGCAGGATGGTCTGGCCAGGCGTGAAGGGAATGCGCTGGCCATCGATGGAAAAGCTGTTGGCGTTGCTGGTTTCGCTCATGCTTCTTCTCCCAGGTGGGCGGCGGCATCGTCGCGACCGGCCAGTTCGCGGGCGCGGGACAGGGCGGCGTCGAGGTCGAAGGCCGGCACGAAGTCGGTTTCGGCCAACCGCCGTTCGTAGGCGGGACGGAATTTCTGCACGGTGTCGGCAACCGCGTTGCCGGCGGTCTGGCCGAGGCCGCAGTGGCTGCCCGGTTTCAATACCTGCTGCAGGCGCAGCAGCTCGTTCATTTCATACTGCGTGCCGCGACCCTCGGCGATCTTGTCCATGATCTCCTTCATCAACACCGTGCCAACCCGGCACGGCGTGCAGAAGCCACAGGATTCATGGGCGAAGAAATGGGCGAAGTTGCGCGCCACCTCGAACAGGTCGCGCTGCTTGCCGAAGATCATGAAGGAACCGGCGGTCGGCACATCCTCGAAAGCGATGCGCCGGCCGAACTCGCGTTCCGACAGGCAGACGCCGGAGGCACCGCTGACCTGGACGGCAATCGCCTCCTGGGCACCGCAGTCTTCCAGTACCTGAGCGATGCGCACGCCGAAGGCGTATTCGTAGAGCCCGGGCCGCGCGCAGTCGCCGGCCACCGACAAGATCTTGGTGCCGGTCGATTGCTTGGTGCCGATCGCTTCGTACCAAGCACCGCCGTTGATGGCGATTTCGGTGACCTTGCACAGCGTCTCGACGTTGTTGACCACGGTCGGCTTGCCCATGTAGCCCGAAGTCACAGGGAAGGGCGGACGCACGCGCGGGCGGCCGGCCTTGCCTTCGAGCGATTCGATCAGCGCCGTTTCCTCGCCGCAAATGTAGGCACCGGCACCGAGATGGATCTCGATGTCGAAGTCGAAACCGGCGACGCCGCCGATGTCGCGGCCGAGCAGGCCGGCGGCACGCATGCCGGCGAGGTAGGCTTCGAGCGGCTGCAGCAGGTAGAGGTATTCGCCGCGCAGGTAGAGGAAGCCGTGGCTGGCGCCGACCGTGTAGGCGGCAATGACCATGCCCTCGAACACGCGGCCGGCGTAGGACTGGAGCAGGACACGGTCCTTGAAGGTGCCGGGCTCGCCCTCGTCGGCGTTGCAGACGATGTAGCGCGGCGTGGCCGGGGCGTTGCGACAGGCCTCCCACTTGACCGCGGTGGTGAAGCCGGCGCCGCCGCGGCCGCGCAGGTTGGACAGCTTCATTTCGGCCAGCATGCCGTCGCGGCCGCGGGCGATCGCCGCACGCACCGCCTTGCCCGGCTCGTGCGGCGTACCGAGCAACATGTCGGCACGGCGGATGTTGTCGTCGACGCGGAAGAATTCGGCCGGCCACTTGTCGAGCGGCACCTGGCCGCGGATCAGGTCGCAGATTTCGTCGACCCGGCGCAGCGTCATCCGGGTGATCGCCCGGTTGTTGACCAGGATCGCCGGCCCCTGATCGCACATGCCGGTGCAAGAGCAGTAATCGATGCTCACCAGGCCATCGTCCGAGACCTTGCCCCGTTCGAGCTTGAGGCGCTTCTGCATGTGCTCGAACAGGCCCTGGTTGCCGGCCATGCGGTCGGTGATGTTGTCCGAGAAGAGGACCCGGTAGCGGCCCCGGTTCTCGCGGTAGAAGAAGGCGTAGAAGTCGCGGGTGCTGTGCACCTGGGCGTACGGAATCTTCAAGGCCTCGGCCAGATGGGCCGCGGTTTCATCGGAAATGAAGTCCACGGCTTCCTGGACCTCGCGCAGGATCTGGACCAGACGATCCGGTCGCCAGGCATGGCGCTGCAGGATCGGCTCGATCAGACTGGAAATCTCGGCTGAGACAGACACGGTAGGCATCCCCTGAAAAACAGACCACGACACTCTAGTGTTTTGCCCCCGGCCGGTTTTGCGCTGGATCAAAAAAAAGCGACTTCAGGACCGAAAAATTATTGTCATAAACTTCGTAAAACACTGATATAGCGGTATTTTTTACTGCAACAATAAAAGAACAATAGCATTATTTGTGGCACCGCAGCATGCCGGACACGCGGCACCAGAGCACATTCCGGCAAGTCGGCGCGCAGCCTCTTGCCGCATGGCAAAAAAATAATTCACCTGCCGCAACAAAGTGACAAATGGACGTCACAATCCCCTACTGAAAAACGTGATAACCTGCGCCGCATGATGCAGCGCAGCATGCGCATCGAGGTTTTCACAACTACACTCCGCGAGGAAACAGCATGAGTTCCAGCACCCCCACCACCGCCCTCCCCCTGGCCGGCAAGAAAGGCCTGGTCACCGGCATCGCCAACGACAAGTCGATCGCCTTCGCCGTGGCCAAGGCCATCGTCGAACTGGGCGGCGAAGTCGCCATCACCTACCAGAACGACAAGACTGCCCGCTACACCCAGCCGCTGGCCGAAGCCCTTGGCGCCAAGCTGTTCCTGAAACTTGATGTTGCCGAGGAAGGCAGTCTCGAAAACGTGATCGCCCAGTGTGGCGAGACCTTTGGCGAAATCGACTTCGCCGTGCACTCGATGGCCTTCTGCAACGCCGACGACCTGCACGGCCGCGTCATCGACGCTTCCGAAGCCGGCTTCGATTCGGCGATGAACGTCTCCTGCCACAGCTTCCTGCGCATGGCCAAGGCGCTGGAGCCGCTGATGGCCCACGGCGGTTCGCTGATCACCATGTCCTACCTCGGCGCCGAGCGCGTGGTGCGTAACTACGGCGTCATGGGCATCATCAAGGCAGCGCTCGAATCGGCTGTCCGCTACATGGCCTACGACCTCGGCCCCAAGGGCATCCGCGTCTTCGCCGTGTCGCCCGGCCCGATCATGACGCGCGCCGCTTCCGGCATCGCCAACTTCAACAACCTGCTCGAATCCGACGCTCAGAAGGCGCCGCTCGGGCGCACCGTGACCATCGAGGAAGTCGGCGCCCTTACCGCCTTCCTGTGCACCCCGGGCTCGTCGGGCATGACCGGCCAGACCATCTACGTCGACGCGGGCGCCCACATCGTCGCCTGATGCCGGCAGCTACCGCAGGGCAGGCCGCCCTGCGGTATGCTTGAAGCTGACATGACGTACGGACGACCGAGGCCATGACCGACACGCCCGCCCCCATCATTCCCGATCCCGTTCCCGATCACCCCTTGCTCAGGGGGCGAAAGGAAATCGGCCGGGGCGAAAGTACCATCGTCGTCGAGGCCGACACGGTTGACGGCCAGGAACGGGTCTACAAGATACTTTCCTCGCCGACGGATTACGCCTATTACACGGCCGAGGATCGACCGACCGGGCACCATTTCCCCATCGTCTTCGCCGACCATGGCACCGCCGGCCGCTCCAGCCGGGGCTATCCTTTCTACATCGTCGAAGTCGAACGCCTCTACCCGCTCCCCGGCGTAGGCGATGCCGCCGAAGTGGCGACCAAGATTTCGACCTCGTATTTCGACGCCTGCATGATGTGGCGCAACCTGGCCCAGGACATGGGCCGCATCGCCCTGCACCACCTGGCGGTGACGCCGATGGGCTGGGCCGACACGGTGCAGGAATCGCTCAAGGCGCTGGAGACCTTTTCCAGCGAGTACGGCGCCCTGCCCGACCTGATCAAGGCCGACAACCTGATGATGCGCAAGGATGGCACCCTGGTCTTCTCCGACCCGGTATTCATGGAGTGAACACGGCCAGATGACCATCAACCACGTCTTCTACACCTCGCGCAAGCTGGCCGAATCGCTGGCCGGCAACCCCTACATGGCGGTCATCTCGATCACCGACCCAACCACCCCGGAAGCCCGGCTCGATCCGCTGTTCCGGCACGTGCTGCGGCTGTCCTTTTTCGACGCCGTGCCGGCCGACGAATTCCAGCCGCCGCTGCCCGGTTTGTTCGACCGGCAGATGGCCAGGCAGATCGACGCTTTCGTCCACGAAATCCAGGCGGCGCCGTTCGAGATGTCGGTGATGGTTCATTGCGAATACGGGGTCAGCCGCTCGGCCGCCGTGGCGCTGTTCGTCGAAGCCTTTAGCGGCGCGCCGCTGGACGCCCGCGAATTCACCTACGAAGCCAACCCCTGGGTGGTCGATACCCTGCTCAGCCTGCATCCGCAACTCAACATCGAAATACCCCGTCCCGACGCGGCGCGCGACCGGCGTACCGCGATGCGGGCCTGACTTCCCCCGTTTCCGACCACGGAGCCGCACCATGTCCGAAGCCAGCGAAAGCCGCTACCTGACCAACAAGACCTACGACGAAATCGCCGTCGGCGACAGCGCCAGCCTGACCCGCACGCTGATGCCGGAAGACGTGAAGCTGTTCGCCATCCTGACCGGCGACATCAACCCGGCGACCATCGACCCGAAATACTCGGAAAGCGGCATGTTCCGCGAGGCCATTGCCCACGGCATGTGGAGCGGCTCGCTGATCTCGACCGTGCTGGCGACACAGTTTCCCGGGCCAGGCACGATCCTGATCGACCAGGCCCTGCACTTCGCCCGGCCGGTGACCATTGGCGACCGCATCGTGATCACCGTCACGGTCAAGCAGAAGTACGACCACAACCGCCACATCGTTTTTGACTGCGTGTGCACCAACCAGGAAGGCCTGCAGGTCGTGCGTGGCACCGCCGAAGTGCTGGCGCCGACGGAAAAGGTCTCGCACCTGCAGGACAGCCATGCGCCGTCGATCCACATCGATGACAAGCACGCCCGCTACACCCAGCTGCTCTCCAGAGTGAAGGGGCTGGAACCGATCCCAACCGCGGTCGCCCACCCCTGCGACGAGGAATCGCTCAAGGGACCGGTGCAGGCTTACCAGGCCGGCATCATCGAACCCATCCTGGTTGGCCCGGAAAGCAAGATCCGCTCGGTGGCCGAAGAGTTCGGCATCGACCTGTCCGGCGTGCGCATCGTCAACGCTGCGCACAGCCACGATTCGGCGGCGATGGCCGTGTCGCTGGTCAAGACCGGCGACGCCGAGGCGCTGATGAAGGGCAGCCTGCACACCGACGAACTGATGGCCGAGGTGGTCGCCCGCGCCAACGGGCTGCGTACCAACCGCCGCATCAGCCATGTCTTCCTGATGGACGTGCCGACCTACCACCGGCCGCTGCTGATCACCGACGCGGCGATCAACATTGCGCCGACGCTGGAAGAAAAGGCGGACATCATCCGCAACGCCATCGACCTTGCCCACATCCTCGACATCGCCGAACCCAAGGTCGCCATCCTGTCGGCTGTCGAGACCATCAACCCGAAGATCCAGTCCACCCTCGACGCCGCCGCCCTGTGCAAGATGGCCGACCGCGGCCAGATCAAGGGCGGCATCCTCGACGGCCCGCTGGCTTTCGACAACGCCGTCTCCATCATCGCCGCCAAGACCAAGGGGATCAAGTCGGCGGTTGCCGGCCACGCCGAAATCCTGGTCGTTCCCGACCTCGAATCCGGCAACATGGTGGCCAAGCAGCTCGAATACCTGGCCAACGCGCTGACCGCAGGCATCGTGCTCGGCACCAAGGTCCCCATCGTCCTGACCAGCCGTGCCGACACCGCCGAAACCCGTACCGCCTCCTGCGTGATCGCCGCCCTGGTCGCCCACGCCAACCGTAACAAGGGAAATTCCTGACAATGAAACAAGGCATCCTGACGATCAACGCCGGATCGTCCTCGATCAAGTTCGCCCTCTTTTCGCTCGCCCACCCGATCTCGCCCGAGGCCGAAGTCTCCGGCCAGATCGACGGCATCGGCACCAACGCCACCAAACTGATCGCCAAGAACCGTGCCGGCGAGCGCATCGCCGACCAGCTCATCGCTGGCGACGCGGTCAGCCACACGCAAGCGCTCGACGCCATGCTGCAGTGGTTCCTCGCCACCTACACCGGCTGGCAGATCGTCAGCGTCGGCCACCGCGTCGTCCATGGCGGTGACCGCTACTCGGCACCGATCGTCGTCGACGCCACCGTGCTCGGCCATCTGGAAAGCTTCATCCCGCTGGCGCCGCTGCACGAACCGCATAACGTCGCCGGCATCAAGGCCTTGCAGGCACTGCAGCCCGACGTGCCGCAGGTTGCCTGCTTCGATACCGCCTTCCATCGCAGCCAGCCGGAAGTCGCCCAGTTGTTCGCCCTGCCGCGCGCGCTGACCGCCGAAGGCATCAAACGCTACGGCTTCCACGGCCTGTCCTACGAGTTCATCGCCCGCGCACTGCCGCAGCACTCGCACCGTGCCGACGGCCGCGTCGTCGTCGCCCACCTGGGCAACGGCGCCAGCATGGCGGCCATGGTCAACCGCAAGTGCGTCGCCACCACCCTCGGCTTCTCGACCATCGACGGCCTGATGATGGGCACCCGCTGCGGCAACCTCGACCCCGGTCTGGTCCTCCACCTGATGGAGACCAAGGGCCTCACGGTCAAGGACATGAGCCGCATCCTGTACAAGGAATCCGGCCTGCTTGGCGTCTCCGGCATCAGCCAGGACATGCGCACACTGCTGTCGAGCAACAAGCCGGAAGCGCGCGAGGCGGTCGACCTGTTCTGCTACCGCATCGTCCGCGAACTCGGTTCGCTGGTCGCCGCCGCCGGCGGCATCGACGCGCTGGTATTCACCGGCGGCATCGGCGAACACGCTGCCGAAGTCCGCCGCCGCGTCTGCCTGCAGGCCGAATGGCTGGGCATCCGCGTCAACCCGGAAGCGAACGCCCGCCACGACGTGGTCATCAGCGCCGGCAACAGCAGTGTCGATGTCCTGGTCATCCCGACCAACGAAGAATGGATGATGGCGCACCACGCACAAACGCTGCTGGCACTTTAACAATTCTTTTTTGCCGCCAGGCTCCGCCACCGCAAGGTGCCGGAGCCTTGTTTTTTCGGGCTTTTCAGCGAGATGACAGGAGCAGGTCACAGGCGGAACAACAGTACTGCATTTAGTCAAGGTATTGCCATACAACACTACATCTAGTAGATTTGTCGCCCATCGCACCCATATAAAACCAGACGAGAGGAGTCTTCGATGAGCAAGATCGCCGAGCAACTGTCACTGACCGACATCCCTGCACCGCCGCAATTCGCGCCCTTGCCGGAGCAGGAAATCTCAGGCGAGGTACTCATCGAGAAATATGCCAAAGGCAAGGAAACCAACGTCCACGACGTGCGCAAGCGCGTTGCCTGGGCGCTGGCCCAGGTCGAGCAGGAAGCCAACCGCGGCCACTGGGAAGCGCGCTTCCTGTGGGCCCAGGAAAACGGTTTCATCCCCGCTGGCCGCATCAACTCCGCTGCCGGCACCGACCTGCAGGCGACGCTGATCAACTGCTTCGTGCAGCCGGTCGGCGACTCCATCGTCGAAAACACCGATGGCCGTCCCGGCATCTACAAGGCGCTGATGGACGCTGCCGAAACCATGCGCCGTGGTGGTGGTGTCGGTTATGACTTCTCGTCGATCCGCCCACAGGGCGCCCGCGTCAAGGGCACGCAATCGCGTGCTTCCGGCCCGGTCTCCTACATGCGCGTCTTCGACCGCTCCTGCGAAACCGTCGAATCCGCCGGCGCCCGTCGTGGCGCTCAAATGGGCGTGCTGCGCTGCGACCATCCGGACATCGAGGAATTCATCCACGCCAAGGACAAGGGCGACCTGACCAACTTCAACATCTCGATCGGTGTCACCGACGCCTTCATGCAGGCCGTCGATGCCGACAGCGACGTCGAACTGGCGCATCGCGCCGAACCGAACGCCGACATGAAGTCGGCCGGCGCCTACCAGCGCGACGACGGTATCTGGGTCTACCGCAAGGTGCGCGCCCGCGACCTGTGGGATCAGGTGATGAAATCCACCTACGACCACGCCGAGCCGGGCATCCTGTTCCTCGACCGGATGAACAAGGACAACAACCTCAATTACTGCGAAGTGATCGAGGCCACCAACCCCTGCGCCGAACAGCCGCTGCCGCCGTATGGCTGCTGCTGCCTGGGCTCGATCAACCTGACCCTGTTCGTGCGCGACGCCTTCTCGGACAAGGCCAGCTTCGACTTCGAAGCCTTCGCCGAAGTCTGCCGGGTGTCCACCCGCATGCTCGACAACGTCCTCGACGCCACCCACTGGCCGCTCGAACGCCAGGCCCAGGAAGCCGCCAACAAGCGCCGCGTCGGCCTCGGCTTCACCGGTCTCGGCGACACCCTGGCCATGCTCCGCCTGCGCTACGACAAACCCGAAGCCCGTGCCATGGCCGCCCGCATCAGCGAATTCATGCGCGATTCCGCCTACCTGTACTCGGTCGAGCTGGCCAAGGAACGCGGTGCCTTCCCGCTGTTCAATGCCGAGCTCTACCTGTCCGGCGGCAACTTCGCCTCGCGCCTGCCCGCCGAGGTCAAGGCCGAAATCCGCAAGCACGGCCTGCGCAACTCGCACCTCCTGTCGATCGCCCCGACTGGCACCATCTCGCTGGCCTTCGCCGACAACGCCTCGAACGGCATCGAGCCACCGTTCTCGTGGACCTACAACCGCAAGAAGCGGATGCAGGACGGCACGATCAAGGAATACTCGGTCGAGGACTACGCCTGGCGCCTGTACAAGCACCAGGGTGGCGATGTCGCCAAGCTGCCGGATTACTTCGTGACCGCCCTGGAAATCTCGGCCAAGGCCCACGCCGACATGGTTGCCGCGGTCGCGCCGTTCATCGACACGTCGATCTCGAAGACGGTCAACGTCCCCGCCGACTACCCGTACGAAGACTTCCAGGATCTCTACATGCAGGCCTGGAAGGCCGGCCTCAAGGGCCTGGCCACCTACCGTCCGAACAGCGTGCTCGGCTCGGTGCTGTCGGTCGAGCCGACCAAGACGGAAGCCGCCGACGACGCCAAGTCGCCGCAGGATTTCGTCTCCGACGCCAACCGCCGCCTGTCAATCAAGAACCTGCCGGCGCCGGTGCTCTCCAGCCTGCGCTGGCCGGGCCGCCCGAACCTGCCGGAAGGCAACCTGTGCTGGACCTACATGGTCGATTCGCCGATCGGCAAGTTCGCCCTGTTCGTCGGCCACGTCGAGCAGGAAGGCCACGCCTGGCCGTTCGAAGTCTGGGCCAACGGCCCGGCCGAACCGCGCGGCCTCGGCGCTGTCGCCAAGACCCTGTCCATGGACATGCGTGCCAACGATCACGCCTGGCTGGAAATGAAGCTCGAAGCCTTGTCCAAGACCCCGGGCGACGCCTTCGAGATGCACATGCCGCCGCATGGCGAGAAGAAGCGCATGCCGTCCGTCGTCTCGGCCATGGCCCAGGTCATCCGCTGGCGCGTCGAACAACTCGGCGCCCTCACCCATGACGGCGCGACCCCGGTCAAGGACGCCCTGTTCAGCACCAAGGAGCCGAAGACCGGCACCGACGGCACGCTGTCCTGGACCGTCGACATCAACAACGCCTCGACCGGCGAAGACTTCGTCCTCGGCCTCAAGGAAATCACCCTGCCCGACGGCGTCACCCGCCCGTACTCGATGTGGCTGGCCGGCAACTACCCGCGTGCCCTTGACGGCCTGTGCAAGCTCCTGTCGCTCGACATGCGCGTCGTCGATCCGGCCTGGATCGGCATGAAGCTGCGCAAACTGCTCGACTACTCCGAGCCCTTCGGCGACTTCATGGCCTTCGTTCCGGGCTCGCGCAAGCAGCAGACCTACCCGTCGACGGTGGCCTACATCGCCCGCCTGATCATCCACCGCTACGCCATGCTCGGCATCCTCGACGAGGAAGGCTTCCCGCTGCAGCAGATGGGCATCCTCGAAGCCCCGGAAGACACCACCAGCAACAAGGTGCTGCCGACCCAGGGCAAGCTGTGCAGCGAATGCGGCAACCACACCATGATCCGCAAGGACGGCTGCGACTTCTGCACCGCCTGCGGTGCCGTCGGTACCTGCGGCTAAGCCCGGACCATCACAGGCAGCTTAACGGCCCGACCCCCGCAAGGAGGTCGGGCCGTTTTGCCTGGGCAAAGCGAACGCCCTCTGGCAGCGGGGTTTTCACCATCCGGAAAGGGATTGTCGATTATGGTAAGACCAGAGGCTTCTGCTAGAATGTCCGCACACGCAAGGTCGTACACCCATAAGCGCAGAGAACACAATGACAACACAAGAATCGACCACTTTCATCATTGTCGGCGTCACCCGGGAGGGAAAGAAATTCCGCCCCAGCGACTGGGCCGAACGCCTCTGTGGCGTGATGTCCGCATTTGGCACGGAACGCAAGATGAAGTATTCGCCCTACGTCGGCCCGGGCGATTTCAACGGCGACAAGGCCGTCTTCGTTGACGGCCGGCTCAACGAGATCGAGCCGATGGCCTACCGTTTCATGCTCAACTTCGCCCAGGACAACGATCTTCAGATCATCGACGGCGTTTGCTCGCTGGAGGACAGGAACAAGTAAGCGGTCAGAAAGACAGGCAAAAAAAAGGCGCCGCGAGGCGCCATTTTTTCAGGGGTGAGCGCACTCAGGCAGCAGCAACACCCAGCGCCTTGATCTGTGCAGACAGGCGGCTCTTGGTACGGGAAGCGGCGTTCTTGTGAACGATCTTCTTGTCGGCAATGCGGTCGATCACTGCAACCGATTCCTGAAAGACGCTTTGTGCGGCGGCTTTGTCGCCGGCGACGATCGCCTTGCGCACACGCTTGATCGCGGTACGCAGGGTCGAACGCAGGCTTGCGTTGTGGGCGCGCTGCTTGTCAGCTTGACGTGCGCGCTTGCGGGCTTGTGCGCTGTTGGCCATGAATAAATCCAGATGGGTGATGAAATAAGCCGGTGATTATACCAAGAAAAAACATTACTTCAAGCATGAACGCAATAAAAACATCCAGCTAGCACAAGCCGAAGCAACCGCTGGTAAATACCTGACGACCGCTGATCGCCCCGGCTTTCAAAGAAGGAAGAAACAAAACTAAGATGTCATGGCCATCCCCGAACGAACGGAACCCGAGACAATGAACCACCATCATCCCTCCCGCGCCCGGGGTTTCACCCTGGTTGAAATCATGATCGTCGTCGCCATCATCGGCATCCTGGCTGCGATCGCCCTGCCTGCCTATAACGACTACGTGTTGCGCGCCCGACTGACCGAGGCTACCAACGAGCTGTCGTCGATGCGTTCCCGCATGGAACAGTTCTTCCAGGACAATCGCACCTATGTCGGCGGCCCGTGCACGACAACGGTCAACACCCAGAGTTTTGCCGTTGCGTGCGGCGCGGCACCAACTGCCACCGCCTACACGATCACCGCAACCGGTAGCGGGCAAGCCAGCGGATTCACGTACACCATCAACCAGAACGGTGTCCGTGCGACAACCGCCACCACATGGAGCAAAACCAGCACCAGTTGCTGGGTGATGAGCAAGAGCGGGTCATGCTGAACTTGACACGGCGCAATGGATTCACCCTGGTCGAGCTGATGATCGTCGTCGCCATCCTGGGTATCCTCAGCCTGCTTGCGGCCCCGGCCTTCCGGGACTGGATCGGCAACACACGCACCCGGACCGTCTCCGAAGCCTTGCAGAACGACCTGCGCCGGGCGCAGGCCGAAGCGGTCCGCACCAATCGCCGGGTGGCCCTCGTCTTTACCAACAGCACCCCGATCGACAACACCGGCAGCAGTACGCCCGCCTCCCCGGCCAGAAACTGGGTGATCTACGCCCTGCCGATGACCGGTGGCGCCGAAGCCACGCCCTTCGTCGCTTCATACATCCAGGACCCGGGCTCGACCGTCACGGTGAGCAGCGCCCTGACGGCAATCTGCTTCAATTCGGTTGGCCGTCTGGTCGCCGGCGGCACCATCCCCAACACCGGCAGTACCGCCTGCCCGGCACCGGGTAACGGCGTCAATATCACGGTCAGCAACAGTGAAGTCACCGGCAGCGAGGCACGTCCGCTGCGCATTGAAGTCAGTACCGGCGGCAAGCTGCGCCTCTGTGATCCGAAACGCAGCATCACCAACGCGCCGGACGGCTGTACGAGCTGACCCCCGGATAGCCCAAGATGGATGTGCACACGTGAATACCGCTTACCAACGCCGCGGCCAGCCCGCACTACAGACCAGCCTCCGGGCCCAGCGCGGGATACTGCTGCTTGAGGTCCTGATTTCCGTCCTCATCTTCTCGATCGCCCTGCTCGGACTGGTTGCCTTGCAGGCCAGGGCCGTCCAGTTCTCGGTCAGCGCCGAGGACCGCAACCGTGCGGCGCTGCTGGTCAACAACCTGGTATCGACAATGTGGATCCAGGGCACCGTCAATACCGGCACTCTGAGCGGCGAGATCACCGCCTGGCAGACCCAGGTCAGAAGCGCCTTGCCACCGTTCAACAACACGGTCGGCGCCACCGTCCAGAACGGCACCGAGAATGGTGTCGAAACAGCCACCATCACCGTCACCTGGGTTCCCACCGGGGCGAACGGTACGCAGAGCAGCTACACCACTCAGGTCATGATTCCATGAGCACCCGATCCTCCACCAACACCATCCAGCCACGGATCAGTAAAGGTTTCAGTCTGGTCGAACTGATGGTCGCCATGGCCATCGGTTTGATCGTCTCGCTTGCCGTGTTCAGCGCACTGAGCACTTTCGAAGGCCGCAAGCGCACCAGCACCTCGGTCAACGACACCGAGCAGGCCGGCAATTACGCCATCTTCGAAATCGAGAAACTGGTTCGCAACGCCGGCGCCGGCATCACCCAGAAAACCGACGACGCCTTCGACTACCTGTTGTGCAACTTGGCTGCCAGCAAATCGGCAGCGACCATCCTGCCGGCAACGCCACCCGCCCCCTTCAACAACGTGACCATCGGCACTGCCGGTGTGTTCCGTCTCGCCCCGGCCCTGATCCTGCCCGGCCAGACCACCCCCGGCGTCAGCGGCCAAGCCTCGGACGTGCTCGCCGTCATGGCCAGCGCGTCGGGCCGCAGCGAGGTCGCCAGCCCCTTCCAGGCCGCCCCGACGGCAACCCGCCTCGCTGTTTTCAGTAATGCCGGATTCGCCGCCAACGACATCATTCTGGTCGCCCGCAAGGGTGGGCTCGGCAACTGCCTGATCCAGCAGGTCGGCTCGCTCGACAACGCCGACGTGAACAATCAGGGGCTCAATCTTGCCGGCACCCACTATGCAGCCTCGCCGGGCGGGGTGGCACTCGTTTCCAGCGATTTCTGCAGTACCGCCACCACCCCGGCCATCGCCAGTGTGTGCAATGTACTCAACCTGGGCAGCACGACCAATCCGCCGCTGTTCGCCCTGATCGGGGTCGGCGACAACAACACCCTGTTTTCCTACGACCTGTTGCGTGTCCAGAACGATGCGGCGTTGCAGATTGCCGACGGCGTGTTCGAAATGCACGCGCGCTACGGGGTGGACAGCAACAACGACGGTCGGGTCGACACCTGGGCCAGTGCGACCGGCACCTACGCGCCAGCGTCGCTGCTGGCGGCCGATGGCAGCGGGATTGCCAATCTGTGCCGGATCAAGGCGATCCGGGTCGGGCTGATCACCCGCAGCGACCTGCGGGAAAAGGAAGATGTTGGCGATGCCACCATCACCTTGTTCCAGGATCTGCCAGCGGCGGTGCAACACACCCGCAACCTGTCCGGCGACGCCCTTAAATTCCGCTACAAGACGCTCGAATCGACCATCCCCTTGCGCAGCATGCTCGGCGTCTGCGCCAGCTGAGGTCTCCCATGAAAACTCACCCTATCTCCCCTCCCGGACCGTTCAACAGAGAGCGTGGCGTGGTTCTGATCGTCACCCTGATCACCCTGGCCATCCTGATGATCTCGACCGGCGCCCTGGTGCGCTCCTTCGAGACCACCCTGACCATGGCCGGCAACCTGGCCTTCAAGCGGGACCTGATCAACCACGCTGAGCGCGGCGTGGTCGTCGCCATGCAGGCAGTCGAAGGCGGCACCCTGGGTATTGCCAACGTATCCGCCAGCAACTACTCGGCCAGCGCGCTGGCGAGCAACGCCAACGGCATCCCCAACGTCCTGATCAACGACAGCAGTTTTTCCTTCAGCGGCGCCGACATCTCGGACGCCGGCAATGGCGTCACCGTCCGTTACGTCATCGACCGGCAGTGCAACGCTGCCGGCGCGGTCGATATTCAACGGGCCTGCTCGTTCGTGAATATCGGCACCGACGAGAAACCCAGTTACCAGGCTGTTTATCGCATCACCGTACGCGCCACCGGGCCGCGTAACACCCGCGCCTTCGTACAGGCCACGGTTACCCGTTAGTCAGGTTCTTTCCCGAGCGGAATGAGGAGTTCGCAATGATGACCCCCACCAAGTCACTGAAAAATCTGGGCTACGCCGGTGCCATGGCCATGCTGATTGCCGCCGCGCCAGCATCGGCAGTCAATCTTGCCGATGCCCCCCTGTTCTCAACCGTCGTCGTCCCCGGCAACCTGGCCCTGACCCTGTCGGTCGAATGGCCGACGGCGACCACCCCGGCCTACCCGTCGTCGACTGCTTATTCGTCAGCCAGCACCTACCTCGGCTATTTCGACCCGCAAAAGTGTTACCGCTACATCTACAACAGCGGCACCCCGAGCAGCAGTTACTTCACCCCCGACAGCGCCGCCAGCAACCGCACCTGCACCAGCAACTCAACCGTTCAAAGGTGGAGCGGGAACTACCTCAACTGGGCCAGCATGCAGACTCTGGACACTTTCCGTGGGGTCCTGACCGGTGGCTATCGGAGCAAGGACACGACGACGGAAACCATCATTACCAAAACCTACGCCTCGTTCGACAGCGGCGTCATGCCGGACAAGTCGATCAGCACTGGAACCAGTGGCGCCACCCCGTTCAACTGGTCCTCGGTCAATACCCGCCTGCGTACGCTCGGAACGGCGATGTACCTCACCCGAACAGGGAATCTCTACGGGGGATCGATCGTCGACTATAACGGGCAGAACAGCTACGTGCCCGCCACCATCTGGCAAATCTGGCGCTTTGTAGCCAACCCCGCTTACGCCAACGATGCGACGGTGTACCGCGTCTACATCAACGTCAAGGTCTGCGACAGCACGGTCGGACTTGAAGACAATTGCGTCGCCTACGGCAGCAACTACAAGCCCGAGGGGCTGTTGCAGAAGTACTCGCAAAAGCTGCGCTATGCCGCCTTCGGCTATTACAACGACAGCAACATCCTGCGTGATGGCGGCGTCTTGCGGGCACGCATGAAGTACATCGGCCCGACCCAGCCCGTTCCCGGCTCGACCGCGACCAGCAACGCCAACCGCGAGTGGGACCCCAGCACCGGCATCATGGTCCGCAACCCCGACAGCACCGACGCCAGCGCCACCCAGACTTTTGCCGCTGCAGCGGGGTGGACGGTCAGCATCTCCGACAGCGGGGTGATGAACTACCTCAACAAGTTCGGCAATTCCGGGCGCCCCTACAAATCCTTTGACCCGGTCAGCGAGCTTTATTACTCCGCCCTGCGCTATTTCAAGAATCAGGGGAACGTTGCCAGCTATACCAGCCTTAGCGGCAGCTGGTCACCCGGCAGCAGCGCGACCGCCGCCAACTGGCTGGACGATTTCCCCGCGATCACCACCTGGAGCGACCCCATCCTGTATTCCTGCCAGAAGAATTTCATTCTCGGCATCGGTGATACCAACGCCTGGCGCGACGCCAACCTGCCCGGCACCACCCTCCGCGCTACCGACGAGCCGGCCCAGCCGACCGAGGTGTCGGGCGACACGACGGTGAACGTCAAGACGGCCACCGACATGGTCGGGCAACTGGAAGGCCTGACCAACCTCGGCAACACTTACGCCTGGGTCGGCGGCGATGCCGGGCGCGGCAACACCTACTACCTTGCCGGCCTCGCCTACGATGCGCATACCCGTGACATCCGCTCCGACCTGACCGGACAGCAGACCATCAACACCTACTGGATGGATGTTTACGAATCGGGCTACATTTCCCGCAACCAGTACTGGCTGGCCACCAAGTACGGTGGCTTCACCATCCCGACCGGTTTCGACCCCTACGCCGCCAGCAACGGAACCAGCACCATCCCGACCGCCAACTGGTCGTCAACGACAACGACGCTCAATGGCACGGACCGCCGCCCGGACAACTATTTCCCGAGCAACTCGCCCGATCTGCTGAAGAGCGGCCTGGAGGCCGCATTCGAAAAGATCGCCGCAGAAGCCGGCGAGATCACCACCACCGGTTTTTCTGCCCCGGCCGCCGTCCAGGCCGCAAGCGGAAATGCCAACTACGCGGTGAGCTACAACCCGAACAACTGGACCTCCAGCCTGGATGGCCGCATCGTCAGTTACAACAGCAGTGGCGTACCCACCGTCAGCGAAGTCTGGAGTGCCACCACCTTGCTCAACGCCCGTACCGCCTCCAACCGCCTGATCGTGACCTGCTGCACCAGCACCGGCGCCGGCCTGCCCTTCACGCTGGCCAGCCTCCAGGGAAGCAGCCTGAACTCCCGTACCAACTACACCTCCTTCGGTTCCGTACCCAACGTGGCCAGCGGTTCGCAATCGGTCTCCAACTACATTGATTACCTGCGCGGCGACCGGACCCGGGAAGTCGCCAACGGCGGTGCCTACCGGACCCGGGCCAATCTGCTGGCGGACATCGTGAACGCCCAACTGGCGCCCGTTTCCGCCCCCAACGAAGGCTATTACGATACCTACAACCCAGGCTACAGCAAGTTCGTCTCCGACAACGCCAATCGCACCACAGTCGTCTATGCCGCTTCCAACGGCGGCATGCTGCACGCCTTCGACGGCTCGGTGCCGGCCACCGCTACCGGAACCTGTACCTCCGGCATCTCCGGTTCCAGCTGCGGCAAGGAGTTGTTTGCCTACATTCCCAGCTTTGCCTACGTTGGCGGCACCAGCGCCAGCACCACCGGCCTCGCCTCCCTCGGCAACCCGACCGCCTTCTCACACCACTACCTGATCGACAGCACCCCGGTGACCAAGGATGTCGATTTCTACAAGACGCCTGGCACGACCTTCACCAGCAACGCCTGGCGGACCATTCTGGTCGGCGGCCTGGGCAAGGGCGGCAAGGGCTACTACGCGCTGAACATCACCAGCCCGGGCACCTGGACCAGCGAAACCAATGTCGCCAGTTCGGTGCTGTGGGAGTTCACCAACGCCAACATGGGCTACAGCTTCGGCAAGCCGGTGATCGTCAAGACGCCGGAGTATGGATGGACGGTCATCGTCAGCTCCGGCTACAACAACAGCGACGGCAAGGGTTACCTTTTCTTCCTCAACCCACGCACCGGCGCCCTGTTGCGGACGGTTGCCACGACCGAAGGAAGCACCACCTCACCGATCAACCTGGCGCAAATCTCGGCCTTCATTCCGAGCAAGCCCAATCATCTGGCCGATGCCATCTATGCCGGCGACCTCCGCGGCAACGTCTGGCGGGTGGACCTGACGCCGACGGAGAACCGCACGACCGTCTCCGGAACCACCACGACCGCGACCACCTATGACTACCGCCTGACCAAAATCGCTACCCTGACCGACGCCAACGGCAGTCCGCAGGCGATCACGACGACCCCGGTAGTCGCCGCCGACCCGTCCAGCAACAAGCGTTACGTCCTGGTAGGAACGGGCAAACTGCTGGACGACAGCGACATTTCGACGTCCCAGACCCAGACCTTCTACGCGATCCGGGACGGCGACAAGGGCTTCGGCCGTTTCTTCAGTACCGGCACCACCACGACTTCGGGCAGCACCACCAGCGTCAGCGCCGGACAGGCCTACCCGAGCGCCACTTTCACCCCACCCATCACCCGAAGCAACCTCACGTCCGTGACCAGCCTGGTCAGCGGTATCGGCAGTAGTGCGGCCAACTATGGCTGGTACTACAACCTGGCGGTTTCGACGGGCGGCGTGGCCGAGCACGTCAATATCGACCCGGTCGAGGTCAATGGCGTCGTTGCTTTCGCCGCCAACCTGCCGAGCGGGGATGCCTGCAACGCCCGGGGCACGGCCCGTGGCTTCGCCGTATACTACGGCGACGCCCGCACCGCACTGACCCAGATCGGCACCGGCGGCGCCAGCGTCCCGCTCGAAGCAGTCAGCTCATCGCAGAGCATCTCCAACATCGCGATAGTCAGCACGCCTGGCGCAGGAACATCCGTTATCTTCGGCAAGTCCGACGGAGGTCTGGAATCGCTGAAAACCCCGTCGAAACCCACCTTCCGCCGCCTGAACTGGCGCGAGGTGCTGATTTCGGACTGATTGGCTCGCAGCACAAGAGCATGCAAATACATGGAGATCACTTGATGACTGAATTACATCCGATTCCTCGCAGTTCAAGAGGAGTCACTCTCGTCGAACTGATGGTTGCAATTGCCGTTCTGGGCATTCTCGTGACCTTCGGTGCGCCCGGCATGCAACAACTGATCAACGGGCAGCGCGCCTCCTCGTCCGCAAACGAAGTGCTTTCCGGCCTGGCGCTGGCGCGAACCGAGGCGATCAAGCGCAACACCACGATTGGTTTCTGCATGAGTGCGACGAATCGACAATGGGAGGTACGAGCCGGCGGAACCACAACGGGCACCGCGAACACGACTGTTTTCAGGCAGGGCGATCTGTCGAACACCATCACGGCAACTTCGGCAAACACTTCGACCGTGAGTGGCTTCAACTGTGTCGATTACCGTAGCGATGGCTTGCCTTATAGCGGCACCAACTTGGTGACAAACGGCAGTTTCTCGCTCACCTCGGGCAACGTTACCAGAAACGTTCGTATCAGGACCGGGAGCATTTATGTCGATTAAACCCCCTTCTACTCAAAAGGGCGTCAGCCTGCTGGAAGTGATGGTTGCCGTGCTGATCCTCTCGTTTGGCATGCTCGGGCTTGCCGCCATGCAGACCAATGCGCTACGAAACAATCAGAGCAGCTTCCAGAAAAACCAGGCCATCATGCTCAGTTACTTCATGATTGACGCCATCCGCCTGGATCGCACCAGTAGCGGGAGCTACGCAATGACCAAGACCTGCACTGTTCCAAGCAGTGCAAGTGGCGTGATTGCGACCAACAAGAAGCTCTGGCTGCAACACATCCAGGACAACCTTGGCGCCAATGGATGCGGGGAAGTCTCCTGTAACGCAAATAACTGCACTGTCCGGATTTACTGGAATGACGAACGTGGCACAGGCGGATCCTCCTCCGCCGTCCTGGAAACCAATACGAGAATCTGACATGTCAGACATCAAACGCCCCCCCTGTTTCTGGCAAAAAGGGCTATCGCTCGTAGAGCTGATGGTTTCTCTGGCAATAGGAATGTTGATCGTCCTTGCTGTCTCCAACATTTTCCTGAGTAACCATGCAACTTTCCGCAGCCACGAGGCGCTCGCTCAGATTCAGCAAAACGCCCGTACTGCCTCTGAACTGATGTCGGTCGACCTGCGCAATGCCGGCGGCAATCCCTGCGGAATTCCCGTCAACCAGGTCGCAAACGCGCTCAACAACGCAACTGCCAACTGGTGGTCGAACTGGGCCGGCGGGAAGGTTCAGGGCTTTGGTGGTAGCGCCACCGATGCGCCGGTCGCCTCGGGAACGGCAGCCGGTACCCGGATCAGCGGAACTGACTCATTCATCATCAGAGGCAGCATCGGCGCCTGCGACGGAAGTTCGCTGACGGTGACCGCACACAACGGAAATTCAGCCCAGTTCTCAGTAAACACGGCCAGTCACTGCATCAGCAGTGGCAATGTCCTGATGGTTTGCGACATGAGGCAGGCAGCCATTTTCCAGGTCAGCAATGCAAACCCCAACAACACGACCATCGTGCACAACGACGGCAGCGGCAGCCCTGGCAACAGCACGAAATGTCTCGGTTTGAACACCGCTCAATGCTCGCCTGGCAGTTTCTACAGTTTCGATCCTCAAGCCCAGTTATCTCGCCTTTACAGCGTCTATTGGTTTATTGGCAACAACGACAGGGGCAGGCCATCGCTGTTCCGGTCCCGCACAGACAACAGCGGTAGCGTAGTCACCGAGGAAATCGCCGAAGGCGTTCAAGACATGCAGGCAGAGTACCTGTTGCGTACTGGTGGTACGTTGGCAAGCGACTTTGTCGCGGCGGGAAGCGTAGGTGCAGCGGACTGGAACAATGTGGTCGCTATCCGGCTGACCTTCGGCATTCGCAGTATCAGCAACGCGGGAACGAATCAACAGCCCCTCGAACGAACATTCGTCAACCTGATTAGCCTGCGCAACCAGGAAATCGTGCAATGAGACATTACACATCCCAAAAAGGCATCGCCCTGCTGGTTTCCCTGATCATGTTGATCGTCATAACCCTGTTCGGCATATCCAGCATCCGTACCGTGCTTGTCGAAGAGCGCATGACAAGCAACACCTACGACAGGAGCCTCAGTTTTCAGGGCGCCGAAGCCGCTCTCAGGATCGGTGAAGCTGCCGCCCTGGCCCAATCCCAGACAACCCAGGGGGGCGCCACCGTCCCCAATCTGGGCTTCCCCGGCGGCAACGGCACTTACAGCGGCAGCATCAGTCCCTGCGAGAAGACCAATGCCTATTTCACCGATGCCAATCTCTGCGCCAACGGGCTGTGCAAGACTCCCGACCCCAACTGCCCAGCCCGCTGGGAGGTTGATGCTTTCAACGGCTGGGTCAATGCCACCGGGCTCAGCCTGGGTTCCGCCATCGCCGGCACGCCCCAGTACTTTGTCGAGTACTTGGGTGGCAATTTTCCCTGCCAGCCAGACCAATCCACTACATCCTACCTGTCCTGCAGCCGTTACCGGATAACCGCAAGAGTGACGGGTAATGACCGTGCTTCGGTCATGCTGCAATCCATCTTCGCTACGGAATGAGGTCGATCATGTCCATCCTTCGCCGCCCAGTCGTCCTGCTCTCGCAAATAGCCGCTGTTGCCCTTGCGCTTTCCTCTCCGTTACATGCCGCCCCGTTTCCCATCCTCGATTTGCCGTTACAGGCAGCACAGGTTTCGAAACCCCTGACCATGCTGACGCTGGGGCGTGACCATACGCTGTTCTACGAAGCCTATAACGATGCCAGCGACATCGACGGTGACGGCACCCTGGACATCCGCTTCAAACCGACGATCACCTACTACGGCCTGTTCGACTCGGGGCTGTGTTACAGCCATTCCGGTGGTGCCGGCAATTCCGATGTATTCACCCCCGCTGCCCAGACGACAACTCTGGGCAAATGCGCAACCAGCAGCCATTGGTCGGGCAACTGGCTCAACTACGTCACAACCAGCCGAATCGACGCCTTGCGCAAGGTATTCTACGGCGGATACCGCGAGGTTGACTCCAGCACCGAGACCATCCTCAGGCGTACTTACATCCCCCAGGATGCTCACTCTTGGGCCAAGGAATACACCAGCGAGGCCGTGGACGGCTACAAGATTTCCGACTACACCGGACTGAGTCAACCCAGTACTGACCGAAAACATTTCTTCGGCAACCTGACCGACACCCGGGCAACCAACTGCTCAACATTAAATTCCTGCAGCGACAGGCCGCCGTTGCTTCGCGTCATCACTAACGCAAACAATCGCCGGGTGTGGCAATGGGCCTCGACCGAACGCCCGGTGCTCCACGAAACGGATAACCACAATGGCACACGCACGGACTATACCGTCCGCGTCAAGGTCTGTACCTCCACATACAATTCAGGTTGCAAGCGTTACCCGAACGGTAACTGGAAACCTACCGGCCTGCTGCACGACTACGGCGAGAACAACTCGATGCTGTTCGGCCTGCTTACGGGCAGCTACAACAAAAGCATGTCCGGTGGCGTATTGCGCAAGGTCGTTTCTTCGTTCACCGATGAGGTGAATTCCAACACCGGTGTGTTCACTTCGAACAACACCATCGTCAAGACCATGAATGCGCTGCGCATCAGGGATTACAACAATAATCGAACCGATCAGGCTTATGCGGGAGGGTGGGTCACGACTCGACCGATGAACGAGGGAGAGTTTCCCGACTGGGGCAATCCAATCGCCGAGATCATGTATGAAACCCTGCGCTATTTCGCCGGTAAGAGCGCTGCTACAACAGCTTTTGCGACCAGCGGTGGCGTCGATGGTCATATCGGTTTGCCGGTTGCCACTTGGGATGATCCATACTCAGCCCTGAGTTCAGCCAAGGCACCGTGGTGTGCCCGACCAAACATGCTGGTTGTCTCCGGCGTCAATCCTTCCTTCGATTCCGATCAGTTGCCGGGTAGCGCCTTCGATAGCTTTTCCGGCGACCTTTCCGGTCTTAATGTCCAGACCGAGGCCAATACCATTACCGCGGGCGAACCAAGCATTCCTGGCATGCGTTTCATCGGCCAGGTAGGCAGCAATTACGATGGCGCACCAACCGCCAAGAGCGTCAGCAGTATTGGCAATATCCGTGGCCTGGCACCGGAAGAACCGACCAAGCGGGGGAGTTATTACTCGGCATCCGTTGCCCGTTTCGGCAAGATCAATGATCTGCGTAGTGATCTGACGGGGAGACAATCAGTTGATTCTTTTGTCGTTGCGCTCAGTTCGCCGCTACCGAAAATCGAGGTGCCAGTCGGAGGCCGTAAGGTCACGCTGGTTCCGTTCGCCAAGTCAGTTGGTGGCTCCGGGATTTCAAACGCCAAGGGCGATTTTCAGCCGACCAACCAGATCGTCGACTTTTATGTCGACACGATTGTCAATTCTTCGAATCTCGACAGTAACCCCGCGATCAATGGCGGGCGATATTTCGCCCGTTTCCGGATCAATTTCGAGGATGTCGAGCAAGGCGCCGACCATGACATGGATGCGATTGTTGTCTATGAAGTCGCCGTCGAATCCAACGGCAGTGTCCGCGTCAAACTGACCCCGGAATACCAGGCCGGTGGCATTTATCACAGCATGGGATACATCATTTCCGGCACGACCAAGGACGGTGTTTATCTGGTGGTTCGTGATGAGTCGGCTGCACCAAGCTATTATCTCAATGTGCCGGATGGACGTGATCCGGGCTACTGTGACGCGTCTCCAATGCCAGCCAGTTGCGGCACCCTGCCTTATACGGCCAACCCGGTGCAATCCAGTGAGCGCTTCTTCTCCGCTGGCAACACCAGTGCCAGCTTGCTCAAGGATCCTTTGTGGTACGCTGCCAAGTGGGGCGGATTTACCGACCGGAACGGCAACAATACCCCCGACCTTCCGCTTGAGTGGGATGGCGACGGCGACGGCGTTCCTGATACGTATTTCCTGGTTCAAAACCCCTTGAAGCTCAAGGAAGCCCTTAAAAAGAGCTTTGACAGCATCGTCGAGCGCAGTGCCAGCGCCGGTAACATCACCTCGAACGGACAGGAAATTCGAGGAGGTGACAGGGTTTTCCAGTCGTCCTTCAACAGCGCCACCTGGGACGGCGAACTTGTTGCAAAGAGCAGCAGCAGTATCGACCAGATACTATGGCGAGCCTCGGAAAAAATACCTACGCCAGCCAATCGCAAGATCTACACCTGGAAAACCGGAACCCCTGCGGGCTCCGAATTCCAGTGGACGAGTATCGGCACGACCTTGCAGGGACAACTGGGTTCGCTCGATGTGCTCAACTATATTCGTGGCGATCAATCAAAGGAAATCCGCAATGGCGGGACTTTCCGTAACCGAAACAAGCTTCTTGGCGACATCATTCACTCCTCGCCCTACTACGTGAAGGACTCGAACACGGTATTCGTCGGTGCCAATGACGGCATGCTGCACGCTTTCAACGCTGAAACCGGTGCAGAAACCTTCGCTTACATTCCAGGACTCGTCTTCAACAAACTATCCGAACTTACTGCCGCTTCCTACGGGCATAAATTCTATGTTGATGGCGACGTCGCGGTGTCAACCAAGACCCAGACCAGCGGGAAGAACCTGCTGATTGGCAGCCCCGGGCGTGGTGCCAAGGGATTGTTCGGCCTGGATGTCACCCAACCGACCAGCTTCAACACCGGCTCACGAGCAGACATTCTCTGGGAATTGTCGCCGGACAGCGATCTTGGTTTCGTTCTTGGTCGCCCACAGATCGGTGTTGCCAACAACAATACCGCGGTTGCGGTCGTTGGCAATGGTTACAACAGCACCAACGAAAGCGCGGTCCTGTACGTCATCAACCTGCAAACCGGCGCGGTGATCCGGAAAATTGATACCGGCGCGACCGGCAGTAACGGTTTGGCTACGCCAACCCTGGTTGATGTCAATGGTGACACCAAGTTTGACTATGTTTACGCGGGAGATCATCAAGGCAACGTCTGGAAATTCGATTTGCGTAGCGCCACGCCGGCCGACTGGGCGCTGACCTCCGCAACACCACTTTTTGTCGCAAAGGATGACGCGGACAAGCGCCAGCCGATCACCTCCAAGATTCTGGTTGCTTCGAACTCGCTCAAGGACGATGTCAATATTGGCAAAACCTTCCTGCTTTTCGGCACGGGCAGTTATTACTTCCAGACCGACCCGGGCGACCAGTCGGTCCAGTCCTGGTACGGCGTCATTGACGACGGGACTGTAATCAGCGGCAGGGCGGCACTGAAGGCGCGGACGATCAATCTGGTCGGTACGGTATCCGGGAAATCGGTTCGCACCTTCTCGAGTTCAGCACCAAACGACATGGCAGGAAAGAAAGGCTGGTACATTGATCTGAAAGACCCGAATCCGCGAGGAGAGCGTATCGTGACGCAGTCGCAGTTGATCTTCGCCAGCCAACCCGCCTTGCTAGTCAGCAGCATCATTCCGACCACATCCGACCCTTGCATGCCGGAAGGAAAAGGATTCATCAACGCGGTGAATGCCTTCACCGGTGCAGCATTGACCGATTACTTCTTCGACATCAGTGGCGATGGCAACTTCAACACATCGGACCTGATCAGCGGCCAGCACATCGGCTCCTTCGACCCAGGCGTCGGCATGCCCGGAGAAGGCGTGATTGTTGGTGATGAGATAATTGTCGGCGGATCATCCGGTGGCGGACTCGGCAAAACCAAGGTCAATATCGGTCCGAAAAAGACCGGTCGGATATCCTGGCGTGAAATCAGACTCAAATAAAGGGAGCTATACGCATGAAAACTCGTGGTTTCACGCTGATCGAACTCATGGTGGTGGTAGCCATCATCGGCATTCTTTCGGCGATAGCCTATCCCTCGTACATCCAGTACATCGTCAACAGCAGACGGGCAGTTGCGGCTGCCTGTCTGACGGAACTTGCCCAGTTCATGGAGCGAAGCAACACAACCAACCAAACCTACAGTGGGGTGGTACTACCCAACAGCCAGTGCAGAACCGACCTGAACGGCTTTTACACCATCGCTTTTGCCAACGGCGAACCGACCGCCAGCACTTATGTCATCCAGGCAACGCCTCAGGGACAACAAGCAAGCCGCGATACCCGTTGCGGAACACTGACCGTCAATCAGGTCGGCGTAAAGACCCGCTCGGGCACGGCGGCTTCGGTTCGCGACTGCTGGTAAGACGAAGGCATCCGAGCCTCAGACGCCGTCAGCCGGCCTCACCCCAACTCTCTGGGCAAGGGGAAGGAAACCCCTTCCTCGACTCCATCGAGTTGTCCGACCTCGGCCTGGGTCAGGGCGCGGATGCGGCCGACCACATCCTGCACCAGCACCTCGGGTGCCGAAGCGCCAGCGGTTACGCCGATGCGCTGCTTGCCGGCGAGCCAGGATTCCTGGATTTCGGCAGCACCGTCGATCAGGTAGGCCTCGATCCCGCGGCCGGCTGCGACTTCCTTGAGGCGACGCGAGTTGGAGCTATTCGGGCTGCCGACGACGATCACCAGGTCGCACTGCTCGGCCAGCGCTTTGACCGCGTCCTGGCGATTCTGGGTGGCGTAACAGATGTCATCCTTTTTCGGCCCCTGGATGCCGGGAAAACGGGCTTTCAAGGCGGCGATGACGACCAGGGCGTCATCCATCGACAAGGTCGTCTGGGTGACGTAGGACAGTTGATCGGGGTGTTCGACCGTCAGGCGGGCGACGTCGTCCACGGTTTCGACCAGGTACATGCCGCCTTCGCTCTGCCCCATCGTTCCCTCGACCTCGGGATGGCCCTTGTGGCCGATCATGACCACTTCGCGCGTCTGTCCGCGCATCTTGCCGACCTCGACATGGACCTTGGTGACCAGCGGGCAGGTAGCGTCGAACACTTTCAGGCCACGCTGCTCGGCTTCCAGACGAACCGCCTTCGACACCCCGTGGGCGCTGAAGATGACCGTACTGCCAGCCGGCGCCTCGGCCAGTTCCTCGATGAAGACGGCGCCCTTGGCACGCAAGTCGTCGCAAACGAACTTGTTGTGCACGACCTCGTGGCGGACGTAGATCGGCGCACCAAACTTTTCCAGCGCACGTTCGACGATGGTGATGGCGCGTTCGACGCCGGCACAGAAGCCGCGGGGATTGGCAAGGATGACCTGCATTACATGATTCCGATGATTTTCACCTCGAAGCGGATCGTCTTGCCCGCCATCGGGTGGTTGAAGTCGAACAGGGCGCTGGTTTCATCGAGCTCGCGCAGGAAACCGGCGAAGGTCGCGCCGTTGGGCGCGGTGAATTCGACGACCGAATTCTCCTTGAGTTCCATGCCGGCGGGCAGGCCGCTGCGGGCGATGCGCTCGACCAGGCGTTCGTTGTGCACGCCGAAGGCCTGCTCGGGCTCCAGTTCGAACACGTAATGCTCGCCGGCATTCAGGCCGAGCAGCACGCTTTCGAGATTTTCGGCGAGCTGGCCGCTACCCATCTGCAGCGTTGCCGGGCTCATGTCGAAGGTGGACAGGAATTCCTCGCCATCCAGGGCGGTGACGCGGTAATGCAGGGTCAGGTAGCTGTCGGGGCGGACGGTGGTGCTCATGCGTTTTCTTTCTGTTCTTTATGGGTCAGCGAGGCGATGATCAACAGCACCGCGCCGACACTGATCGCCGAATCGGCGACGTTGAACGCCGGCCAGTAGAAACCGGCGGCGTGCCACTGGATGAAATCGACGACGGCGCCGAAACGCACGCGGTCGATGACGTTGCCGAGTGCGCCGCCCATGACCAGGGTCAGCGCCAAGGCCATCAGCTTTTGCTCCGGATGCTTTTTCAGCTCGAAGGCGATCCAGCCGGAAACACCGAGCGCCAGCACGGTGAAGAACCAGCGCTGCCAGCCCGGCTGATCGGCGAGGAAGCTGAACGCCGCCCCCGGGTTGAAGGCCAGCACCCAGTTCCAGAACGGCGCCACGTAAATGACTTCGCCCGGCGCGATGCTGCCGAGTACCACCCACTTGCTGATCTGGTCGAGGACGACGATCAAGCCGGCCAGCGCATACCAGTGCCGGGCCTCACGCATGCGTGCGTACCTCGCCGTCGCCATGCAGGTTGCTAACGCAACGCCCGCACAAACCGGGATGCGCCGGATCGGCGCCGACATCCTCGCGCACGTGCCAGCAGCGCTCGCACTTGGCGTGGGCCAGCGGCGTGGCAGTCACCGATTCCTCGGCGGATTCGATCACGGCGGTCGCCGAGCAAATGAAGACGAACTTCAGGTCGTCGCCGAGCGCCGAGAGCGCGGCGAACTTGTCGCCGGCGCAGCGGATTTCGACGGCGGCCTGCAGTGCGGCGCCGATCTCGCCGGCCTCGCGGCGAGCTTCCAGCGCCTTGGTGACGTCGTTGCGCACTTCACGGACGATCGCCCATTTCGCCAGCAGCTCGCTCTCGCCGGTCTGTTCCGGCAGTTGATGCCATTGCTGGAACATCACCGAGTCGTCGGCGTCGCCGGTCAGCACCGCCCAGACTTCCTCGGCGGTGAAGGCGGTGATCGGTGCCAGCAGGCGGACGAAGGCCTGGGTGATGTGCCACAGCGCCGACTGCGCCGAGCGGCGGGCGACCGACTTGGGCGCCGTCGTGTACAGGCGGTCCTTGAGGATGTCGAGGTAGAATCCGCCTAGGTCTTCCGAGCAGAAGCCCTGCAGCGCCTGGACCACGCGGTGGAACTCGAAGCGCTCGTAATCGCCCTGGCAGGACTGCTGCAACTGGCGGGTCAGCGCCAGCGCGTAGCGGTCGATTTCCAGCCACTGGTCGGCCGGCAGCATGTCGGCGGCGGCGTCGAAATCGGAGACGTTGGCGAGCAGGAAGCGCAGTGTGTTGCGGATGCGGCGGTAGCCTTCGACCACGCGCTTCAAGATTTCGTCGGAAATGGTCAGCTCGCCCGAGTAATCGGTCGAAGCCACCCACAGGCGCAGGATGTCGGCGCCCATCTTGTCGGAAACCTGCTGCGGCGCGATGACGTTGCCCTTCGACTTCGACATCTTGTGGCCCTTGCCGTCGACGACGAAGCCGTGCGTCAGCAGCGCCTTGTACGGGGCGCGACCGTCGATCGCGGCGCCGGTCAGCAGCGAGGAATGGAACCAGCCGCGGTGCTGGTCCGAGCCTTCCAGGTAGAGGTCGGCCGGCCAGCCCAGTTCGCCGTGCGAACCGCGCATCACGCTCATGTGCGTGGTGCCGGAATCGAACCAGACGTCGAGGATGTCGGTGGTCTTGACGTAGTCGGCGGCGTCATTGCCGAGCAGTTCTGCGGCGTCGAGTTGCGTCCACGCTTCGATGCCGCCCTGCTCGACGCGCTTGGCGACGGCTTCCATCAGCTCCAGCGTGTTCGTGTGCAGTTCGCCGGTCGCCTTGTGCGTGAAGAAGGGCAGCGGCACACCCCAGTTGCGCTGGCGCGAGATGCACCAGTCGGGGCGGTTGGCGATCATCGCGTGCAGGCGGTTCTTGCCCCAGGCGGGATAGAAGGCGGTGTCCTCGACGCCCTGCAGCGCGGCTTCGCGCAGCGTGTGGCCGGCCGGCTCGGTGGCGGCGACGCCCTGGCTGTCGACATCCGGCGCATCCATGCGCACGAACCACTGGCTGGTGGCGCGGTAGATCAGCGGCGTCTTGTGGCGCCAGCAGTGCATGTAGCTGTGCTCGATGGTGGCGTGCTTCAACAGCGCGCCGACTTCGGCCAGTTTCTCGACGATGACCGGGTTGGCCTTCCACACGTTCATGCCGCCGAAGAACGGCAGGTCGGCGGCAAAGGTGCCGTCGCCCTGCACCGGGGTCAGGATCTGCTCGTTGTGCATGCCGTAGTTCTTGCACGACTGGAAGTCTTCCAGACCGTAGGCCGGCGCCGAATGGACGATGCCGGTACCGGCGTCGAGCGTCACGTAGTCGCCGAGGAAGACCGGCGACAGGCGGTCGTAGAGCGGATGGCGGAAGGCGATGCGTTCGAGCGCCGCGCCTTTACAGGCGGCAACGGTGGTACCGATGAGGCCGTAGCGGGTCAGACAGGCTTCCTGCAGGTCGGCGGCGAGGATCAGGCAACCCCTTTCGGTCTGCACCAGGTGATAGGTGATTTCCGGATGAGCGTTGAGCGCCTGGTTACCGGGGATGGTCCACGGCGTCGTCGTCCAGATGACTGCGTAGGCTTCACCGGCCGGCAGGGCCGCCAGGCCGAAGGCAGCGGCCAGCTTGTCACGCTCGGCGGCAGCGAAGGCGACGTCGATGGCCGGCGACTTCTTGTCCTGGTATTCGACTTCCGCCTCGGCCAGCGCCGAACCGCAGTCGAAACACCAGTTCACCGGCTTCAGGCCGCGATAGACGAAACCGCGCTTGATCATCTGGGCGAGCGCCCGGATCTCGTCGGCCTCGGTCTTGAAGTTCATCGTCAGGTAGGGCTTGTCCCACTCGCCGAGCACGCCGAGGCGAATGAAATCCTTCTTCTGCCGTTCGATCTGCTCGCCGGCGTAGGCGCGCGCCAGCTTCTGCACCTGCTCGCGCGGGATGTTCTTGCCGTGCGTCTTTTCGATCTGGATTTCGATCGGCATGCCGTGGCAGTCCCAGCCCGGCACGTAGGGCGCATCGAAGCCGGCCAGCGTCTTCGAGCGGACGATGATGTCCTTCAACACCTTGTTGACCGCGTGGCCGATGTGGATGTCGCCGTTGGCATACGGCGGGCCGTCGTGCAGGATGAACTTCGGCCGGCCAGCGGAAATCTCGCGGATCTTCCGGTAGAGCTGCTTCTCCTGCCACTGGGCGACCCACTGCGGCTCACGCTTGGGCAAGTCGCCGCGCAT
>Ga0209794_1000574_pt1 | contig 48854 bp, 43 predicted proteins | sample EBPBio232013_DNA_FD_185869 | JGI IMG/M metagenome (GOLD analysis project Ga0209794, IMG submission 185869) | Wastewater treatment Type I Accumulibacter community from EBPR Bioreactor in Madison, WI, USA - Reactor 1_5/23/2013_ DNA (SPAdes)... | ecosystem: Engineered > Bioreactor > EBPR >... | reverse complement strand
GGGCTCGGCCGCCTTCGACATGTTCCTGGAATTGTTGCGCGGCGCGCACGGGCCGCATCTCCTGCGGGTGAAGGGCGTGGTGAAGATCGCCGAGTTCCCGGACCGGCCGGTGGTCGTCCACGGCGCGCAGCACGTATTCCACCCGACCACCGTGCTGGATGCCTGGCCGGACGGCGATGCGCGAACCCGCCTCGTCTTCATCCTCAAGGACATGGACCCGGCGGTGATCCGCGCCCTGCACGACGCCTTTCTCGGCATCACCCGGCCCGACCAGCCGGACAGGGTGGCGCTGACCGACAATCCGCTGGCGATTCCCGGCCTGCGGTTCTAGCCGAACCCCAGGGACCGTCGGATATCCGCAGGGCCGCCGCCCCTGTCGCGTAAGATGCGAAAACCCTGCGCCTGATCGCTCTTGGAGAGCTTGCGCCCGTCGGGGCCGAGAACCAGCCGGTGATGCCGGTAGAGCGGCTCGGGAAGTTCGAGCAGTTCCTGAAGCAGGCGATGGACGGCCGTCGACCGGAACAGATCCTCGCCGCGAACGATGTGGGTGACGTTCTGGATCGCGTCGTCGGTGACGACCGAGAGATGGTAGCTGGTGCCGACATCCTTGCGGGCGAGCACCACGTCGCCCCAGGCCTCGGGGCGAGCCTCCACGGTGCGGTTGAGCGTGCCCGCGGCATCGACCTCCGTCCATGTCAGCGGGCGGCCGACCCTCGCAAGCGCCCTGGTCATGTCGAGGCGTAGTGCATGGGGCTTGCCGGCGTCGATCAGCGTCTGCCGCTCGGTCCCAGAGAGGGATGCGCCGGCGCCGGCATAGAGTGGCGCGCCGTCTGGGTCCTTCGGCCAGGGGTGGCCGGTCTCGGCCTCGCGCGCGGCGGCCAGCGTCTTCAGTTCGCCCCGGCTTTCGAAACTCGCGAAGACGAGCCCCATGCCGTCGAGCCTCGCCAGCGCGTCTCGATAGACCGGCAGATGCTCCGACTGGCGGCGCGGCGGCATCTGGAAGGCGATTCCGAGCCAGGCGAGATCCTCGATCATCGCCGCCTCGAATTCCGGGCGACAGCGCGTCGTGTCGATATCCTCGATACGCAGCAGCAGGCGGCCGCCGAGCGCTGCTGCCAGCGCCTCGTTCTCCAGTGCGCTAAGCGCATGGCCGAGATGCAGCAGGCCGTTCGGGCTCGGCGCGAAGCGCAGGACCGGACCTTTCGGGTGGCGGGTGGCGAGGGTGCCAGAAGACATGGCAGAGCCTATGGTCGAGCGATGAGCAGCGCGCAAGGCAAGGGAGCGGACACGATCGAGGCGGAAGCCGATCTCGACCGCCTGCTGGCCGCGCTTGGCCGGCAGTGCCCGGACATGGCGCGCCTCCATGGCGAGCTCGGGTGCCCGCCTCTGCGCCGACGTCCCGCAGGGTTCGAGGGCCTCGTCCATATCGTCGTGTTCCAGCAGATATCGCTCGCGGCCGCCCGCGCCATCTGGGAGCGGACGCTCGGCGTCTTCGGGTCGATCACGCCGGCCGTTCTCGCGGCCGCCGGCGATGAGGATTTCCGCGCCGCCGGCCAGTCACGGCCCAAGATCCGGACGCTGCGGGCCATGGCGGCCGCTGTCCTCGACGGTTCGCTCGATTTCGACGCCATCGGCAGGCTGGAGGCGGACGCCGCCCATGCCGCGCTGGTGCAGGTGAAAGGCATCGGCCCGTGGACGGCCGACGTCTACCTGCTCTCCTGCCTCGGCCATCCCGACGCCTGGCCCGCCGGCGATGTCGCGCTGCAAGCGGCGGCCGGCGATCTCCTCGGCCTCGCCGCCCGGCCGGACGCCAAGGCGATGGCAGCTCTCGGCGAGCGCTGGCGGCCCTACCGCGCCGTCGCGGCCAGATTGCTCTGGGCCCATTACGCGCGCCTGCGCGGGCGCGCGGCGGAGCCCGCCACGACAGCGTGAACGGCCAGAGACGCCAGAGGCTTCACAAGACCGACACGATGCCCGTAGTATCGGGTCGTGCCTGACATTCGCGCTCGCGAATCAGCGAGCCGACCGATCGCAAGGAGTTCGTCTTGACGGTCGCCGTATCGCCCGGGGCATTGACGGCTTCCACGCCGGTCTCGCCGGGTTCATGGCCCGCTCTGGTGCTCAACGCGGATTACCGCCCGTTGAGCTACTACCCCCTGTCGCTCTGGTCGTGGCAGGACACGATCAAGGCCGTGTTCCTTGATCGTGTCACGGTTGTCTCGACCTACGAGAAGGCGATTCATTCGCCGAGCTTCGAGATGCGTCTGCCGAGCGTCGTCTCGCTGAAGACCTATGTGAAGCCGTCGCGCAATCCTGCCTTCACCCGGTTCAACGTCTTCCTACGCGACAAATTTCGCTGCCAGTATTGCGGCCATGGCGAGGATCTGACCTTCGACCACCTCGTTCCGCGTTCGAAGGGCGGACAGACGACCTGGGACAACGTGCTGGCGGCCTGCTCGCCCTGCAACCTGCGCAAGGGTTCCAAGACGCTGAAGGAATCCGGGATGCAGCTGGTGCAGCATCCGTTCGCGCCGACCGTGCAGGACCTGCACACCAATGGCAGGCTGTTCCCGCCGAACTACCTGCACGAAAGCTGGATGGACTATCTCTACTGGGATACCGAGCTGGAGCCGTAAGGCTCAGGCGGCTTCCCGCGACCGGCTCGCGGCTGCGAGGGCGACAGCGGCGAGCACCGCCGCGATCAGCGCGTTCCACCCTGCCAGCGACACGCCGAGGAACCGCCAGGCCGCAACCGTGCAGTCCGCGATGCGCGGGCCGGTCTGGATCTGGCGCAGGAGGTCGCCGGGGGTGCGCGCGATGGTGACAGGCTGGGCGCAGGTGGTCGGGCCGGCCCAGAAGCCCCATTCGGCGCCGGCATGATAGACGCCGAGATAGGCGCCCCAGACCATGACTCCCGCAAGGACCAGCAGGCCAAGGCGCACCACGAAAGCCGGCGCCTTGAAAGCGGCGGCCGCTGCGACGGCAAGCGCCAGCGGGATGGCGATATAATAGGGCGTGCGCTGCTCGAGGCAGAGCGGGCAGGGCGCAAGGCCGATCACATACTGAAAGAAATAGGCGCCAAGGATGGCGCCGGCCGCCGCCACGGCGATGAACAGGCTGGCGCTCAGCCACGGCTTGGAGCCGGCAGCTTCGGCGAGCGGGGCGGTGACGGCGCGCAGGGACATGCCCCTCCTTCTAGCCGGTCACGAGTTTCTGTCCATCCGCGCGCCACCCTGCGGCGTCGTTTTGATTGACCGTGACGGCCCCCTCGTTCATCACAAGATCATGAGCTCGGCCGATCCGATCGCCCGCGACAGGCGGGGCAGCGCCTTCACCGTCCCGAACATCCTCACCTACGGGCGCGTCGTGGCCGTGCCCATGGTGGCGGCCTGCCTGTTCGTGCAGGTGCTCTACGAGGGCGGCATCTGGCTGCGCTGGGTGGCGCTGGCCATTTTCGTCGCCGCGGCAATCACCGACTACTTCGACGGCTACCTGGCCCGCGCCTGGTCGCAGCATTCGGCGATCGGGCGGATGCTCGATCCGATCGCCGACAAGCTGCTGGTCGGCATCGTGCTTCTGATGCTGGCGGCCGACGGCACGATCCTCGGCTGGTCGCTGTGGGCCGCGGTGGTGATCCTGTCGCGCGAGATTCTCGTCTCGGGCCTGCGCGAGTTTCTCGCCGAGCTGCGCGTTTCGGTGCCGGTAACGCTCGCCAAGTGGAAGACAGCGGTGCAGCTGATCGCGGTCGGTTTCCTCATCGCGGGGCCAGCTGGCGACCAGATGCTGCCGGGCGTGACACAGGTCGGCATCGCGCTGCTGTGGTTCGCCGCCGTCCTGACGCTCTATACCGGCTACGACTATTTCCGCGCGGGCGCCGCCCACCTCGTCGATGGGAACGAGCCATGAAGGTGCTCTATTTCGCCTGGGTTCGCGAGCGCATCGGCAAGGGCGAGGAAACCATCGACCTACCGGCCGATGTCGTCACCGTCGCCGATCTGATCGGGCATCTGAAGGGGCGCGGCGAGGAATATGCCCACGCCTTCGAGAATGCGACCGTGATCCGTGCAGCGCTCGATCAAATCCACGCGAAGCACGATGCGCCGCTGGCCGGCGCGGCTACGGTTGCCTTCTTTCCGCCCATGACCGGCGGCTAGGCTCGGCCATGGCCGACGACAAGCCCGCCAAACCCCGCCGCTTCTCCCGCCGCAAGCTGCTCGGCATTCTCGCGGCCGTTCCGGTGATCGGCGGCGCGGGTGGTGCCTGGGCCTCGCGGCGGCAGCCCTACTATGCCGGCCCCGTCACCGACCATTTCGACGGCACCTACTTCTTCGACCCGCACGGCTCGCCGCCGAAGGCCTTTGCCGACCTGCTGCGCTGGCAGTTCGGCGGCGACGAGCGCGCCCGCTGGCCGGAAAGCTGGCCGATCGAGGCGACCGATACCCCGCCGCCACGGGTCGAGGGCGACGCGATCCGCCTGTCCTATGTCGGCCATGCCAGCGTGCTGCTGCAGACGCGCGGGCTCAACATCCTGTTCGACCCGGTTTGGTCGGAGCGCGTTTCGCCCGTCTCCTTCGCCGGCCCGAGGCGGGTGAACAAGCCGGGCATCGCCTTCGAGGCCCTGCCGAAGATCGACCTCGTCCTCGTCAGCCACGGTCATTACGACCATCTGGACGTTGAGACCCTGTCGCGGCTCCATGCTGTTCACCGGCCGCGCGTCATCACGCCGCTCGGGCAGGATGCGATCATGAAGGCGCATGATCCCGCGATTGCGGCAGAGGCCTTCGACTGGGGCGACCGGATCGAGATCGGTAGCGACATGGCCGTCCATCTCGCGCCGATGCGGCACTGGACGGCGCGCGGCATATTCGACCGCAACAAGGCGCTCTGGGCGGCCTTCGTGATCGAGACGCCGGCCGGCCACATCTATCACATCGGCGACACCGGCTACGGCGACGGGCACCACTTCAGGCAGGCGAAGGCGAAATTCGGCGGCTTCCGTCTCGCCATCCTGCCGATCGGCGCCTACGAGCCGCGCTGGTTCATGCGCGACCAGCACATGGACCCGGAAGAGGCCGTGCAGGTGATGATCGATGCCGGCGCGCGACGGGCTCTAGCCCATCACTGGGGCACGATCCAGCTCACCAATGAGGGTATCGAGGCGCCCCGCGAAGGCCTCGTCAGGGCGCTTGCCGCGCGCGGCATAGCGCCGGACCTGTTCCGGGCGATCAGGCCAGGCCAGGTGTGGGAGATCGGCGCCGGCGACGCCTGACCGGGCAAGCCGTGCCCGCTGTTTCCAGACGGAATCGGCGAGAAAAGTCGCTTCTGACCGGCCTTCGACGCGCAAGCGAGCCGCGAAGGGCGCACGTACCGTGCCGGAGGTCCAAATGCCTTCCGGCGATGGTTCCGGCGTCCGCCTATTGGATTTGCAGGCCGCGCAGCAGGCGCTCGATATAGTCCGTTTCGACCTGCGGGCGGTCGGGGTCCGACAGGCGGCGTCGCAGTTCCTCCAGCACGCGCTGCGCCCGCTGGGCCGCGCCCTCGCCGGCATTAGGGATGCGCACCTGCGCATTTTCATTGGCTTCGCGGCCGCGCGTCGGCCGTCCCAGCGGATCGTATTCCTGATTGCCGGCTTGGCCGGCGCGGCCGGGCTGATTGCCGGGCTGGCCCTGTTGGCCCTGCTGGCCCTGGCCTTCCTGCATCTGCTGGGCAAGGCCCTGCGCGCCTTGCTGCAGCTGTCGCAGCGCGCGCCCCTGCGCGTCCGTCGCGCCCTGGCCGTCGCCGCGGCCAAGCGCGCCCTCGGCCTCGCGCATGGCGCGGCCGGCGCCCTCCATGCCCTGCTCGGCCTGACGGCCGGCCTCGGACTGGCCTTCGCCCTGACCCTGTCCCTGCTGCCCCAACTGCTCGCGCAGCTGGTCGAGCAGTTCGCGCAGCTCGCGCTGGGCATCGCCCAGTTCGCCGTAGCCTTGCTGGCCCTCGCCCTGTTCACCCTGCTGCCCCTGGCCGGGCTGCTGCTGTTGGCCTTGCTGTCCCTGCTGCCCGCGCTGGCCCGGACGCTGCTGTCCGCGCTGGGCGCGGCGCTGCTCCTGATTGCGGCGGAACGTCTGGTCGCGCAACTGCTGCTGGCGGCGGATCATGTCGGACAGCCGGTCGAGCGGGCTCTCGCCCTGTTCGGTGCCGTCACCCTCGGCCTGCTGCTGTTGCTGCTGGCGGCCGGCCTGCAGGCCCTGCAGCATCTGCTGGAGCTCCTGCATCAGCCGTTGCGCCTGATCGCGCGCGCCGTTGCGGGCGAGGTTCTCGATGCGATTCAGCATGTCGCGCAGGTCCTGCGGACGCACCGAGCGGGTATTCGGGTCGCGCTGGGCCTGCTGCTGGTTGCCCTGCTGGCGATTGCGCAACTGCTGTTCGGCGAGTTCGCGCATCAGCCGGTCCATGGCCTGTCGGAGATTCTGCGTCAGCCGCCGGATCTCCTCGTCGGAGGCGCCGCGCTCGATTGCCTGGCGCAGCCGCTCGGCGGCCTCGGAAACGGCCCGTTCGGCCTCGGAGATGTCGCCGTCCTCCATCCGCACGGCGATGTCCCAGAGATAGTCGACCACCTCGCGGAGCGCGGCATCGTCGCGGGCGCGGACGAGGCGGTAATAGGCGGTCCTGAGGCCGAGATAGACCGGCGTTTCCATGCCGAACCGGTCAGGAGCCGTGGTCAGCGCCTCCAGCGCGCGGGCGACGCGCGGCCTGGCATTGGCGTCGAGGGCGAGAATGCGCCGCTGCTCGATGAGCGCGCGCGGGATGGGCTTGACGAAGGCGCGCTGCGGCAGGGTGGCGACGACCGTGTCGGAGAAGCCCTCGTTGCCGGCATCGTCCTTGGCCCGCAGCTTCAGCGTCACCTGCAGTCCGGCAAAGGGATGGGCGATGAAATCGCGCGAGGTCTGGCCATTGCCGCTGCGGGTGCGCGCCTGCGGCAGGCCGAGCGGGATCGGCGGCAGTTCGGCGAGCGGCCGGGCGCCGTCGCGCTGGAGCGCGCGGGCGGAGGGTGCAAGGCCCATCGCGGCTTCGGCTTCGGTAACGCCGTAATCGTCCTCGACCTTGTAGGACAGGACGAGCTGATTGCGCTGGTCGGTCTGCGGCTCACGCTCGAACGCGATGGTCGGCGCACGGTCGCCGACGGCCTCGAAGCGCCAGTCGAGCGGCTCGGCACCCGTGCCGCGCACGGTCAGCGAGCCGTCCTGCGCCACGGTCCAGCGGGATTCGGCGAGCGAGGACGGCGGCGTGGCGGCTGGCGGTTGGCCGGCCGTTTCGGGGGTCGGCGTCGCAGCGACGCCGCCGGTGGGTCGCACCTCGACATTGGCGAGGCCCGTGACGCGCAGCGTGACCACCGAGCCGGTGGGCACCTTGAAGGTCTCGGGCTCGGTGGGCCGTGCGGCGGCTTCGCCGGAGCGGCGGGTCGGCAGGATCACAGGCGGCCTGCCGGTATAGGAAGGCGGCGTCACCCAGGCATCGATCCGATAGGTGATCGGCGCCGGCGGCGCGCGCCAATCGAAGGCGGTCAACAGGCGCGTCATGCGCTCGTCGCCGGCGAGGAAATAGGCCGGCACGATCAGCAGCAGCGCCAGCGCGCGAATGGCGTAGCGGTCGAGATTGGCCATGCGCGGCATGGGGATGCCGGTGCGCAGGCGCCCGGTGGCCGCCGCGACGCGCGCGCGATGGGCTTCCCACAACGCCCTGGCGAAGGGGTCGTCGCGGGTGGCGAGCCCGTCGGCCAGCGCCGTCGCCGGCCGGTGGCCGCCGCCGGTAGAGCGGTCGATCCGGCGCAGCGCCTCCTCGGCGGTCGGCCGCCGGATGGTCATCAGCGGCCAGGCGGCGATCAGCAGCAGGACGAGAACGAAGGCGACGCCGCCGAACCGCGCCCAGTAGGGCACGACCTGCCAGAAGCCGAGCCAGGATACCGCAAGGACGCAGCCGAAAATGCCGAGAAACAGGACGAGGCGTGGCCAGACGCGTTCCCACAGGATGACCAGCTTCGCGCGATCGATCGCATGACCGAGAGCGAGGCTGTGCTCGCTGGCCGCCGGCCGATCCCTGTCCATGCTCTCGCTCAACAGCCGCTCCGGGTCGCGCTCTCCTGCACTGCACACGCTAACACGGTCACCCCCAAAAACCACCATTTCAAGGCAGGGGCGCAATCACGCTTCGGTGGGTAGGCGGCGTCCTCGCGTCAGATCAGAGCGGCGAGGCTGGCCAGGTCCACATTGGCGCCGCAGGCGAGCACGCCGACCCGCTCGCCGGGTTCCGGCCGGTAGGCGCCGGAGATCAGTGCGGCGAGCGCCGCCGCACCGCCCGGCTCGGCGGCGGCCCTCAGACCCAGCCACAGGCGGCGCTGTGCCTCGACGATGGCCGCGTCGGGCACCAGCACGACGCGATCGACATAGCGCGCCGCAGTTTCATGGACCCTGCCGAAGACGTTGCGCGCGCCGAGTGAATCGGCGGCGACCGAATTGACCTCGACGTCGACTGGCGCGCCAGCCTGAAGCGCGGCATCGAGCGCGCGCGAGCCCTCCGGCTCCACCCCGACCACCCTCACCCGCCTTTCGAACCAGCGGGCTATGCCCGAGATCAGGCCGCCGCCGCCGACGGCGACCAGCACTGTGTCGAGGCCGCCGGCATCCTCCTCCCACTCGATGCCCACCGTGCCCTGTCCGGCAATGGTCGGCCAGGCGTCGTAGGCATGAACGGAGTGGGCGCCGCTCTCCGCCGCATAGGCCTCGCAGGCAGCCAGCGCGTCGGCATAGCGCGCGCCGCCGACAACCAGTTCCGCACCGGTCTCGCGGATGCGTGCGATTTTTGCGGGCGAGGAAATCTCGGGCACGAAGATGCGCGCGCGGACGCCAAGCCGGCCCGCCGCATAGGCTGCTGCGATGCCGTGATTGCCGCCCGAGGCCGCACAGATGCCGGCCGCCGGGATCGGCACCGAAAGCAGCGTGTTGAAGGCCCCCCGCGCCTTGAACGTGCCGGTGACCTGCAGGAATTCGAGCTTCATCGAGACCGGACGGTCGAGCCCGAACGTCTCGGCGGGGAGCGGAATCGTCGGGGTGCGGCGGACGTGGCCGCGGATGCGGTCATGGGCGGCGCGGATGTCGTCGGTCGTGATCATGGCGGGTTCCTGCGAGCAAGCCGCACGGGAGCCGGTTCGCGGCAGACGGTCAAGACCAGATGGCCACCGGCAGTCCATGAGCATCGCGGCCCGGTGGGTCGGGAAAGCTCTGGGCGATGCCGGCGAGGAGGCGGCGGGCGATCAGAGCGTTGACCGCCGCGTCGAGCAGATCGTCCAGCCCCGCGCCGCGCGGCGGACGCTCCAGAGCGGTTTCCGGATAGCCCGCGGCCACGAGCAGATCGCGGCGCAGGGCAAGACCCGGCGGGTGGCCGCGCGATTTGACCTTTTTCGGCAAGGGCAGCGGCCGCTCGCCGGCGATCCGCCAGAAGGCGAGTTCGGGGTGCACCTCGAAGACCCGCGCGACCAGATCGGGCCGCGCGCGCAACAGGCGGTCGACCTCGCGGATCTTCGGGAACAGGTGGAAAGCCTGTTTCGACACCATGCGCGGCGGTTCGGAGGTCTCGAGCGCTGCGGCGCAGGCCTCGCGGTAGTCGTCGCAGAACACGGCGCGGCGCGAAGGCACCGAAAAGACCGAGGATTGGCGTTCGCCGATCAGCGGGCGCACCAGCCGTTCCGGGCCGCGCCCGCCGTTGCTGCTGTGGTCGGGCAAGCCGATCGGCATGTCGACCGCGATTTTCTCGACGCCCTCGGTGAGTTCAGCGAAGTCGCGCGTTATCGTGACGCATGGCGCCAAGGGGCCTTCGGCGGCGATCGTCACGGCGATCCAGCCGGCGGGGCACCCGTCGACGCCACGCACGAGGAGCCGTTCCGGTCCGTCGGGAGGCATCACCGCATTCGGAATGGCCATGGTCCGCCGCATCCTGCGCCGTTTGTTCCTCGCCGCCGTCATCCTGGCGGCGATCCCGGTCGTCCTGACGCTTCTCTACACGGTCGTCACGCCGGTCTCGACCCGCATGGCATGGCGCACGGTAACGCTGCAGGGCGTGACGCGCACCCCGGTCGCGCTGAATCAGGTAGCGCGCGCGGTGCCGGCGACGCTGATCGCCTCGGAGGATGCGCGGTTCTGCGCCCATCGCGGCGTCGACTGGCGTGAACTGCTGGCCGTCATCGACGATGAGGACGGGCCCTCGCGCGGGGCCTCGACCCTGCCCATGCAGGTGGCGCGCAACCTGTTCCTCTGGCAGGGCGACACGGGGCCGACCGCGATTGTCCGCAAGGCGCTGGAAATACCGCTCGCCATGCTGATCGATGTCGTCTGGACCAAGCGACGAATGATGGAGATCTATCTGAACATCGCGGAATGGGGGCCGGGCGGCGAGTTCGGCATCGAGGCTGGCGCGCAGCGCGCCTTTCGCAAGAGCGCGTCGGAACTTGGCGCGCGGGAGGCGGCCCTGCTGGTCTCGATCCTGCCCAATCCGATCCGGCGGAGCGCCAGCGCGCCGGGGACGGGCGTGCGGCGCAAGGCGGCGATCATTTCCCGCCGCGCTGCCTCGGCCGATACGAGCTGCCTGTGATGCGTGGCCCGAAGGGATGGACGCTCGCGCCGCCTCTCGTCATAAATTCCCGCATGCGGTTGTTGCTGGCAGCCCTTCTGACCGTTCTTGCTCCCGGCGCCGCCGAGGCGCAGGCGCCAGCCGTCGATCCCGCCCAGATCGAGCGCTCGGTGGGCCCGTGGGAATTGTCCAACCCGGCCGGCGACCGCAAATGCGCCGTGACCTTCAAGCCCGAGCGCCTCGGCGCCGGCCGCGCCCTGCAACTGGCGGAGGCCTGCGCGACGACCTTCCCGGGGGTCGCCGGCATGGTCGCCTGGACGATCAGCCCGACCGGCGGCATCCGCTGGATGGACCGCGCCGGCACTGCCACCTTCGATTTCGACGAGACCGAGGTGGGCATTTTCGAATCGCTCCGACCCGGTGATTCCAGTGTCTATTTCCTGACCAATCTCGGCCTCGCCGGCACATCCTTGCCAACCGCCGACGATGTCGCGGGGCTCTGGACGCTCGGCCAGCCGCGGGGCCGTTCGCTGTGCTCGCTCGCGCTCCGGCAGGAACTGGCGGCGGGTGCGGGCGCGCTGGAACAGCGCTTCGCCATCGAGATCACCGAGGGTTGCGAGCGTTCGGTCGCGGCGCTCGGCCTGTCGCACTGGCGGCTTGAGCGCGAACTGCTCGTGCTCGGCGGGCGCGGCCAGTCCCTCACGTTCAAGCGCGAGCCGGACGGACGCTGGATCAAGACGCCGCCGGACAGCCGGCCGCTGGTGATGATCCGCCAGTAGGCCGGCAGGGTGCGCGGACCGCCGGAACTTGATTGCGCTGCGTCGCGGATCTAGGGTCGGGCGTCGGGGTATCGCAGGTTCCCGGCCTTTCCAAGACGGCTCCCGTCCAAGTCCTGCTCTGAGGTTCGCGTGCTAACGCGGACAGGAGCGCGATGATGAACGCAGATTCGTCTTCCCTATCAATGCCCGCAACATCCAGGCGCGACACCCTCCTCGGCCGCATCGCCATCCTGTGGCGGGGTGATGAGGCGGAGCGCCGCAGCGCAGCCCCGCAGACCAGTCGGTTCAAGGCGGTCTTCGCGGCGCTCGCCGATGTCGGAATTCATGCCGAGCCGGTGGTCTACGAGGACGATGTCCTCGACGCCGTGCGCGAGCGGCTTGCCGCCTTCGACGGCGTGCTCGTCTGGGTCAATCCGATCCATGAGGGGCGCAGCCGTTTCCGTCTCGACGCCCTGCTGCGCGAGGTCGCGGCGAGCGGCCCCTGGGTGAGCGCGCACCCGGATGTGATCCTCAGGATGGGTACCAAGGAGGTGCTCTATACCACCCGAACGATGGGCTGGGGTTGCGACACGGCCCGCTATGCGACAATCGAGGCGATGCGCGCGGAACTGCCGGCGCGGCTGGGAGCCGGCCCGCGCGTGATCAAGCGCAACCGTGGCAATGGCGGCCAGGGCGTCTGGAAGGTTGAACTGTCTGCGGGCCCTCCTGACCAGACCATGGTGCGCGTGCTCGACGCGACCGCCGATGCAGCGGAGGAGATGGCGCTGGAGGCGTTTCTCGGGCGGTGCCGCGACTATTTCGACGACGGCTCCGTGATCGACCAGCCGTTCCAGGCGCGCCTCGGCGAAGGCGTGGTGCGTTGCTACATGGCCGGCGATCGCTGCGCGGGGTTCGGCCACCAGAAGGTCAAGGCGCTGGTCGAAGCGGCGGAGGCTCGCGCCGGAGCGGGGCCGCGGCTCTACACCTCCAATGCCGATCCGCGCTTCCAGCGCCTGCGCCGGATGATGGAGGACGAATGGACGCCGCAAATGATCTCCCTCCTTGGCGTTGCGCGCCGCGACCTGCCGATGATCTGGGATGCTGATTTCATGCTCGGCCCGGCTCGCGCCGATGGTTCCGACAGCTATGTGCTCGGCGAAATCAACGTCAGCTCGGTATTTCCTGTTCCCGAAGAGGCTCCGGTGGAGATCGCGCGTCGCGTCGCCGAACGGCTGCGCCCGAAGGGTTGAGCGGTCCGGCCTGCGCCTGAGGCGGCGAAATCAGCTGATCAGGCGCAGAGCGCGGAAGCTCGCATGGCCCTCGCGCCCCACGATGATGTGGTCGTGGACCGCGATGCCGAGGGGTTTGGCGATGTCGACGATCTGCTTGGTCATGACGATGTCGGCATGGGACGGTGTCGGATCACCGGACGGGTGGTTGTGGACGAGAATGATCGCGGTCGCCGACAGTTCCAGCGCGCGCTTCACCACCTCGCGCGGATAGACCGGCGTGTGGTCGACGGTCCCTTCTCCCTGCACCTCGTCGGCGATCAGGACGTTCTTCTTGTCGAGATAGAGCAGACGAAACTGCTCGCGCTCGGCATAGGCCATGGCCGTTCGGCAATAGTCGATGAGCGTGCTCCACGACGACAGGACCGGTCGCTGGAGCACCCTGGTCCGGCCGATGCGGATGGCCGTGGCGTGGACCAGCTTCAGTTCGGTGACGATGCCGGGTGAGACGCCATCGACTTCCGCGAGCCGCAGCTCCGGCGCGGCAACAACGTCGGCGAAGGAGCCGAAGCGCTTCAGCAGCGCCTTGGCGAGCGGCTTCACGTCGCGTCGCGGCACGGCGCGGAACAGGATCAGCTCGAGCAGTTCGTAGTCCGCCAGCGTATCGGGGCCGGCGTCGCGGAACCGGGCTCTCAATCGTTCACGATGGCCGTGGAAATGCGGCGCTTCGGCAAAGCCCGGACGATTCGGCTCCGTTTCGCTCGCCATCTCCGATACTCCTGCCCGGAACGGTAGCGGAGCCTTGCGGCTCCTCGCGCTCCGGTCGAATACGGATGGTCGGGATCGGTCGTTCGGCTGAAGTCCGGCCCCTTGCCGCCGGCGCCGGGCGGGCCGACCTTGGCGGCCACAATCAGGAGCTCCGCATATGGCAAGGTTCAAGGCAGTCGTGATCACGAAGGGCGAGGCAGGCACAAGCGCCGCGCTGACCTCGTTCGACGAGGCCGACCTCATGGAGGGCGACGTGACCGTGCGCGTGTCGCACTCCACGCTCAACTACAAGGACGGGCTCGCGCTGACGGGCAAGGCGCCGGTCGTGCGCCGCTTCCCGATGATCCCCGGCATCGACCTTGCCGGCGTGGTCGAAACCTCGTCCCATGCCGACTTCAAGCCCGGGGATGCCGTCATCCTCAACGGCTGGGGCACGGGGGAGACGCATCTCGGGGCCTATGCCGAGAAGTCGCGGGTCAAGGGCGACTGGCTGGTGCCGCAGCCGGTCGGCCTGTCCGCCGCCGAGGCCATGGCCATCGGCACGGCCGGCTATACGGCCATGCTCTGCGTCATGGCGCTGGAACGGCACGGCATCACGCCCGACCGCGGGCCCATGCTGGTGACCGGAGCCGCCGGCGGTGTCGGATCGGTCGCGACGGCGCTGCTGGCGAAGCTCGGCTACCATGTCGTCGCCTCGACCGGGCGGCCGCAGGAGGCCGACTATCTCAAGGGCCTCGGCGCGGCCGAGATCATCGACCGCAACGAGTTGTCCGCACCCGGCAAGCCGCTCGGCAAGGAGCGCTGGGCCGGCGCCGTGGATTCAGTCGGTTCGCACACGTTGGCCAATGCCCTGGCCATGACGCGCTATGGCGGCGCGGTCGCCGCCTGCGGTCTGGCACAGGGCATGGACCTGCCGGCTTCGGTGGCGCCCTTCATCCTGCGCGGTGTTTCGTTGCTCGGCGTCGATTCGGTGATGGCGCCCAAGGCGCTGCGGCTGGAGGCCTGGTCGCGGCTCGCCCGCGACCTCGACCGCGCCAGGCTGCAGGCGATCACCTCGACCATCCCGCTGGAAGGCGCGATCGATGCCGGCAAGGCCATCATCGAGGGGCGCATCCGCGGCCGCGTGGTCGTCACGATCGGGTGAGATCCTGCCTGGAACCGCAAGGCGGCGGGGCGCGTTGTCCCGCCGCCAGAATGGGGATCCGATGACCGAAACCCGCCGCGCCTTCCTGACGCTTCTTGCCGGGCTCGTCGCCGCGCCTGCCACGGCGCTGGCTCAGGCCGGTTACGCCCCGCCCATGCCGGGTCAGGCGCCGCCCACTTTCGGCGATGGGCCGCGGTTCAACGAGGAACTGCTGCGCCAGCAGCAGATCCAGCGCCAGCAGTTCGACGATTTCCAGCGCAGCCAGCAACGTGAGAGCCAGCGCAACCTCGACACGCTCCGCCGCCAGCAGGGCGACCAGCGCCGTGCCCTCGACGGCATCCAGCAAGGCCGTCTCGACCATGAGCGGCGGATGAGCGGCCAGCGCCGGCTTCAGGTGCAGGGCCGTCGCCCGCGCCGTCCGCTGACCGACGCCGAACGCGACCGCATCAATGCGGCGGCGGGCCGCTCGACCCGTTCGTCGACACCCAGCATCCTGATCGAGGACGGTCCGCGCAGGCGCGCGCGCCGCCGCCGCCGCTAACCGCGTTGCAAATCCGCCGTTGCGGTATGCGGTTGTTGGTGCAGGATTGTTGTCTGCCGTTCATCGCAACGGCGGAGTTTCGCCCGAAACCGGACAAGACCCCGTCATCCGGCCCGAAGACAGTCAAGACCGGCAGCCGATCCCGTCGGCTGGGGCAACAGAGGAAACGACCATGATCCTCAGATCGACAATCCTGGCTCTCGGCCTTGCGGCCGCATCCGTTCTCGCCGTGCCGCAGGTGGCTTCGGCGCAGACCGAGGACCAAATGGCCTCGCCCGAATTCCGGGGCGATGCGTATCGTCGTGGATGGCGCGGGGATCGCTGGCGTGATGATGGCTGGCGCGAGCCGCCGCCGCGCCCCTATCCGCGCCAGGACTACTACCGCCCGGCGCCGAGCTATGGCGGCCCGAACTGCCGCGTTTTCTATCGCGACGATGGCTGGGGCGGGCGTCAGGCGCTGCGCGAGTGCCAGGTCTGCGAGCCCGTCTGGGTGCGCGACGCCTGGGGCAACAGCTACCGCGAGAACCGCTGCCGCCGCGTCGTCCAGCGAGTCGGCTGAGCCGACTGGCGCTTGCACCGCAAAATGGCCATGTTCGGCTAGGAGTTTCGGCCGGACATGTCCAGAACGCGCCTCGTCATCTTCAGCATCGTCTGCGCCCTGATCGGCTTCGCGGCGCTGGCGACGTTCTGGTACAACCGCCCGACGGCGGTCAGCTTCGCCGTCGGACCGGCCGGCTCGGAATCGGCCAAATTTGTCGATGCGCTGCGGCTGGCGCTCCAGCGGGAGCGGTCGAGCGTCAGGCTGCGGCTGGTCTCATCCGATTCGCCGAGTGACAGCGCCGGCCGCATCGAGCGCGGCGATGTCGATCTCGCCGTCGTGCGCGCGGACATTTCCTTCCCTCCGACGGCGGTCGCCATCGCCGTCTGGCAGCGGAACCCGGTCATCCTCGCGGCCCCCGCCGGTTCCGGCATCGAGCGCTGGACCGACCTGCCCGGCAAGACCATCGGCGTGATGGGCCGGGGCATCGGCTTCAACATCCGGCTGATACAGACGATCCTGCGCGAACACGGCGTCCAGCCGTCGACCGTCAACATCGTCGAGGTCTTGCCGTGGGAAACCGCGGAGCTGGTCCGCAAGAAGACGATCCATGGGCTTGTCACGATCGGGCCACCCGCGTCGAAGCCGGTCGCCGACGCCATGGCCGGCCTGATCCGCGAAACGCCCGGCGGCAATGTCACGCTCGTGCCCGTGCGCGAGGCCGAGGCAATCGCCGACCGCGTGTCCTTCCTCGAATCAGTCGATGTGGTGCCGGGCTCGTTCGGTTCCAATCCGCCGCGCCCGGCCGAAACCTTCCCGACGCTCGGCGTGTTGCACTACCTCGTCGCGCGGCGCGGGCTCGACGATTCGCTCGCTTCGGAATTCACGCAGCAGCTGTTCACGCTGCGCCCGACGCTCTCGACGCAGCACCCGATCGCGCTGCGGATCGAGGTGCCCGATACCGAGAAGGGTTCGTCCGTTCAGGTCCATCCCGGCGCGCTGGCCTATCTGACCGGCGAGCAGAAGACTTTCGTCGAGCGCTACAGCGATTATCTCTATCTCGGCATATTCGGCCTGTCGCTCGGCGGCTCGGCCATCGCGGCGCTGGCCGGCTATTTCGGCTTCGGCCGTCGCGAGCGCGATCCGCGGCAGCTGCCGGAAGTGCTCGTCCTCCTTCGCGATGCGCGCGCGACGGACGATCCGGACGTGCTGGACGGTATCGCGCACCGGTCCGACGACATTTTCGTCGAGGCCGTCGAGGCGTCGAAGGGCCCGAACTTCGACCAGAACCGCTTCGCCACCCTGATGCTCGCCCTCGACCGGCTGAACGCCGCCATCGCAGACCGCCGGCGCGCCATGGCGATGATGTATGACGAGGATGAGGAACCCGAAGTGCGGCCGGCCGGGCAGGCGGAGCCCGTCGTCCTGCCGGTTGCCTCGCGGGGGTGACGGAGGCGGAACCCGGCGCTATAGGTGCGAACCTGCGCGGCACGGAGGGTTTCGGTGGCATCGGCGAAGACGGGCGGTCCCAGCAACGCGATCGAGGAGGCCTGCATCGCCAAGGGCATGCGGATGACCGACCAGCGACGCGTCATCGCGGGCGTCATCTCCGCCGCCGAGGACCATCCCGACGTCGAGGAACTGCATCGCCGCGCGAGCGCGGTCGATTCCAACATCTCGCTGTCGACCGTCTATCGCACCGTCAAGCTGTTCGAGGATTCCGGCATCATCACGCGCCACGCCTTCGGCGACGGGCGCGCGCGCTACGAGCCGATCCCGGAGGCGCACCACGACCATCTGATCGATCTCCGCTCGGGGCAGGTCATCGAGTTTCAATCCGAGGAGATCGAGCGCCTGCAGGCCGAGGTGGCCCGCAAGCTCGGCTACAAGCTCGTCGATCACCGTCTCGAACTCTATTGCGTGCCGCTTGATGAAGAGCGCTGATCGTCCGGGAACCGAATTCGGGCGCGGGGGCCCCAGTGTCTTCGACACGATCCGGGCGGCGGTCTGGGTCCTGATCCTCATCGTCGCGGCGCTGTTCATCCTGCCGGCGCAGATGATCGCCCATGGTTTCGGCCTGTCGGCCCGGCGGCGCATTCCGATGGTGTTCCATCGGCTGGTCCTGCGCGCCCTCGGCGCCAGGGTCACGGTGCGCGGCGAGCCGACCGAACACCGTCCCGTCCTGTTCGTGCCGAACCACGTCTCGTGGATGGACATCATGGTGCTGGGCGCGTTCTCGCCCATGTCCTTCGTCGCCAAGTCGGAAATCGCAAGCTGGCCGCTGTTCGGCTATCTCGCCAAGCTCCAGCGCTCGATCTTCGTCGACCGGGAGCGTCGCCAGTCGACCTCCAGGACCGCCAACGAGATGATCGACCGGATGCGCGAGGGCGAGCCGGTCGTGCTGTTCGCCGAAGGCACCTCGTCGGACGGCAATCGCGTCATGCGCTTTCGCGCGGCGCTGATCGGCGCGGCCGAGAGCCTGTCCAAGGCGACCGGCGAGACCGTCTGGATCCAGCCCATCGCGTTGGCCTACCGGCGCATCAACGGCCTGCCGTCCGGGCGCCAGCATCGGCCGCGCATCTCGTGGATCGGCGATATCGAGCTGATCCCCCACGCCTGGGCGCTGCTGAAGGACGGGGCTGTCGATGTCGATCTGATCTTCGGCAATCCCGTGCCCTTCGACCCGCAGGCCGAGCGCAAGGCGATCGCCCAGTATCTCGAGCAGCGCGTGCGCTTCCTGCATTCCGCCGCCCTGACCGGCAAGGACGAGCACCTGCCGCCGCTTGCGGCTCTCTGATCAGGGCCTGAGGTCGAGGCGCGCCAGCGCGGCGTCCATGAGTTCCGCCGGCAGCGGCATCACGGAACCATCCGCGGTCCAGATCAGCCAGGCTTCGACAGGTCGATCTGCATGGACCGACCCGAGCAGCGCCCGATAGATCGCGAGCTGGGCGACATAGACGTCGGACACGTCGGCCGGCGTGCGCGGCACGATCTCGTTGGTCTTGTAGTCGGCGATGACGATGCGCTCCGGCGCGATCAGCAGCCGGTCGATCTGGCCGGAGACCGGGCGACCCGCGAGACGACCGGCGAGCGGCACTTCGGGCAGGCTGCCAGCGCCGAACAGGTCGGCAAGGCGCGGATCGCCAAGAAGGCCGAGCGCGGTGCGGGCAATCTCATCGCCAAGCGCGACATCGAGGTCCGGCTGGCCGGCGAGGAACCTCGCGGCCGATTCCGTCCGCCGGTCAACTGGCACCGCTGGCAGCGACTGCAGGAGGCGGTGGGTCAGCGTGCCGCGCAGCAGGGCTTGGCGCCGCCGCTCCGTCGCCTCGGGCGTCGCGGGCAGTCGCGCCGCTGCGGCATCGGCATCCGAGGGCGTCACGCGGCGCAGCCGGGCCGGCGTGGGCGGAGCATCGCGCCCGATCCAGTCCGGTAGTACGATCGAGGCCGGCGCCGGGATTTGCGCCTCCTCCGCAGCGCCGCTGCCGTCCGGCCCCCGTCGCCACCGGCGCACGGTGCCATCTCCGTCATCGGCCGGTTCTTCGGCGGAATCGCCGCCGAGCGCGCGGGCGATGAGGTCGTACCAGACATCCGCTGTCGCCTTGCGCGGCCGCGCGCCGCAGACGATCAGCTTGTCGGCGGCGCGGGTCATGGCGACGTAAAGCAGGCGGTTGTATTCGTCGGCCTGGATGCTGCGCGCGGCCGCGCGCGCGAGGGCTACCGGTTCGACATCCGACTTCATCGAAGGCGACCAGACGAGCTGGGCGGGAGTGCCCTCCGGCATGTTCGGGCGCCGGATGCGAAACAGGCTGGGATCGTGCTGGCCGCCGGGCTTGCCCATCGTGTCCGCGAGGATGACGATATCGGCCTCGAGACCCTTGGCGCCGTGCACGGTCATGACGCGCACCTCGTCGCGGCCGATCTCCATGTCGCGCTTCACCTCCAGCGAGCCGGCGCGCAGCATGGCGACGAAGCCGTGGAGGGTCGGGATGTCGGTCGTCTCGAACGACAGTGCCAGGGACATGAACTCGTCGAGCGCATCCGCGGCTTCCGAACCGAGCCGGGCGAGCATTCGCCGCCGTCCCTGATCGCGCGACAGCACGCGGCCGTAGAAGGCGGCCGGCGTCAGCGTCAGCGCCTCCGTGCGCCAGCGCGCCATGAGGCCTGCGGCCGGGTGGTCGCTTTCGGCAAGCGCCTGCCAGAGCGAGCCGTCGCGGCCGCTTGCGAGATCGAACAATTCGTCCTCGCTCATGCCGACGAGCGGGCTCTTCAGCACGGCGGCCAGCGACAGATCGTCGTCCGACGTCAGCAGGCAATCGGCGAGGGCCATCAGGTCCATCACGGCGATATGCTCGCCAAGCACCAGCCGGTCGGCGCCGGCAACGGGCACGCCGGCATTCTTGAGCGCGCGGATGACCGCTTCGAACAGCGGACCTCGGCGGCGCACGAGAATCAGGATGTCGCCGGCGCGGATCGGCTGCGTCTTGTCGGGCAGGCGATCACGGCGTGCCAGCCACAGGCGCACATGGGCGGCGATCCGTGCGGCGAGCTTCGCGATCGGATCGGCGCGGGTGAGAGCATCGACGGGGGCCGGCCATGGCGGCGGCTCGTGCTCGTCCTCCGGCTCGACCGCCGGCCAGAGCTCGACCATGCCCGGCGCCTTCGACCGCGCGGCCTCATGGCCCGGCAGTACGGCGTCCTCGATGGTCAGGCCTCGGCGCGCCTCGGCGCCCTCGAACACCGCATCCACCGCGCTGAGCACGGCTGCGGTCGAGCGGAACGAGAAGGTGAGGTCCACGGTGCGGAATGGCCGTTCCGCCTTGCCGAAGGCCGAGGCGAAATGCCGGCGCATGCGGCCGAACCAGGCGGGATCGGCGCCCTGGAACGAATAGATCGACTGCTTCTCGTCGCCGACGACGAACAGCGTCCGCGGCCGCTCGCGCGCGCCCTCGCCCGCGGTGAACTCCTCGACCAGCCGCTCGACCAGCCGCCACTGGTCGGGGCTCGTGTCCTGCGCCTCGTCGACCAGGATGTGGTCGATGCCCTGGTCGAGCTTGTAGAGAATCCAGCGGGCGGAGACGCGGTCGAACAGCGCGCGGGTGCGCGCGATGAGGTCGGAAAAATCCAGCGCGCCGCGCGCGGCCTTGCGGCGTTCGACCTCGGTGGACATAGCATGGGCGAGGGTCAGCAGCGCGCCGGTGCCGTCGCGCAGCCGCACCGCCTTCAGCTTGGCGCGCAGCGTGACAAGGCGCTCCTGCTCATCGGAAAGCCTCGCGGCAAGCGCCGGCTCGGCGTCGCGCACCGGCTTGTTGACGATGGCCTTCCGCGGCTCGCCGGCCTTGGTGAAGAAGATATCCAGATAGGTCTGGCCGCCGTCCGCCTCGGCGGCCGCAAGGCGGAGAAGGCCGGCCGCTTCGCGGTCGCGCGTCGCTGTCGAGGCCTGCGCGATGGCGTCGGCGACGGCCGTCCACTCGGAGGCCGGGATCAGCGCCTCGCCGACGATGGCCGCTTCCAGCGCCGCCTCGGTCTCGTCCGGCATCAGGCCGAGCGTGGCCCCGAGGCTGGCGGCCACGCGCTCGACTGAACCCTCCGCGCCGATCAACCGTTCGATGTCCTTGCGCGCGGCAACAGCCTCGTCGAGCAGGTCGTCGACGGTCTGGTCGGCGGCGAGCGTCGACAGGAAGGCGAAGGCCTGGCCGAGCCGCCCGGCGGGATCGGCCGCCGCCTCGAGCAGCACGGCGAGCCGCGCCCGCTGGGCGAGTTCCCCGCCAGCGCGGTCGTCCAGCACGGTGAACTGCGAGGCGACATTGGCCTCGAAGGGAAACTGGTGCAGCACGCGTTCGCAAAAGGCGTGGATGGTCTGCACCTTCAGGCCGCCGGGCGTCTCCAGCGCCTCGGCGAAGAGCCGACGCGCGCGCTTCAGGCGGTCGCGCGAGGGAACCTTGCCATCGAGTTCGCCGAGAACCTTCGCAAGAGCGAAATCGTCCATCAGCGCCCATTCGCCGAGCAGCGCGAAGACCCGGTTCGCCATCGTCGCCGCCGCGGCCTTGGTGAAGGTGAGGCAGAGGATGGCGCCGGGCGGCGTGCCGGCCAGCATCAGGCGCACGACGCGGCGAGCCAGAACGTAGGTCTTGCCGGAGCCGGCATTGGCCGCCACCCAGGCCGAGACGGCGGGGTCGGAGGCATTGAGCTGGGCGGCTGCCGCCTGAGGTGGAACGATGAAGCGCCGGCTCATTCGCCGCCTCCCGCCGCCGACCATTCCTTCACCCGCGCGAGATGGGCGTAGTCGTTGGAACGTCCGCCGACATATTTCGGCATGGTCCAGGACTTGTAGCCCTGGGCCGGGTTCTCGTAGGCGTCAATCAGCGCCTTGAGGTTGGCGAGCGTCTCCGTGGCGACCTGCGCGGCGGGCCGGTCGAGCTTCACCGGCTTGAACTCGCCGGCGGGGTCGCGGCCGCCGAGCTTCACATAGAGGAAGCCGTCGACAAGAAGATCGGGCGGGATGGCGGGGAAGCCGCCGTTCATGAGCACGGCCGCCTCGAGCGGCAGCTGCGGATTGAGGCCGACCATGACCTCCCTGTCGCCGGGCACGCTGCCGGTCTTGTAGTCGACGATTTCGGCCTTGCCGGCGGCGGATACGTCGATCCGGTCGGCCTTGGTCACCAGCGTGAACGTCCGGGCGGCGACCGTCTCCCAGTCGATGCGACCGAAATCCTCGGCATGGACGGTCGGGAAGGCGAGGCGACGCTCGGCATCGGCCGATGCGAACCAACTGGCGATGCGTGTGAACCGCGGCCACCAGACCGCGCGCACGGAGGGGTCGTCCCAGAAGGCGGCGAAATGCTCGCGGCCGATGGCGAGCAGCCGCGCGACAGGGTCGGCAGGCGCGCCGCCAGCGGAGACTTCGCGCGCGAAGGCGTCGAGTACACCATGGATCAGCGTGCCGCGCTCGGCCGCGCCCGGCGTCTGGTCCAGCGGTTCGAGCGGCGCAAGATGGAGGACGTGGCGGGCATAGACCGCATAGGGGTCGCGCTGCAGCGTCTCGATCTCGGTGACCGAGAGGCGATCGGGCCGGAGCGCCACCGGCGGTTTCGGTTCGGGGCGCGGTGCCGGCCGGGCCTCGCCGGCCGTCTCGAACGCGCCGGCGAGGGCCAGCCAGTCCGCGCCGCGCGCCACGAGCCCTGCCCACGCCTCCGGACCGGCCACCGCCGCGAGGCGCTGAAGCCAGCGGGAGGGGACGGTCGGTACGCCGCCGGCCTTCGCCGCGCGGGTCATGACCACGCGGGGATTGCCGAGGAGCTGGCAGAAGTCGTGGGCGGCAAGGCCGATCCGGCGCTCCGGCGGGTCGATGCCGAAGCTCGCTCGCATGGCGCGGTTGAGCCATGGATCGAGCTTCGGCTCGCCCGGCCAGGAGCCCTCGACGAGGCCGGCGAGCACGACGCAGTCGGCATCCAGAAGGCGCGCCTCGGGCAAGCCGAGCACGCGGATACGTGCGCCGGGATCGGCGGCGACCCGCACGATCTCGGTGGCGACAAGTGCATCGAAGGCCGGCGAATAGTCGTCGGGCGGAACGGCGAAGGTCGTTGCAGGCCCCTGCATCGCCTTTTCGAGCAGGGCGACGGTCTCGGCAAGGCCGAGGGTCTCCGCATCGAGGCCGAGATTGCCGATGGCCGCGAGATGAGCGCCGGCAAGCTCGGAGAGCATCGGCGCGGCTTGCGCGCGCAGGCCCGCCAGCGGTGCCAGCGCGGCGATGACGCGATCCATCAGAGCCCGGCCCGACGCCAGCGCGGGGGCGCCCACCCGGCTGGCCGGGTCGTGAAGCCGCTGCCTGACTTCGACTCCGGCTCCTGCGAGCACTGCGGCATAGCCGGCGAGGCCGCCAGTCGGACGCAGGCCACGCAGCGCCTTCAACTCGATTGCCGCGATGGCGGCGGCCTTCTGCTCGCCCGGCAGGCCGAAACTCGCCGCCGGTTGCGACAGCAGCGCGAGCAGATCGGCGGGAGCGGGATCGTCCAGCGCCAGAGCGGCTACCAGCCGCGCCACAGCGCCGGCGGGCGTCGCCGCCAGCGGCCGGCCACCGGAATCGTCCACCGCGACGTTCCAGCGCGACAGCTCGGCAACGACCCGGCCGGCAATTGCCCGGTCGGGCGTGACGAGCGCGGCGGAGCGCTCGGGGTCCTCGGCGATCTCGCGCAGCAGGACCGCGATGGCGAGCGCCTCGTCCCGCTCGTTGGCGGCCTCGATGACGGCGACCCCTGCAAGCGAAGGCGCGGCATCGCCCGGCACCCGCTCGGCCCATCGGTCGGTGGTCGCCGCCGGCCGCATGGCTTCCGACAACAGCGCCTCCCGGCCGGGGAGTGCTGGCGGCGCGATCGCCTCGACCTCGTCGCGGGCGATGCCGAGATGGCCGATCAGCCGCTTCAGGCCGAATTGCGGATGGGCATGGGCCGCCGCCGCGCCACCGGTGCCGATAGCATCCCAGGCGGCATCGTCGAGGTGCTGGTCGAGACCCGGCAGGACCAGCGCTCCGTTGGGGTGGCGGGCGACGGTTGCCAGCAATTCGCGCGTCGCGGGGATCGAGCCGGTGGAGCCGGCTGCGACGATGGGGCCGGGCAGCGCCGCGAGCCGGATCGTCTCGGCCGCGATCAGCCGGTCGCGCCGCACCGCCGGTTCCTCCTGCCCGATGGCTCGGAGGTGGGCGGGCCAGTGCTCGGTGGCGATGGCGAGAAAGGCGCGCGTCATGCGCCAGAACTCGTCGAGGCTGGAATCCACGATGGCGTCGAGGCCGGTCCACGGCACCCGCTCGGTCTCGGCCTGATCCATCAGGCGCATCAGATCGGCCGCGAGCGACAGAGCGTCGCCGGTGGAGGTCGAGACGACGAGCGGATCGCGGTCGCCGAGCTTCATGACCGCGCGGTCGACGGAGGCCGCCCACTGCCGGACGAGGCCGGCCAGCGTCAGGCGGCGGTCCAGCCCCGGCATGGCGGGCGCGATGGCGTCAAGACCGAGTACGTCGAGCGGGCTCGGGTCGGCGAACGCCCATTCGTCCTCGTCGACGTCGCCGATGGGCGCGATGCGCGGCAGCAGGACAGCCCGGTCCCCGGCGATCTCGGCGAAGACATCGCGCATGGCGCGGCAGGCGCGCCGGTTCGGCAGAAGGATGGTGCCCGAGGCGAGCGAAAGCGGGTCGGCCGCGTCAGGCCAGCCGGGCACGACGCGGCCGTCGAGGATCGCCCTCGCAAGCGTCCTCAGATGCGGCCTTGAGGCGGGAATGGTGAGGACGCGCGGGCGGCTCGGCATGGTTGCTAGTGGTGGAGCGCCACGGGCTATTCGGCAAGGGGCTCGCTGGCAGCAGTGCTTACAGGAGGGGGCTTATCGGCTCCCTTTACGCCGGCGGCGTGTAGCCCTTCGGCAGGCGCGCCCGTTCGATCTGCGCGAGGTCGCAGGCGACATCGACCATGGCCGAGAAGTCGTTCTGCCCGTAGCCGCGCGAGCGCGCCTGCGAGAAGGCCTCGCGCGCAGCGGCTGCCACGGGCACCGGCACGCGTGCGGCATTGGCCGCCTGCACGATCAGCGTCAGGTCCTTGTGGGCGAGGTCGATGGAGAAGCCCGGCTCGGTGTCGCCGGCCAGCACCTTGTTCGGCCAGTTGACCTTGAGCTGGCCGTTGGTCGCCGTGGTGCCGTAGAGCACGTCGAGGGTCTTCGTGAGGTCGAGGCCGAAGCGCTGCGACAGGCTCAGCGCCTCGGCGTTGAGCTGGCAAAGGATGATGGCGAGGTAGTTGTTGACCAGCTTCATGCGCGTGCCCGCGCCCGGCCCGCCGGAATGATGGATGGTCGTGCCCATGGCGTTGAGGAGCGGCAGCACGCGCTGGTAGTCGGCATCGTCGGCGCCGACCATGAACAGGCTCTGGCCGCGGTCGGCGTGCCAGGCGAGGCGGCCGATAGGGGCGTCCACGGCGGTCATGCCGCGACGCCGCGCCTCGCTGTGCAGGAGGTCGGTCGTATCGGGGTCGATGGTCGAGAGGTCGAGGATGAGCGTGCCCGGCCTGGCGTGGTCAAGGATGCCACCGGGTGCGAGGATTACCTCGTGAACTTCCTTGCCCGTCGGCAGCACGGTGACGACGATGTCGCAGGCGGCGGCGATCTCGGCCGGCGTGCCGCGCTTCGCGCCGAGTTCGACCAGCGCCTGCACCGGCGCCTCGACCACATCGTGGACGACGAGCGCGAAGCCCTTGGTCTGGAGGTTCGAGGCCATGCCCCTGCCCATCTTGCCCAGTCCGATGAAACCGACCGTCATGCCTGTCCTCCCCATGTCTCTCTTGTGCGGCGGCCGGGCCGGCGTCATGGTCCGCCCCTCGCGAAGGATGCGGAGCCTAGCCAGCCGATGAATGCCTTGCACCCTCAGCCCACGCATGCCTCGCCCGCCGGCTGGCCGGGCGACATCTTCGCCGCGCTGAAGGCGGCCAAGGTGCGCCAGGTCGCCTATGTGCCGGATGGCGGCCATGCCGAACTGATCCGCGCTGTCCATGCCGATCCGGCCATGGTCGCGATCCCGCTGACCACCGAGGAGGAAGGCGTCGCGCTGACCTCCGGCGCATGGCTCGGCGGCGACCGGGCCTGCCTGCTGATGCAGTCCTCGGGCGTCGGCAATTGCGTCAACATGTTCTCGCTGGTGCGGAACATGGGCGGGCCGTTCCTGACCTTCGTGACGATGCGTGGCGAGTGGGGCGAGTTCAATCCGTGGCAGGTGCCCATGGGCACCGGCACACCCGATGCGTTCCGTCTGATGGGCGTGCATGTCCTGCGCGCCGACAAGCCCGCCGAAGTCGGTCCCGCTGCGGCCGCCGGCATCCGCATGGCCTATGAGGGCGGCAATGCTGTCGCGGTGCTGCTCGGCCAGCAGCTCGTCGGGGCGAAGGTGTTCGTGAAATGAGCCAAGCGTTCAACCGCCTCGATCGCCGCGCCGTCGTTGCCCGCCTGCTGGCGGAGCGCGGCGAAGCCATCGTCGTCACCGGCCTCGGCTCGCCGACCTATGACGTCGCCGCCTGCGGTGACAACGACCGCAACGTCTATCTCTGGGGCGCGATGGGCGGCTGCGCCGTGATGGCGCTCGGCATCGCCCTGGCGCGACCGGACACGCCGGTCATCGCCGTCACCGGCGATGGCGAGATGCTGATGGGCGTCGGCTCGTTCGCGACCATCGCCATGCAGCAACCGAAGAACCTCACGGTTGTCGTGCTCGATAACGGCCTCTATGGCGAGACCGGCGGGCAGGCGAGCCACGCGGTCGTGGCAGATCTCGCGGGGATCGCCAAGGCCTCCGGCATCGAGGATTCCAGGCTGATCGATGGCATGGACGAGGTCAACCGGCTGGCGGTCCGAGCAACGTCGACCGCCAACGGCCCCTGCGTCGCGGTCGTCAAGATCGACCAGACGGAGCGCGAGCGCGTCCTGCCGACACGGGATGGCCACGCCATTCGCGCGCGCGCGAGGCAGTCACTGGGGCTTTCGATCGACTGATGGCCCTCTCCGCCGACGAACTCGAGCGTTACGCGCGGCACATCGTGCTGCGCGAGGTCGGCGGTCCCGGTCAGCAGAAGCTCGGCCGCGCCCGGGTGCTGGTCATCGGCGCCGGGGGGCTCGGCGCGCCGCTCCTGCTTTATCTCGCGGCGGCCGGCGTCGGGACGATCGGCATCGTCGACGACGATGCGGTGGCGCTCTCCAACCTCCAGCGGCAGGTGATCCACCGGACCGACGACGTGAACGTCCTGAAGACGGAAAGTGCCGCGAATGCGATCCGTCGCCTCAACCCGCATATCGAGGTGATCGGCCATGTCACGCGCCTTTCCGCCGGCAATGCCCGCGATCTCGTGCGCGGCTACGACGTCGTCGCCGACGGCTCGGACAATTTTGCCACGCGCTATGCGGTGTCGGACGCATGCTTCCACGAGAAGAAGGCTCTGGTCACGGCGGCCGTCGGCACGTTCGATGCGACGCTGACCACCATCCGGGGGCATGAGACCGGAGCCGACGGAGCGCCGAACCCGACCTATCGCTGCCTGTTTCCCGACGCGCCGCCGCCCGGCGTTGTGCCAACCTGCCAGGAGGCGGGAATCGTCGGCGCGCTCACCGGCATCGTCGGCTCGATGATGGCGATGGAGGTGATCCGCGAGATCGTCGGCTTCGGCGAGGGCCTCGTCGGCCGCCTCCTGATGATCGACACGCGCGCCATGCGTTTCGAGACGGTGCGCTATCGCTGGGACCCCGCCAATCCGCTGAGCGGGACGAGCCGCTAGGGTACGGCACGGCAATATCGGCCAGAGGCCGTCGCGCGAAAGCAGGCCCAGACCTTCCACCTCAACTCCGTGATCGACCCGGCCGAACAAGCCGCGCCGGGCCCTGCTCCGCGCGACTTCCCGCATGCGGCGACGGGGCTGGACAAGATCGACGACGTTCGTAAGATGCAAATGATTTGCAGAAGCATGAGCAAAGAGACATGACGCCGCGTCGCCGTTCCATTCGTTCCCGCTGTTTCCCCGCACTCGCGCTGCTCGCCGGAATCGCAGGCCTCGCGCTTCCCGCAGGCGCAAACGAGGGTGCCGAGCGCCCGCCGCGCCAGAGCGAGGTCGATTCCGAGCATATGTTCGGCTTCACGGTGGGTTCGGACATCGAGGAGCCCGGCTCGATCGTGCCGCACTTCAACACCGCCGCAGCCTTCGGCCGCCGCGGCCGGCTCTACAGCGTGATCGACCAGAACTTCGAGCTGAAATACGGCCTTGCGCCCGGTGTCGCGGTCGCCGCCGCCTTCAACGGGATCGCGGCGCGTGCTCGCGGGGTGCCCGGCCTGCCCGACACCTATTCGGGCGGGGCCAGCGGCGTCGGGCTGTCGGCGCGATTCCAGATTCTCGACCGGCAGAAGAGCCCGGTCGGCCTGACTCTCGATGTCAATGGCGGCTACGACAGCCGCGATCCTGGCACGGCACGGGCTGCCACCGTCTGGTCCGGCGGCGTGCGCGCAGCCTTCGATTCAGAGTTGATCTACGACCGGTTGTTCGCAGCGGTGAACATCGGCCTCGACACCCAGACGCGCGCCAGCGCTGATCTGCCGTGGACCGAGCGCAGTTCCGGCACGTTCGTCGCCGCATCCGTGTCGGCGCGCCTCGCGCCCGGCGTCTTCGTGGGGTTGGAAGCGAGCTACCGGAGGGCTTACGAGGGACAGGCGCTCGGCCGTTTCCAGGGCGATGCCTTCTATCTCGGTCCGAGCATCTATCTGACGTCAGGGCGCAGCTGGCTGACGCTTTCGGTCGCCACGCAGATCCGCGGCCACGAGGTCGGGGGCTCTTCGGGGCTCAACCTGCGCGAATTCGAGCGCCACCGGGTGCTTCTGGTCTTTGGCAAGCCGCTGTAGGGACTGCGGGCGGCGCAAGCCGCCGCCCCCGGGCCTCAGAGCATGGACGGCAGCACGCGGTCCGGCGGCTTGTGGCCGTCCATGAAGGCCTTGATGTTGACGATGACCTTGTCGCCCATGTCGACGCGGCCCTCGATGGTGGCCGAGCCCATATGGGGCAGCAGCACCACCTTGCCAGCCTTGGCGAGCTTGATCAGGCGCGGATTGACCGCCGGCTCGTGCTCGAACACGTCGAGGCCGGCACCGGCGAGGTCGCCCGCCTCGATCATGCGGGTCAGCGCCACTTCGTCGATGATCTCGCCGCGCGCGGTGTTGACGATATAGGCGTCCTTCTTGAGCAGCTTCAACCGGCGCGCCGACAGGAGATGGTAGGTCGCCGGCGTATGCGGGCAATTGACCGAGACGATGTCCATGCGGGCGAGCATCTGGTCGAGGCTCTCCCAGTAGGTCGCATCCAGCGCCTGCTCGACTTTCTCAGGAAGGCGGCGGCGGTTGTGGTAGTGGATCTGCATGCCGAAGGCGGCGGCGCGGCGCGCCAGAGCCTGGCCGATCCGGCCCATGCCGACGATGCCGAGGCGCTTGCCGTGGACGCGCTTGCCGAGCATCCAGGTCGGCGCCCAGCCGCCCCACTCGCTGTGTTCGAGCACTTCCAGGCCTTCGGCGAGGCGGCGCGGCACGGCGAGGATCAGCGCCATGGTCATGTCGGCGGTGTCCTCGGTCAGCACGCCCGGCGTGTTGGTGACCGTGATGCCGCGCTGGATGGCGGTTGCGACGTCGATATTGTCGACGCCGTTACCGAACTGGGCGATCAGGCGGAGCTGCGGGCCGGCCTGCGACAGCAGCGCCGAGTCGATCTTGTCGGTGATGGTCGGCACCAGCACCTCGGCGCTTTTCACCGCGGCGACCAGATCGGCCTGGCTCATCGGCTTGTCGTCGACGTTGAGGCGCGTTTCGAACAGCTCGCGCATGCGCGTTTCCACCGAATCCGGCAGCTTGCGCGTCACCACGACGAGCGGCTTCTTGCGGTTCGCCATTCCCCAACCTCTGATCCGTCCTTGGCGGCGGGCATTTTTGCCCGGCCCGTCAAGCGTGTCTTAACCCTGAGCGGCGACACTGGCCGCGAGGCGACACGTCTATCAGATGGGTCGCCCGAGACAAAGCGGCCGTCCCCCCGACCTTACCCGTCTTTCGGAAGGGGGCGCGCGGCCGGCAATGCGTGTGGGTTGCGTATGCGTCGTCTGAGCGTCAGCGCGGTTGCGGCCGCATTTCTCGCCGCGTTCGCGGCTCCGGCTGCGGCGGCAGAGGTGACGGGCTCGCTGGGCTCGCAGACCCGGCTGCCGGTTCCGCGTTTCGTCAGCCTGAAATCCGAGCGCGTCAACGCCCGCATGGGCCCGACCCGGGACCATCAGGTGATCTGGATCTACCAGCGCGCGGGCCTGCCGGTGGAGGTCACCGCCGAGTTCGACAACTGGCGGCGCATCCGGGATCACGAGGGCACCGAGACCTGGGTGTTCCATTCGATGCTGTCCGGCCGGCGCACCGCCATGGTCATGGCGCGCGGCAATGCCGGCGAGCTCGTGTCGCTGATGAACCGCGCCGGCGGCGAGCGGATCGTCGCCCGCGTCGAGCCGAGGGTGCAGGGCACCGTGCGCTCCTGCACGGGAACGTGGTGCCGCTTCACCGGCGAGGGCTTCGACGGCTGGGTCGAGCAGAACCGGCTCTGGGGCGTCTATCCGAACGAGCGGATGGACTGACGCTCAGGCCGCGATGACGCGTTCCAGAACCTTGCGCGCGCGCGCCTCGATCGCCGGGCGTGCGACGTGCCGGCCGCCATCGACGACCCGGCGGCCCGAGACATAAACTTCCGATACCGCCCCGGCCGACGGGCCGAATATCCAGGAATCGATCACGGCGTCGCCGGTTCGTCCCGCAAACGCGATGTGGCCGGCATCGAGCACGACGAAATCGGCCGGCGCGCCGACGGCGAGGCCGACCGTCCCGAGGCCGAGGGCCTGCGCGCCGCCGGCAAGGCATGAATCGAACAGGGTCCGGCCGGTCGAAGCGTTGCGGGGGCTGAGCGCATTGCGACGGCGGGTCAGGAAGCGCTGGGAATATTCGAGCATCGAGAGCTCGGCCGTTGCCGAGATGGCGACGTTCGAATCGGTGCCGACACCGAAGCGCCCGCCCCGGCCGCTGAAATCGACGCCCTCGAACAGGCCATCGCCGAGATTGGCCTCGGTGATCGGGCAGAGGCCGACAACCGCCCCGGCCCTCGCCATGGCCGTTCTCTCGTCTGCGTCCGCATGGGTCGCATGGATGAGGCACCAGCGTTCGGATAGTGGCACCGTATCGGCGAGAAGAGCGATGGGTCGCGCGCCATGCGCTGCGAGGCAGTCATCGACTTCCTTCACCTGCTCGGAGACGTGGATGTGGATCGGGCAATCGGGAAAAGCGCCAGTCAGCAGCCGCAGCTCATCCTGCGTCACCGCCCGCAGCGAGTGCGGGGCGATGCCGAAACGCCCGCGCGCGTAGGAGGCCGCCGCCCCCGCCGCGCCGCCCGCCACCCGCCCGAACAGGTCGAGATCGCAGATGAACCGGCGCTGGCCTTCGCCCGGCGGCTGACCGCCGAAGCCGGAATGCGCGTAGAAGACCGGCAGGAGCGTGATCGCAAGGCCGGTCTCCGCCGCTGCCGCGACGCAGCGCCGGCCAAGCTCGGCCGGATCGGCATAAGGGCGGCCATCCCGGTCGTGATGGAGATAGTGGAACTCGCCGACGGTGGTGAGCCCGGCTTCCAGCATCTCGACATAGGCGAGCGCTGCGATCGCCTCGACATCATCGGGATCGAGCGCCAGCGCGAAGCGGTACATCCAGTCGCGCCAGGTCCAGAACGAATCGTCGCCGGCGCCAGCGACCTCGGTCAGGCCGGCAATGCCGCGCTGGAAGGCGTGGGAGTGCAGGTTGGGAAGGCCGGGCAGGGCAAAGCCGCGGATGCGCACTGCATCGGCGGCCGGCGCTCCTTCGTCGACCGCCGCGATGATCCCGTCCGCGCCGATGGAGAGAACGATGTTCTCCCGCCAGCCCTGCGGGGTGAGTGCCTTGTCCAGATGGAACTTGTCCATCGCCGTCTCCATGCTACGGTCCATCGCCTAGCATTGTTGGGCGAGGAATACGACGTGCCGCGAGATTGTCATGCGCGTTGACCGGCTTTTTCGCGACGCGCGGCTCGCGACCATGGCCGGGGGCGGTCCGAACGGTGGCCTCGGCCTGATCGAGGACGGTGTCGTCGCCACCGAGGGCGGACGCGTCGTCTATGTCGGAGCTCGCGCGGACGCGCCGCGTCTCGATCCCGTCGAAACCGTCCGCTGCGAAGGCCGCTGGATCACGCCGGGCCTGATCGACTGCCACACCCATCTCGTCTATGGCGGCGACCGCGCCCATGAATTCGAGCTACGGCTGAAGGGTGCGAGCTACGAGGAGATCGCACGCGCCGGCGGCGGTATCGTCTCCACCGTCAAGGCGACGCGGAGCGCCAAGCCACGCGATCTCGTTGACCAGACGCTGCCCCGCCTCGACGCGCTGATTGCCGAAGGCGTCACCACGCTCGAGGTCAAGTCGGGCTACGGCCTCGACCTCGAGACCGAGCAGAAGCAGTTGCAGGTCGCGCGCTCGCTGCCGGAGCACCGCGATATCGGGGTGGTCACGACGTTCCTCGGCGCCCATGCGCTGCCGCCGGAGGCGAATGGCGACAAGCAGGCTTATATCGACCTCGTCTGCCACAAGATGATCCCGGCCATCGCCCGCCATGGTCTCGCGGATGCCGTGGACGCCTTCTGCGAGGGTATTGCCTTCTCCGTCGAACAGACGGCGAAAGTGTTCGGCGCGGCGAAGGCGCACGGCCTGCCGGTGAAGCTCCATGCCGACCAGCTCTCGAACCTGCACGGAGCGCGGCTCGCCGCTGATCACGGCGCGCTGTCCGCCGACCATCTCGAATATACCGACGAGGCAGGCGCAGCGGCCATGGCGAAGACCGGTACGGTCGCGGTGCTGCTGCCGGGCGCCTATTATTTCATCCGGGAGACGCAGGTGCCGCCCGTTGCCCATTTCCGCAAACACGGCACGGCTATCGCGCTCGCCACCGACTCAAATCCCGGCTCGTCGCCGCTGACCTCGCCGCTGCTCACGATGAACATGGGTGCGACGCTGTTCCGGCTGACGGTCGAGGAATGCCTCCTCGGCTTCACCCGCAATGCGGCCAGGGCGCTCGGGCGCGACGATATCGGCGTGCTGGAACCCGGTCGGCGCGCAGATATCGCGATCTGGTCGGTGGAGCAGCCGGCCGAACTGGTCTATCGGATCGGCTTCAATCCGCTGTACCAGCGCTACCGAGGCGCCTGATGACCGACATGATCCGCGCCGGCGGCAACCGGCTCTCGCTCTGGCGCGCCGTGGCGGCGGGCTCAACGCCTGCCCTCGACCCATCGACACGTGCGGCCATCGCCAAAGGCCACGATCTCCTGATGGCCAAGGCGCGGGGCAACGACGCCGTCTATGGCGTCAATACAGGCTTCGGCAAGCTCGCCAGCGTCCGCATTCCCGCGGAGAAGCTGGCGGAGTTGCAGGTCAACATCGTCCGCTCGCATCAGGCTGGCGTCGGAGAACCCTTGTCCGATCCCGTCGTGCGGCTGGTGCTGGCGCTGAAGGCCGCAAGCCTTGCTCACGGTGCTTCCGGCGTGCAGCCGGAAACCGTCGATCTCCTGGTCGCCATGCTGGCCAAGGGCGTGCTGCCGGTGATCCCGGCTCAAGGATCGGTCGGCGCATCCGGAGACCTCGCGCCCCTGGCTCACCTTGCCGCCGTGCTGATCGGCGAGGGCGAGGCGGTGCTGAACGGCGTCCGCATGGATGGCGGCGCGGCGCTGGCCAAGGCCGGCCTGAAACCGGTGGTGCTTGGTCCCAAGGAGGGGCTGGCCCTGCTCAACGGCACGCAGGTCTCGACCGCGCTGGCACTCCACGGCCTGTTCCTGATCGAGAACGCCTTCGCCGCCGCTCTCGTGACGGGGGCGCTTGCGACCGACGCAATCGCCGGGTCCGACACGCCCTTCGACGCGCGCATCCACACGCTGCGCGGCCAGCCCGGCCAGATCGCGGTCGCCGCCGTGCTGCGCGCCTTGATGGAAGGCAGCGAGATTCGCCGCTCGCATCTCGCGGACGACCCGCGCGTGCAAGACCCCTATTCGATCCGCTGCCAGCCACAGGTGATGGGCGCGGCGCTCGATGTGATCGCCTCGGCGCAGGCCATGCTGACGCACGAGGCGAGCGGCGTCACCGACAACCCTCTGGTCATGGCCGACAATGGCGATGTGCTCTCGGGCGGCAACTTCCACGCCGAGCCGGTCGCCTTCGCCGCCGACATGCTGGCGCTGGCCGCCTGCGAGGTCGGCAATCTCGCCCAGCGGCGCTGCGCCATGCTGGTCGATCCGGTCCTGTCCGGCCTGCCCGCCTTTCTCGTCCGCGAGCCGGGGCTCAATTCAGGTTTCATGATCGCGGAGGTGGCAAGCGCCGCGCTCGCCTCCGAGAACCGCCAGAAGGCGGCGCCCGCGGTAACCGACACGATCCCGACCTCGGCGAACCAGGAAGATCATGTCTCCATGGCCACCCATGGCGCGCGCCGGCTCGGAGCCATGGCCGAGAACCTCTGCCGCATCATCGGCATCGAGGCGCTGATGGCGGCTCAGGGCATCGACATGCGCGGCCCCTTGCGGACCAGTCCGCTTCTGGAGAAGGCCCATGCCGCCGTCCGTGGCATTGCGCCTATTCTCGACGTCGACCGGCCGCTCTCCGCCGAGATGGAACGTGCCGCGGCGCTTGTCGCCTCGGGCGGCCTGACGCGACCCTTCGGCCATGTGGTCGAGCGGCTCTTTGGAGACAGTGCATGAGCCCCGTCACCGTCATCCCGGGCGATGGCCCGCTGGTCCTCGGCCAGCCGCATATCGGCACGATGATCCCGCCGGAGGTCTCGGTCGAACTGAACGATCTCGGCCGTTCGGTGCCGGATACCGACTGGTGGATCGACCGGGTCTATGCCGGGATCGCCGCGCGGACCGGCGCGACCCTCGTGCAGCAGAACATCTCGCGCTTCGTCATCGACGTGAACCGCGACCCCTCCGGCGTCTCGCTCTATCCGGGACAGAACACCACGACGCTCTGCCCGACGACGACCTTCGACGCCGAGCCGATCTACCGCGAGGGCTGCGAGCCCGGACCGGCGGAGGTCGCAAGGCGCAGGAGCCTCTATTTCGCGCCGTTCCACGCGGCCATGGCCGCGGCCATCGAGACGGCGCGGATTCGCCACGGCTACTGCGTCCTTTACGACTGTCATTCGATCCGCTCGGTGGTGCCGAACCTGTTTCCCGGCACGCTGCCGGTGTTCAACATCGGCACCAATGGCGGAGCATCCTGCGCGCCGGCGATCCGTGAGGCGGCGGTCCGCGAGGCCGAAGGCTCGGGCATGACCTTCGTTGCCGACGGGCGCTTCAAGGGCGGCTGGATCACCCGTCACTACGGCGCGCCCGAGCGGCGGGTCCATGCCGTCCAGATGGAGCTCGCGCAGTCCGCCTACATGGCGGAGGCACCGCCCTGGACCTATGACGAGGCGGTGGCCGCGAAGACCGAAGCGGTTCTCGACCGCATCGTCGCGGCGATCCTCAAAGCAGCAAAGCAAGTGGAGGCCTGACCATGGCGACGCGTCTCGACAATTCGCGCGTGATCCGCGCGCCCCACGGCCTCGAAATGTCGGCCAAGAACTGGGGCGCGGAAGCGGCCCTGCGCATGCTGATGAACAATCTCGACCCCGACGTCGCCGAGCGGCCGAACGAGCTGGTCGTCTATGGCGGCATTGGCCGCGCCGCCCGCGACTGGGAGAGCTTCGACCGGATCGTCGCCTCGCTGCGCTCGCTCGATGGCGACGAGACGCTGCTGGTCCAGTCCGGCAAGCCGGTCGGCATCTTCCGCACCCATGCCGATGCGCCGCGCGTTCTGATCGCCAATTCCAACCTCGTGCCGGGCTGGGCGAACTGGGATCATTTCAACGAGCTCGATAAGGTCGGGCTGATGATGTACGGCCAGATGACCGCGGGATCGTGGATCTATATCGGCAGCCAGGGCATCGTGCAGGGCACCTACGAGACCTTCGCGGAGGTCGCGCGCCGGCACTATGGCGGTTCGCTGAAGGGCAAGTGGGTCCTGACCGGCGGTCTCGGTGGCATGGGCGGCGCCCAGCCGCTGGCCGCCACCATGGCCGGCGCCTCGATGATTGCGGTCGAGTGCCAGCCGAGCCGCATCGAGATGCGGCTGCGCACGCGCTATCTCGACGCCGAGGCGAAGACCATCGACGAGGCGCTGGAGATCGTCGAGCGCTCGCACAAGGCCGGTAAGCCGATCTCCGTGGGTCTTCTCGGCAATGCCGCCGAAATCTTCCCGGAAATGGTCGCGCGTGGCATCCGGCCCGACGTCGTCACCGACCAGACCTCGGCCCATGACCCGATCAACGGCTATCTGCCGGCCGGCTGGTCGCTGGCGCAGTGGGAGGAGGCGCGCGAGCGCAATCCGAAATCGGTCGAAGTCGCCGCAAAGCAGTCCATGGCGGTCCACGTCAAGGCGATGCTGGATTTCCATCGCATGGGCGTGCCGACGCTCGACTACGGCAACAACATCCGCCAGATGGCGAAGGATGTCGGCGTGGCCGACGCCTTCGACTTCCCCGGCTTCGTGCCGGCCTATATCCGGCCGCTGTTCTGCCGGGGCATCGGGCCGTTCCGCTGGGCCTCGCTCACCGGCAATCCCGATGACATCGCCAAGACCGACGCCAAGGTGAAGGAGCTGATCCCGGACGATCCGCACCTGCACAACTGGCTGGACATGGCCAAGGAGCGCATCCAGTTCCAGGGCCTTCCCGCCCGCATCTGCTGGGTCGGCCTCGGCGATCGCCACAGGCTCGGCCTCGCCTTCAACGAAATGGTGGCGCGCGGCGAGATCGGCCCCATCGTCATCGGCCGCGACCATCTGGATTCCGGCTCGGTCGCCTCGCCCAACCGCGAGACCGAGGCGATGAAGGACGGCTCGGACGCAGTGTCCGACTGGCCGCTGCTCAATGCGCTGCTCAACACCGCCTCCGGCGCGACCTGGGTGTCGCTGCACCATGGCGGCGGCGTCGGCATGGGCTATTCCCAGCACGCCGGCGTCGTGATCGTCGCGGACGGCACGATGGAGGCCGCGGCGAGGCTCTATCGCGTACTGTGGAACGATCCCGGCACGGGTGTCATGCGTCATGCCGACGCCGGTTACGAGATCGCCATCGACTGCGCGCGTGAGAAGGGGCTGAAGCTGCCGGCGCTGGGCATCGGCGTGTGATCGGCCCTGCCGCGCGCCGGCGGTCTTGCCGCCCGCGAGCGGCAATGCTCGACTGGCAGCGGGAGAGGCGGCGATGGACTGGTCGGCCAAGCAGTACGTGAAGTTCGAGGACGAGCGCACGCGGCCCGCGCGCGACCTGCTCAACGCCGTGCCGACCCGCGGCCCTCGCCGCGTGGTCGATCTCGGCTGCGGCCCCGGTAACACCACCGAACTCCTGCTGCAGACCTTCCCGAAGGCCGAGATCGTCGGCATCGATTCCTCGCCCGACATGGTGACCAATGCGCGGGCCCGCCTCAGCCACATCAGCTTTGAGGTCGCCGACCTGACGACGTGGCGGCCTGACCCCGCGGCCCCCGTCGACATCATCTATTCCAATGCCGTGTTCCAGTGGATCGCCGGCCACGAGACGATCCTGCCGCGGCTGGCGGGCCTGCTGCCGGAGGGCGGAAGCCTCGCGATCCAGATGCCGGACAATCTGGACGAGCCGAGCCATGTCGGCATGCGCGCGGCGGCGAAGGCAGGGCCCTGGAGCGCGAAGCTCGCCAAGGCCGAGGATTCGCATACGCCGATCGCCACGGCGGCCGCCTATTACGCGCTGCTGAAGCCTCACGTGCGCCGCGTCGATATCTGGCGCACCGTCTACAATCATCCGCTGGACGGCATTGACGGCATTGTCGAGTGGTTCAAGGGCTCGCGCCTGCGCAGCTACCTCAGCCCCCTCGATCCGGCGGAGCGCGAGGGTTTCCTTGCTGCCTATCGCACGGCCATTGCGCCGCACTATCCCACGACGCCGGACGGCAAGGTGCTGCTGGCCTTCCCGCGGCTGTTCATCGTCGCCACCCGATAAGGACAGGGCCGGAAAGGCCATCACAGGAAACGGACAGGATGCAGGCATGAATCGAATCGATTTGAACGGCCGTGCGGCGGTCATCACCGGCGGCGCGCGGGGCATCGGCTATGCGGCTGCCGAGCGGATGCTCGATTCAGGCGCGAGCGTCGCACTCTGGGACGTGGACGATGCGCGGCTCGACGCGGCGCGGGCGCGGCTCGCGGCGAAGGGCAAGGTGACGATCCACACGGTCGAACTGACCGACGAGGCCTCGGTCCAGGCCGCGACCGATGCGACGGCGGCCGCGCATGGCGGCATCGACATTCTCGTCAACAATGCCGGCATCACCGGCGGCAACGGCAAGACCTGGGAACTGGCCCCCGATGTCTGGCGACGCGTGATCGACGTCAACCTGGTCGGTCCCTACCTGACCTCGCGGGCGATCGTCCCGGTCATGCTGAAGAAGGGTTATGGCCGCATCGTCAACATTGCCTCCATCGCCGGCAAGGAGGGCAATCCCAACGCCTCGCACTATTCGGCGTCGAAGGCCGGGCTGATCGGTCTGACCAAGTCGCTGGCCAAGGAGCTTGCGACCTTGAACATCCTCGTCAATTGCATCACGCCGGCCGCCGCGAAGACGGAGATCTTCGACCAGATGAAGCAGGAACACATCGACTTCATGCTGTCGAAGATCCCGATGAACCGCTTTCTGCAGGTCGAGGAGGCCGCAGCGCTGATCGCCTGGCTGGCGTCGGAGGACTGCGCCTTCTCGACCGGCGCGGTGTTCGACATTTCCGGTGGCCGCGCGGTCTATTGAGACTGGCGCGGAACCTGCTTGTTCCCGACCCGATGCCGGTGCGATAAACCCGCCCGCGCATCGCAGCAACGGTTTGGAGCGGGCCCTGAGCGACGTCAGCCTCACCATCGCCATCGTCGATGAGAGCCGCTCGCGCGCGGCGATCATCGAGGACGGCCTGCGTGAGGCGGGCTACACCAAGATCGTCCATATCGACGAGATGACGAACCTGCTGGCGCGGCTCTACGCGACGGACCCGGACGTGGTGGTCATCGACCTCGAAAACCCGTCGCGCGACGTGCTCGAACAGCTCTTCCAGGTCTCCAGGCTGGTCAAGCGGCCGGTCGCCATGTTCGTCGACCAGTCCGATACCGGCATGATCACCAAGGCGATCGATGCCGGCGTCTCCGCCTACGTGGTCGACGGGCTGAAGAAGGAGCGGGTCAAGTCGATCCTCGACATGTGCGTGGCCCGCTTCCAGGCCTATGCGCGCCTGCAGAACGAACTCGACCAGGCGAAGTCCGCGCTGGAGGAGCGCAAGGTCGTCGAGCGTGCCAAGGGCCTCCTGATGAAACACAAGGGCATCGCCGAGGAGGAGGCCTACGCGCTGCTGCGCCGGCGGGCGATGAACGAGAAGAAGAAGATTGCGGAGATTGCCCAGGCTGTGGTCACCGGGCTGGAGATTCTGGGATGAAAACGATCACCGCCGGCTTCATCCCGCTGACCGATGCCGCGCCGCTGATCGTGGCGCACGAGAAGGGCTTCGCCGCCAAGGCCGGTCTCGCGCTGGACCTCGTGCGAGAGGTGTCCTGGGCGAATATCCGCGACAAACTGTCGGTCGGCCTGTTCGACGCCGCCCACATGATCGCGCCGCTGGCGCTCGCCAGCGCCGCAGGCATCGGCCATGTGAAGGTGCCGATGATCGCGCCGGTGACGCTGGCCCTCAACGGCAATGCCATCACGATCTCCACGGCTTTCGCGCGCGAGATCGGCACGGTGCCGGACGATCCGGCGGCTGCGCTGCCGTTGATGCGCGCGGCCATCGTGCGACGCCGCGAGGCCGGGCTCAACGCGCCGACCTTCGGTGTCACCTTCCCGTTCTCGACGCATAACTACATCCTGCGCGCCTTTCTCGCGGCCGGCGGCATCGACCCGGACGAAGATGTCCAGCTCGTCGTCATCCCGCCGCCGCTGATGGTCGGCTCGCTCGAGCGGGGTCTGGTCGACGGGTTCTGCGTCGGGTCGCCGTGGAACTCGGTCGCCGTCGACCGCGGCATCGGCCACATCGTCGCGCCGAGCTCGGCACTGTTCCGTGCGATACCCGAAAAGGTCCTGGCCATCGGCGGCGGGCTCGCTGACGGCGATCCCGGCGCGGCGCAGGCGTTGACGGCGGCAGTTGTGGAGGGCGCCGCATGGTGTGCCGATCCGGCCAACGCCACGGCGCTTGCCGAATTGCTTGCCGATCCGCGCTATCTCGACGTGCCGGCTCCGCTCATCCTGCGCACGATCGAGGGGCGCCTGGTCTTCGCGCCCGGCGGTCCGTCCCGCGACGTTCCGGACTTCATCCGGTTCGACGTGCGCGGCGCGATCCGTCCCGACGCCGCCCGGATGGCCTGGCTCTATGCCCAGATGGTGCGCTGGCGGCAGGCGCGGCTCGACCCCGGCATGGCCGACCGCATCGGCGCGCTGCTGCGCGCCGACATGTTCGGCAGCATCGTTCCAGACGCCAATGAAACGGCCGACGGTGACGCGGTCGGCAGCCTGATCGAACCGCCGCTGGATCGCCGGTCCATCGACGCCTATCTCGCCGCTTTCGACGCTCGCGGGCTCCCCACAAAGCCCCAGTGACTTTTCTGTGCGCTGCACAATGAAACGGCAGGCGCGGACAACGGATGGCGCAAAGTCAGCCGCTCGACCAGAGAGCCCGCTGACGGCTTCTGCTCCTTAGAACCTTGAAAAGAAGAGGTTTTCGCGCCGCAGGCCGACTTGGCACGCGGCTTGAATAGCATGTTGCGAGTGCGTGGTCCGTCACAGATCGCGTGCGGCCCAATGCAGGGCCATCAGCAACGCCGCTGACAGACGTTCGACAGCATCGCCCGCTCGGCCTGGAGCGCGGCATCGCATCGGACCGATGTCGGCGGCTTTTTCATGCCCGGAGCCAACCGGGTGGGGAAGCGAGGACATGTCCGGAAGCCGCCAGGCGATGGACCCCAAGGGACACGAGATCAACAGCGCCTCTGGCCGCAACCGGGACCGAGAGAATGACCAAGACCTTCCAGGGCAGGATCGCGCAGACATCGGCCAAGACCTCCGCGTCGCATCCCGACCGCCGCTCCTTCCTGAAGCAGACCGCCGCGACTGCCGCGCTCTTCGCCGCCGCCAAGGTGGCGCTGCCGGCAGGTGCCTTCGCACAGGGGGCCGGCCCGGAAGTGAAGGGTACGCGCCTCGGCTACATCGCGCTGACCGATGCCGCGCCGCTGATCATCGCCAAGGAGAAGGGCTTCTACGCCAAGCACGGCGTGCCCGACATGGACATTTCCAAGCAGGCCTCGTGGGGCGCGACGCGTGACAACATGGCGCTCGGCACCAAGGCCAACGGCATCGACGGCGGCCATATCCTGAGGCCGAAGACGCATCTCTACTCGACCGGCAAGGTGATGCAGAACAACCAGCCGCTGCCGATGTACACGCTGCTCAACCTCAACGAGGACGGGCAGTCGATCTCGATCTCCAACGAGTACAAGGATCTGGCGGTATCCAAGGATTCCTCGCCCCTGCGCGCCGCTTTCGAGCGCAAGAAGGCCCAGGGCAAGGATCTGACCGCCGCCATGACCTTCCCGGGCGGCACGCACGACCTGTGGATCCGCTACTGGCTCGCGGCGGGCGGCATCGACCCGGACAACGACATCAAGGTGATCGTCGTGCCGCCGCCCCAGATGGTGGCGAACATGAAGGTCGGCACGATGGACTGCTTCTGCGTCGGCGAGCCGTGGAACGAGCAGCTGGTCAACCAGAACATCGGCTACACCGCCATCACCACGGGCGAGCTCTGGTTCAAGCACCCGGAGAAGATCCTCGGCATGCGCGCCGACTGGGTCGACGCCAACCCGAAGGCGACCCAGGCCATCCTGATGGCGGTGATGGAAGCCCAGCAGTGGTGCGAGAAAATGGAGAACAAGGAGGAGCTGGCGCAGATCGTCGGTCGCCGCCAGTGGTTCAACGTGCCGGTGAACGACATCAACGGCCGCCTCAAGGGCAACATCAATTACGGGCATGGCCGCACCGTGGCGGACTCGCCGCTGCGCATGAAGTTCTGGGGGGAGGGCGGCGCGGTCTCCTATCCGTGGAAGAGCCTCGACGCCTGGTTCGTCACCGAGAACATCCGCTGGGGCAAGTTCGAACCGACCACCGACATCAAGGCGCTGGTCGACAGGACGAACCGCTCCGACCTCTGGCTGGCCGCGGCCAAGACGCTCGGCGTCGCTGGTGTCCCGACCTCCGACTCGCGCGGCGTCGAGACCTTCTTCGACGGCGTGAAATTCGATCCAGCCAATCCGGCCGAATACCTGCGCCAGCTCAAGATCAAGCGCGCCCAGGTCTGAACCGATCGCCTGCCGCCCGGCTCGCCCGGGCGGCGCCATCCCTTCATCCCGCGAGAGCCCAGATGTCCCGACCCGCATTGAGAGCCGTGGAAACCGTCAGCCCGCCGGAGCCGCTCGCGGCCGCGACGGCGGAAGTGATCCAGCTTGCGCCCAGGGCGGCAGCCTCCACGCTCGGCTGGCTGAAGCCGAAGGCGGTGGCCTTCGCGACCTCGGTCGTGCCGCCGCTGCTGATGGTGGCCCTGCTGCTGCTGATCTGGGAGATTCTCTGCTCGGGCAGCAATGCCTCGCTGCCGCCGCCCTCGCGGGTCTGGAAGGAGGCGAGCGACCTGATCCTTGACCCGTTCTTCGTCAACGGCAGCCAGGATATCGGGCTTGGCTGGCGCGTGCTGACCTCGCTGCAGCGGGTCGCCATCGGCTTCGGTCTTTCCGCCATTGTCGGCATTCTCGTCGGCACGCTGGTCGGCCAGTCGACCTGGGCGATGCGCGGCCTCGACCCGATCTTCCAGGTGCTGCGCACCGTGCCGCCGCTGGCATGGCTGCCGATCTCGCTCGCCGCCTTCCGCGACGCCAATCCGAGCGCGATCTTCGTCATCTTCATAACCGCGATCTGGCCGATCCTGATCAACACCTCGGTCGGCATCCGCAACATCCCGCAGGACTATCGCAACGTCTCCGCGGTGCTGCGGCTGAACCAGTTCGAGTTCTTCTGGAAGATCATGCTGCCCTCGGCGGCGCCCTACATCTTCACGGGTCTGAGGATCGGCGTTGGACTCGCCTGGCTGGCCATCGTGGCCGCCGAGATGCTCACCGGGGGCGTCGGCATCGGCTTCTTCATCTGGGACGCGTGGAACTCGTCCAAGCTGCCCGACATCATCATCGCCCTCGTCTATATCGGCCTGGTCGGCTTCATCCTCGACCGGCTGATCGCGGCGCTGGCCACCGTCGTCACCCGCGGCACGGCCGCGAACTGAGGAGATCCCGATATGGCCAAGCAGGTTCCCTATCTCCTCGTCGAGCAGGTTGAGAAGACTTTCATCCGCAACGGCATCGCGAACAACGTCCTCAGCGATATCAACGTGGCGATCGAGGCGGGCGAATATGTCTCGATCATCGGCCATTCCGGCTGCGGCAAGTCCACGCTGCTCAACATCATCGCCGGGCTGACCCCGGCCACGACGGGTGCGGTGCTCCTGGAGAACAAGGAGGTCAACGATCCCGGGCCGGACCGCGCCGTGGTGTTCCAGAACCATTCGCTGCTGCCCTGGCTGACCGTCTACGACAATGTCCGCATGGCGGTGGACAAGGTGTTCTCCGGTCGCAAGTCCAAGGCCGAGCGGCACGACTGGACCATGCACAAGCTCGATCTCGTCCACATGGTCCATGCCAGGGACCGCCGTCCCGGCGAAATCTCCGGCGGCATGAAGCAGCGCGTCGGCATCGCCCGCGCGCTCGCCATGGAGCCGAAGATCCTGCTGCTGGACGAGCCCTTCGGCGCGCTCGACGCGCTGACCCGCGCGCATCTGCAGGACTCGGTCATGCAGATTCACGCGACGCTGAAGAACACCATGATCATGATCACCCATGATGTGGACGAGGCGGTGCTGCTCTCCGACCGCATCATCATGATGACCAACGGACCCTCGGCCACGATCGGCGAGATCCTCGAGGTCAACCTGCCGCGCCCGCGCAGGCGCCTCGAGCTCGTCTCCAACGCCACCTACATCAAGGCGCGCGAGGCGGTGCTGAAGTTCCTCTACGAGCGCCACGCCTTCGTCGAAGCCGCCTGAGAGGGAGACGCTCCGGTGTCCGAACCTCTGGTCGTCATCGGCAATGGCATGGCCGCGGCGCGCTTCTGCGAGAACCTCGGGAAGGAGGCGCTCGGCCGCTATTCGGTGCTGGTCGTCGGCGCCGAGCCGACGCTCGCCTATAATCGCGTCCTGCTCTCCTCGGTGCTGGCCGGCGAAATCGCGCGGGAGGAGACCGAGCTGAAGCCGCGGCAATGGTGGGAACGGCAGGGCGTGACGCTGGTCTATGGCCGGCGCGCCGTCTCCATCGACCGCGAGCGTCAGGTGGTGCTGCTGGAGGGCGGCGCGCGTCTGCCTTACGCGAAGCTGGTTCTGGCGACCGGGTCGCATCCCATCCGTCTGCCGAAGCCTGGCATGGACCTGCCGGGCGTCGTCACCTTCCGTGACCATGACGACGTCTCCGCCATGCTGGCGGCAGCGAGCCCGGCAACCCGCGCGGTTGTCATCGGCGGCGGCCTTCTGGGGATCGAGGCCGCCTATGGCCTGGCCCTGACCGGCACGCGCGTGACGCTAATCCATCTGATGGATCGCCTGATGGAGCGGCAGCTCGATTCGGAAGCCGCAGCCATGCTGAAGGCCGCGCTGGAGGCGCGCGGCATCACCGTGCTGCTCGGTGCCGACACTGCGGCCATCGAGGGCGATGGCTGTGTCGAATCCGTGCTCCTCGCGGACGGCCGGCGTCTCGCCGCCGACATGGTGGTATCGGCGGTGGGCATCCGCGCGAATGCCGATCTCGCGCGCGCTGCCGGACTGGCCGTCAATCGTGGCGTCGTCGTCGACGACCAGCTTGCCACCTTAGACCCTGCCATCCATGCCATCGGCGAATGCGCCGAACATCGTGGCACCTGCTACGGCCTGGTCGAGCCCGCCTACCAGCAGGGCGCGGCGCTTGCTCGTCATCTGGCGGGCAAGTCGGCGACCTATGCCGGCTCGGTGCTCTCGACCAATCTCAAGGTGTCCGGCGTGCCGGTCTTCTCGGCCGGGGACTTCGTCGGCGAGCCCGGCACCGAGGTGATCGTCTGGCGCGACCCCGGCCTTGGCACCTACCGCAAGCTGGTGATCCGGGACGACGTGCTGGCCGGCGCGATCCTCTTCGGCGAGACCTCCGACGCGCTCTGGTATCTCGACCTCATCCGAGAGGGACGGCCGCTGGGACGCCTTCGTGACGCGGTAGTGTTCGGGCAGGCGCTGGCGGAGGCGGCATGACGGCCCATTCGCATCTGCCCAATCCCGTTGTGACCGCCTGCCCCTATTGCGGGGTCGGTTGCGGTGTGATCGCCAGCGTCGATGTCGGCGGTCAGGTGACGATTGCCGGCGACCCCGCGCATCCCGCCAATCGCGGCCGGCTCTGCGTGAAGGGCTCGGCGCTCGGCGAAACGGTGTCGCTGGAAGGGCGGCTGCTGCATCCGATGATCCGATCGCGCTCCGGCACGATGGAGCGCGTCGGTTGGGGAACCGCGCTCGACGCCGTGGCGGAGGCCTTCAGTCGCACCGCGCGCGAGCACGGCCCCGACGCGACCGCCTTCTACCTCTCGGGGCAACTCCTCACCGAGGACTATTACGTCGCCAACAAGCTGATGAAGGGCTTCGTCGGCACGGCCAATGTCGACACCAACTCCCGGCTCTGCATGGCGTCCTCGGTCGCCGGCCACCGGCGCGGTTTCGGCTCGGACACGGTGCCGGGCAGCTACGACGATCTCGATACGGCCGACCTTCTTGTTCTGGTCGGCTCGAACGCCGCCTGGTGCCACCCGATCCTCTGGCAACGCATGGTGGCCAACAAGGCCGCGCGCGGCGCGAAGATCGTGGTGGTCGATCCGCGCCGCACCGCTACCTCGGCGGATGCCGACCTGATGCTGGCCGTGCAGCCCGGCATGGACGGCGCGCTGTTCTCGGGCCTGCTGGTTCACCTGGCGGAGGCGGGGGCCATCGACCGCGCCTATGTCGAGGCCCACGTCGATGGTTTCGAGGAGGCGCTGGAACGCGCCCGCGAGATAGCGCCGACTGTTGCCGCCACGGCGCGCGCCTGCGGCCTTGCCGAGAACGACGTGCGAGCCCTTTTCGACTGGTTCCGGACAAGGGATAAGGTCGTCACGCTCTACAGCCAGGGCGTCAACCAGTCGGCTCAGGGCACCGACAAGGTCTCGGCCATCCTCAACTGCCATCTTGCCACCGGCCGCATCGGCCGCGCAGGCATGGGGCCGTTCTCGCTGACGGGCCAGCCGAATGCGATGGGTGGGCGCGAAGTTGGGGGCCTCGCCAACATGCTCGCAGCCCATATGGGTTTCTCGGCGAGCGAGGTCGATCGCGTCAGGCGCTTCTGGGCGGCGCCACGCATGGCGATGTCCGAGGGCCTGAAAGCGGTCCCGATGTTCGACGCCATCGAGGCCGGCGCCGTCAGGGCGCTGTGGGTCATGGCGACCAATCCGGCGGTCAGCCTGCCGAAGGCCGACCACGTCCGCCATGCGCTCGGCCGGCTCGACCATTTCATCGTCTCGGAGGTGGTGCTCTCCAACGACACCGTAAATTCCGGTGCGCACATCCTGCTGCCCGCCGCCGCCTGGGGCGAGAAGGACGGCACGGTGACCAATTCGGAGCGGCGGATCACGCGGCAGCGGCCGTTCCTGCCGCTGCCGGGCGAAGCGAAGCCCGATTGGTGGATCGTCGCGGAGGTCGCCAAGCGCATGGGCTTCGCGGAGGCCTTTTCCTGGGACAATGCGGCGGCGGTGTTCCGGGAGCACGCCGCGCTCTCGGCCTTTGAGAACAGGGGCGCACGGGATTTCGACATCGGCGGGCTTGCCATGGTTTCCGACGCGGAGTTCGACGCGCTCCGCCCGGTCCAGTGGCCGGTCAGGAGCGTCCGCGACACGGCGGACAAGCGCTTCTTCGCGGACGGCCGCTTCTTCACCGCCGATGGTCGCGCGCGGATGATCGCCATCGCGCCGCCCGCATTGAAGGCCGAGGCGGACGAGAGCCGCCCCTTCCTGCTCAATACCGGCCGCGTCCGCGACCACTGGCACACGATGACGCGCACCGGACGGGCGCCGACGCTCGGCCGCCATATCGTCGAGCCCTTCGCCGAGATGCACCCCGAGGACGCGGCCGCCGCGGGTATCGCCGCAGGCGACTTCATCCGGATCGAGACCGACTACGGCGAGGCAACGCTGCGTGCGGTGCTGAGCGAGGGTCAGGCACGTGGCGCGGTCTTCGCACCGATCCACTGGAGCGGGGAGACGGCCGGCAGCGCCCGCGTGGGCGCGCTCGTCCAGCCCTTCACCGATCCCTATTCCGGGCAGCCCGAAATGAAGGCGACGCCGGCCAGCCTCACGCGGGTCGAGACGCGGGTCGAGGGTTTCGTCCTCTCACGCGGTCCGGTCGCGCTGCCAGACGGTTTGCGCTGGGCGCGCGTCGCGGTGGAGGGCGGCGTCGGCACCGTGCTGGCCTCCGACCAGCCGGTGGACGGGCGCCCGCTCGCGGAAGCGCTTGCCGGACGTGGCGGAACCATTACCGAGATGACCGATGCGGCACGCGGCATCTATCGCGCGGCCGTGTTCAGGGACGGGAACCTGGAGGCGGTGCTGTTCCTCGCCCTCGATGGCCGGCCCTCGTGGAACTGGATCGAGACGCAGTTCGGCCTGAAGGACCTGTCGCCGGCGGCGCGGAGGGCCCTCCTCTCCGGCCGCTCGCCCGAGGGAATCGCCGATGCCGGCCCGACGGTCTGCGCCTGTTTCGCGGTCGGGCTGACGACGATAAGGGATGCCATTGCAGCCGGCGCCTGCGACGTCGAGGCGGTCGGGCGGGCGCTCAAGGCCGGCACCAATTGCGGCTCGTGCCGGCCGGAGATCAAGAAGCTGATCGAGGCGGAAGCGAAGCTGGTTCCAGCCTGAGGGCACATGAGCGCCCATGTCGGCATGGGGCAAGACAAGCGCGCGCCGGCACTCTATCAGTCTTGTCCATGGATCTCGGACTCAAGGGCAGATCGGCCATCGTTTGCGGCGGCAGCCGGGGCATGGGCCGTGCGGCGGCGGAAATGCTCGCCGCCGAGGGCGTCGCGCTGACCATTCTCGCGCGTAATCAGGAACGGCTCGATGCGGCGGCGACCGACATCCGGGCGCGTTTCGGCGTGGCGGTCACGCCGGTCGCCGGCGACGTGACCACCGAGGCCGGCCGCGCGGCCGTGCTCGCCGCCTGCCCGCATCCCGACATCCTCATCAACAATGCCGACGGCATGCCGCCCGGCGATTTCCGCGTCTGGACCCGTGACGACTGGATCGCGGCGCTCGACGCGATGATGCTCTCGCCCATCGCGCTGATGAAGGCGACGGTGGACGGCATGATGGCGCGCGGCTTCGGGCGCATCGTCAACATCGTCTCGCGCTCGGTGAAGATCCCGCAGCTCGAAATGGGTCTGTCGAACGGCGCGCGCTCCGGCCT
>Ga0209794_1000573_pt1 | contig 48996 bp, 44 predicted proteins | sample EBPBio232013_DNA_FD_185869 | JGI IMG/M metagenome (GOLD analysis project Ga0209794, IMG submission 185869) | Wastewater treatment Type I Accumulibacter community from EBPR Bioreactor in Madison, WI, USA - Reactor 1_5/23/2013_ DNA (SPAdes)... | ecosystem: Engineered > Bioreactor > EBPR >... | reverse complement strand
CAGATGAGTCACCACGAAGTCTCCTACGGCACCATCGGCCCCAGCCTGCTCGAGTACGGCAAGATCCGCGGCAACGGCGACGACATCGTCAAGTACACCTGGGGCAAGATCTACAACGCCAAGGCTTTCAACGCCTGCAGCAATATGCCGCGCAACGGCGATGCGGAAATCCTGACCGAAAAACAGATGAAGGATCTGATGGCTTATCTGTTCGATCCCCAGTCGCCGGTCAACAAGAAGTAACACCGATGTGACCAGCCCGGCGGCTACCCGCCGGGCTTTTCTTTCAGGGAATCATTCATGAGCATGAATCGTCGAGAATTTCTCCAGGTACTGGCGGTGGCTGCCGCCGGCGGCATGTCCTTGCACAGCGAACTGGCGCTGGCCGAGAAGGGCGCCGGCAAGCTGTATGATCTGCCGAAATTCGGCAACGTCAGCCTGCTGCACATCACTGACTGCCACGCCCAGCTGAACCCCATCTATTTCCGCGAGCCGAGCGTCAACCTCGGTTTCGGCGAGCAGTTCGGCAAGGTGCCACACCTGGTCGGCGACAAGCTGCTCAAGCACTTCGGTTTCAAGCCGAACAGCATCGAGGCGCATGCCTACACCTATCTGAACTTCGAGAAAGCCGCCGAGACCTACGGCAGGGTCGGCGGTTTCGCCCACCTGGTGACCCTGGTCAAGCGCATGAAGGCGCGCAATCCGGGGGCGCTGCTGCTCGACGGCGGCGACACCTGGCAGGGTTCCGGCACCGCGCTGTGGACCAACGCCCAGGACATGGTCGACGCCTGCAAGGCGCTCGGCGTCAATGTCATGACCCTGCACTGGGAAGCCACCTACGGCGAGGCGCGGGTCAAGGAAATCGAGGAGAAGGACTTCGCCGGCGTCGTCGACATCGTCGCCCAGAACGTCAAGACCGCCGATTTCGGCGATCCGGTGTTCAAGCCCTACGTGATCAAGAACATGAACGGCGTGCCGGTCGCCATCGTCGGCCAGGCCTTCCCCTATACGCCGATCGCCAACCCGCGCTGGCAAGTGCCGAACTGGAGCTACGGCATCCAGGAAGAGAACATGCAGGCGGTGGTCGATGAAGCCCGCGCCAAGGGCGCCCAGGTCGTCGTCGTCTTGTCGCACAACGGCATGGACGTCGACCTGAAGATGGCCTCGCGCGTGCGCGGCATCGACGCCATCATGGGCGGCCACACCCACGACGGCATGCCGGCGCCGGTCATCGTCAAGAATGCCGGCGGCCAGACCCTGGTCACCAACGCCGGTTCCAACGGCAAGTACCTCGGCGTCCTCGACTTCGACGTCAAGAACGGCAAGATCGCCGGCTACCGCTACAAGCTGCTGCCGGTCTTCGCCAACCTGCTGCCCGCCGATCCGGCGATGCAGGCACTGATCGACAAGGTCCGCGCGCCTTACCTCGGCAAGCTCAACGAGCAACTGGCCATCAGTGAAGGCACGCTGTACCGCCGCGGCAATTTCAACGGCACTTTCGACCAGGTCATCGTCGATGCGCTGATCAAGGAAAAGGACGCCGAAATCGCCTTCTCGCCCGGTTTCCGCTGGGGCACCTCGCTGTTGCCGGGGCAGCCGATCCTGATGGAGCACGTGCTCGACCAGACGGCGATCACCTACCCGTGGACGACGGTGAGCAACATGAGCGGCGAGATGATCAAGACCGTCCTCGAAGACGTCTGCGACAACCTGTTCAATCCCGATCCCTACTACCAGCAGGGCGGGGACATGGTGCGCGTCGGCGGCCTGCAGTACACCTGCGACCCGACCGCCAAGGCCGGCCAGCGCATCAGCAACATGATGCTGCGCGGCCAGTTGATCGACCCCGCCAAGACCTACAAGGTCGCCGGCTGGGCGCCGGTCTCGGAAGAAGCGAAGGATGCCGGCGAGCCGATCTGGGAACTGGTCGCCCGCTACCTGCGCGACGTCAAGACACTCAAGCCCGTGCAACTCAACATGCCCAAGCTCAAGGGAGCCGACGGCAATCCGGGGATCGCCCTATGAAATCCATGAAATTTGCCCTGGCCGGCCTGGCGCTGGCCTTTTCCACCCTGAGCCTGGCCGCCGACTGGGCGCCGGGTTCGACCGACTGGAGCAAGTTGCCGGAGATCAAGGTGAGCAAGCTCGGCCTCTACCTGACGCCGCAGCAGGCGCTGGAGATGAAAACCGCCAATCCGAAAGGCGTCGGCTTCTTCGACATCCGCACCCGCGCCGAAGCCATGTATGTCGGCATGGCAAGCACCGTCGATGCCTTGGTGCCCTTTGTCGAGCATCAGGAAATCATGACCGACTGGGACGACAGGCGGACCATGTACAAGCTGGAAGCGAACCAGGACTTCGTCGCCGAGATCGATCGCCGGATGCAGGCGCTCGGCCTGGGCAAGGACGCGCCGGTGATCCTCATCTGCCGCTCCGGCGACCGCAGTTCCAAGGCCGCCGACCGCTTGCTCGCCGCCGGTTACGGCAAGGTCTATAGTGTGGCAGAGGGTTTTGAGGGAGACCGGGCCAGCGAAGGCGCGAAGAAAGGGCAGCGCGTCGTCAACGGTTGGCGCAATGCTGATCTTCCCTGGAGCTACAAGCTTGAGAAGGAAAAGATGTACTTTCCGCGCTGAGGGAAATACGGGCTTGTGCCCGTCTGAGTCTGTGATATATTGATGTATGAGAATAGTCTTATATAAAAATATTTGAATCCGATTCACATACGAGGGAAGGAGATCCGGATGAAAAAAGAAGTCGTTGAACAATTGGTCGAGGCGGCGGAGAAGGGCCGCCTTGATCGTCGAACATTCCTGACGCTGGGTGCGGCGGCTGGTGTCGGCTCCCTGCTGCTTCGACCGAAAGCGGCGCGGGCCGCGGCACGAGTCAAGACCGCTGCCAACATCGTCATTGCCGGTGCTGGTGCGGCCGGTCTGGCGGCTGCATCGCAGCTTGCGGCTCGCCTCGAGGGAGCCAAGATAACGCTGGTGGATGCGCGCAAAGAGCACTTCTACCAGCCCGGTTTCACGCTCGTCAGCTCCGGCATCAAACCGGCGTCCTACGTCGTTTCGGCAACCCGCGACTACGTGCCGGCAGGCGTCGAACTGGTCGAGGAAGGCGTTGCCGAGTTCGATCCCGAGGGAAACAAGATCGTCACCACCAGTGGCAAGGCGATTGCCTACGATTACCTGATCGTCGCTACCGGTCTCACTCTGGATTACGCGGCGATTCCCGGCATGGATGTCGAGCAGATCGGCAACAACGGCCTGGGCAGCATCTACCATAGCCCGGCCAAGGCCGAAGCCACCTGGCGCGCCATGTCGAATTTTGCCGACAAGGGCGGCGTCGGCGTCTTCCTGCGGCCGGGAACGGAAATGAAGTGTGCCGGGGCGCCACTCAAGTACACCTTCATCACTGATGATTATTTGCGCCGCCGCGGCAACCGCGGCAAGGCCGAAATGATCTACAACGCCAACAACAAGGCGCTGTTTTCGGTACCCATCGTGCACGAGAAAGTGCGCATGCTGTTCGAGGAGCGCGGCGTCAAGGTCAATTATGATCGCCTCCTCGAATCGATCGACCTCGGCAAGCGCATCGCCGTGTTCAAGACGGCCCTCGGCCCGGTCGAACTGCAGTACGACTTCATCAACGTGATTCCACCGATGCGCGCCTCCGATGCCGTGCGCAACAGCCCCTTGCCGTGGCAGGAAGGCGGCTGGGCCAGTGACGGCTGGGTCGAGGTCGACAAACACAACCTGAGGCACGCGCGCTTCGAAAACGTCTTCGCCGTGGGTGACATTGCCGGAGTGCCCAAGGGCAAGACCGCAGCCAGCGTCAAGTGGCAGGTTCCCGTTGCCGTCGATCATCTGGTGGCGACCATCGAGGGCAAGGAATCGCAGGCGCATTACGATGGTTACACCTCGTGCCCGCTGATCACCCGTCTCGGCCAGGCGATGCTGATCGAGTTCGATTACAAGAACAACCTGACGCCCTCCTTCCCGGGGGTTATTGCCCCGCTGGAAGAGTTGTGGATCAGCTGGGTAATGAAGACCATGGCTTTGAAGCCCACCTACATCAGCATGCTGCGCGGTCGCGCCTGATCACTGGAGGAAAGCAAACATGAAAGAACTTGATCCGCTGGTTTTCCTGGCCGTATTTCAGGAAATGCTCGGTCCCCTGCTATGGGTGATGTTGCTCGTCATTATTGTCGGCACTGCAGCCTTCGTACTGCTCCTGCTCAAGGAGCGGAGGATCAACTCGCGTCGCCTGGTGCGCGCCGAACTGTCCGGACTGGTCGGCGGGGTGTTGGCCCTGGTCCTGATGGCCAAAGTTTCGTCATCGGGTTTCACCGACGCCGGTGGTCCGGCCGACTGGTTCCTGATTGCCCTGGTCTTTGGGCTGGGTCTTGCCGGCACGGCGATTCTGGTCTACACCGTTCTCGGCTGGCGTCAGCCCGCCGAGCAGTAAGCGCTCAAGGCCGGAGCGCGGAAGCGCGTTCCGGCCTGTCGATGACGGCGTCGGCCAGACCGGCGCCGGCCCACATCCCGATCAGCGTGATCCAGGCCGTCAGCGCAAAGACCGCGGCCCCGGAAACCCCGGCCCCCACAGCGCAACCACCGGCCAACATGCCGCCAAACCCCATGAACAAGGCGCCGGCAATATAACGCCGCATGCTGTGACCATCCTTGAAGCCCTCGAGCTTCAGCTCGCGGCCCCACAGTGCGGCAAGAAATGAACCCAATACCACGCCGGGAACCAGGCCGATGTCGAAATCCCAGGGCTGGCCAGGCGCCGACAGGACCAGCATGAGCACGTCGGCCGACGGACCGGTGAAACTGAGGCTCTGTACCGGCATCACGTCGTCGAAGGCCTGGCTCGCAACCTGGTAAGTCATCAGCCAGGCAAGGGCGACCATCAGGCCAACGCCGATGCCGCCGCCCCACTCGCGCAGGCTGAGGCGGGTCTTGCGGGCGAAGTGCATGGCTGCCACCAGCCACAGCAGCCCGAACAGGATGCCGCCGATGTGGCCGAGATGGGCAAAAGCCAGCAGGTCACGGGCGCCGCCGTCGATGGTCACCAGTCCGGACAGCCATAAGCGTAGTGGCGACAGGATGCCGTTCAGCGAAGCCTGGGCGGTTACCGCGAAGATCAGTCCGGTGAGCAGGGCGCGCAGATTGCCATTGGCCGCCAGGACCAGCATCCGGGAAGAACAGCCGCGTGCCAGGATCATGCCGATGCCGAACAGCAGGCCGCCGATCAACGCGCCGGAAATACTGCCGCGGGCGGAAAGCTGACGGGCCTGGGAGACGTCGAGCCAGCCACCGACGATGAAGGTCTGGGTGGCGATGACGGCGGCAGAGAAGGCAAGCAACCAGATGACCAGTTTGCCGCCGTAGTCACGGCTCCAGAATTCGACTACGGCCGAGCGCAGGCAGAAGCGCGAGCGCTGGGCGAAGATCCCGAAAAGCACGCCGATCAGCAATCCTGCCAGGGTAATGACCGTCTTTTCGCCAAAATTCTCGAGCAGTTCGGTCAGGTCCATCGCTCAGGCTCAGAACAGCTCGATGTCACTTTCGCCATGCGCGTGGGCAACGCCGGGCATGGGGCTGCGCAAGGCATCGGTCTTGACGTGGGAGTTCACCAGCAACTCGACCAGGCGCTGGCTGCGTTTGCGGAAACGCTGGATGCCGTCGCTTTCGTTCTGGTCGTGATGCAGGCTGAGGAAGGCGTGCATGTACTCGCCAACGTTATCGGTACGCTGGCTGATGCGGTTGATCATCTGGGTGACGATATCTTCGAACTGCATCGCCATCACCCCTTCCTGGGTCAGGTCGCGCATCTGTTCGGTGACATGGGCAATGTTGTTCGAATGCTCACGGGCCTTGTCGGTCAACTGGATCAGTTCGCTGCCCAGCTCGTCGAGCGTGGTCCGCGAGCGGTCGGCAATGCTCATGTCGATCTGGCTGGCAGCTTCGACCCGCTGGCCGACATCGCGCAAGGATTCGAGGATGTCGTTCAAGGCATTGCGGATATCAACGTTGAATTCGCCGGTGCGGGCGGCCAGCGTGCGGACCTCGTCAGCAACAACTGCGAAGCCGCGGCCCGCTTCACCAGCGCGCGCGGCCTCGATCGCCGCGTTAAGGGCGAGCAGGTCGGTTTGCTTGGTGATGCCGGAAATGTCGTTGAGCGTCTGGGTGATTCGCCCGACCTTCTCCTGCACCTGGCTGAAGCTCTCGGCCACGCCCCGGCTGGTACCGCGCAATTGGTCCATTTTGCCAACGAATTCGGCAATCAGCGCGTTGGTTTCGTCGAAGAAGCGCTTGAGTCCGGCCTGTTCTGCAGCGTGACTGTCGTCCGAACCGGTCATGCTGAGCATTTCGTTGATTAGCGAACCGAGGATCTCGCGCTGGCTGTTCGACTGTGACTCCAGCCCGGTCAGGCTGCCCGACAGGCGGTCGACCGAATTGCGGATCAGTGCCTGCGCTTCGTGCATTTCCGTCTCCAGGGAGGAAAACTGCATTTCGGCGTGGGCCATGGCTTCGTTGGAGAGCACGTGATATTCGGACATGACCGAAGTCAGTTCGCGTACGTAATCCTTCTGCCTTTGCTTCCAGCGCTCACGCTCCCGGATCGAAAACACGGTGCCGACGATCAGCAGAACACCGATCACGGCGAACCAGTATCCCGGCAGCGGCGCAGTGGCCAGCGACCAAACACAAAGGATCAGCGCCAGCAGGGCTGTTCCCCGGATCAGGAGGTCGTCCGTTCTTTTCATTGTGTCATCCAGATGCAAGCGGCAATCCCGCGATTGTACGGGATGCCGCCTGCGTAAACATGCGCTGAATCAAATCAGCCCATTGTTTTCAGATGCTGGATGATTTCGCCGGCAACAGGTTGCGCATCGCCATAGAGCATGCGGCAGTTGTCGGTGTAGAACAGGGCGTTCTCGATGCCGGAATAGCCCGTTCCCTTGCCGCGTTTGACGACGATGACGTTCTGCGCCTGGTCGGCGTTGAGGATGGGCATGCCGAAAATCGGGCTGGATTTGTCGGTACGTGCGCTCGGGTTGACCACGTCGTTGGCGCCGATGACGAGGGCAACGTCGGCCTGGCCGAATTCGCCATTGATCTCTTCAAGGTCGAAGATCTTGTCGTAGGGCACGCCAGCCTCGGCCAGCAGCACATTCATGTGCCCCGGCATGCGACCGGCCACCGGGTGGATGGCGAACTTCACCTCGACTCCGGCTTCTTCGAGGATCTCGGTCATTTCCCAGATCTTGTGCTGGGCATGCGCCACCGCCATGCCGTAACCGGGAACGACGATCACCTTGCTGGCGTAGCGCATCATCGCCGCGGCGTCGAGTGCCGACAATTCCTTCATCGTGCCTTCGATCGCTTCGCCACCGCCGCTGGCCGCCAGCGGCGTGAACAGGATGTTGGACAGCGGCCGGTTCATCGCCTTGGCCATCAGCTGGGTGAGCAGGGTGCCGGCAGCGCCGACCACGATGCCGGCGATGATCAGCGCCGGGTTGCCGAGCACGTAGCCCTCGAAGCCGACCGCCAGGCCGGTGAAGGCATTGAACAGCGAGATCACCACCGGCATGTCGGCGCCGCCGATGGGCAGGGTGACGATCAGGCCGAGCACCAGGGCGACGAAGAAGAAGGCGATCACCAGTTCCGGGCGCTCCGGTGCCAGGGCGATGACGACCAGACCGAGGCCGACGGCGACGACGGCGAGCAGCACGTTCACTGCGTTCTGCGCGGGCAACCGGTACGCCTTCCGGAGCACGCCCTGCAGCTTGGCCCAGGCGACGCAGGAGCCGGTGAAGGAGACCGCGCCGATCAGCGCACCGAGCACCGCCAGCGTCGTCGCCACCAGGCCGTGCATCTCGCCCTTGGCGAATTCGACGGCGGCAATCGCCGCCGCCGCGCCGCCGCCCATGCCGTTGTAGATGGCGACCATCTGCGGCATGTCGGTCATCTTGACCTTCTGCGCCGAAATCCAGGCAGCACCCCCACCGACGACCAGGGCCAGGGCCATCAGGCCGAGGTTTTGCAGGCCGGGAATGAGGAAGGTGGCGGCAATCGCCAGCAGCATGCCGTAGCCGGCGATGACGATGCCCTTGCGGGCGCTGGCCGGCGAGCTCATGCCCTTGAGGCCGAAGATGAACAGCAGGGCGCCGACGAACCAGGCGCCTTGAACGTAGAAGGGGGCGGTCATTGTGCGTCCTCCTTCTTCTTGAACATGGCCAGCATGCGCTCGGTGACCACGTAGCCGCCGGCCGCGTTGGCCGCACCGAGGGCCACGGCAAAGAAACCGATGGCCTGTTGCAGCGGCGTTTCGGCCATGCCGAGGACGATCATGGCACCAACCACGACCACGCCGTGGATGAAGTTGGAGCCGGACATCAGCGGCGTGTGCAGGATGACCGGCACCTTGGCGATGATCTCGTAGCCGGTGAAGGCGGCGAGCATGAAGATGTAGAGTGCGAGCAGTCCGTCCATCAGGCGTCTCCCAGGATTTGCTTGACCGAGGCGTGGACGGTGGCGCCGTTGCGGCACAGCAGGGTGCCGGCAACCACTTCGTCGGCCCAGTCGATGGCCAGTTCGCCGTCCTTGATCCACGGCGACAGGAAATTGAACAGGTTCTTGGCGTACAGCTCGGAGGCGTGCGTCGGCATGCGCGACGGCAGGTTGAGCGGGCCGTGGATGTTCACGTCGTTGGCAACGACATGCTCGCCCGGTTGAGTGAGCGCGCAATTGCCGCCGGATTCGGCAGCCATGTCGACGATGATGGCACCGTACTTCATCCGCCCGACCATGTCGTTGGTGATGATCACCGGCGCCCGTTTGCCCGGGATTGCCGCCGTGGCGATCACGACATCGGCCAGGGCGACCGCCTTGGCCAGTTTTTCGGCTTGTGCTGCCTTCTCCTCGGCGGTCAGCTCGCGCGCATAGCCGCCGGCACCGTCGGCGGAAACGCCGGTGTCGACGAATTTGGCACCGAGCGATTCGATCTGCTCGCGGGCCGCGGCGCGCACGTCGTAGGCTTCGACCATGGCGCCCAGGCGCTTGCAGGTGGCGATGGCTTGCAAACCCGCCACCCCGGCGCCGATGACGAGAACCCGCGCCGGACGGATGGTGCCGGCAGCGGTAGTCAACATCGGGAAGAACTTGGTGCACCGGGCGGCGGCGATCAGCCCGCACTGGTAGCCGGAACAGGCGCCCTGGCTGGACAGCGCGTCCATGCTCTGGGCGCGCGAGATGCGCGGCAGCAGTTCAAGCGGAAAGGCGGTGATCCGGCGAGCGTTGAGGGCGGCCAGTCGTTCGCGGCTTTCGAAAGGCTTGAGCAGGCCGATCAACACCGAGCCCTCGGGCATGGCAGCGATTTCCTCCGGGCTCGGCGGCGCCACCCGCAGGATCAGCCCGGCGCCGCTGTAGGCTTCGGGCAGGCCGGGGACGAAATCGACGTCGCTGTAGTCGGAATCGAGGAAATGGCTTTGCGCGCCGGCACTCTGCTCCATCCGGAGCCGGGCGCCGAGCGCGGCGAATTTCTTGGCGGTCTCGGGAACCAGCGCTGTACGGCATTCGCCGTCAGCACGTTCCCGAGCAAATGCCAGGGTTAGCGGCATGGTCGCTCTCCTTGTCATGAGTCATTGCTGGGTTAATTTTTGCCAGCAAAGATAAGGGTATTGTTACTTATGCAACAGTCAGGATTGCTGAAGGTACTGCTCAGTGATTGCTTATGAATCGGTGCTGGCGCTCGGCCGGCTGTGCACGAAGCGCAGTTCCTCCGGGTAGGGGAAGAAATCCTCGACATGGCCGGCGCGTATGCTGTCCTGGGCTTTCTGCCAGAAAGCCGGGGTGAGCAGGTCCTTGTGGTGTTTCATGAACAGCTTGCGCACCTGCGGCGAGCCGAGCAGGAAGGTGGCGAATTCCTCCGGGAAGACATCGTTGCGCGCCACCGGGTACCAGACCTCGCCCGACATTTCCGTCTCGTAATCCGGGGCCGGTGGAATCTTGCGGAAGTTGATGTCGGTCATGTACTCGATTTCGTCGTAATCGTAGAAGACGACGCGGCCGTAACGGGTGACGCCGAAGTTCTTCCACAGCATGTCGCCGGGGAAGATGTTGGCCTGCGCCAGCTCGCGGATGGCGTTGCCGTATTCCTTGATCGCGTGTTCCAGACCGTCGAGGTCGTTGGCCTTGTCCATGCGGTCGAGGTGGATGTTGAGCGGTTCCATCCGTCGTTCGATGTACAGGTGCTTGATGATCATCCGGTCGCCGTCGATTTCGTAACACGAGGGGGCGAGGCGTTCCAGTTCGTCCAGGGTCTCGTCGTTGAAACGGGCGAGCGGGAACATCACGTTGGAGAACTCCAGGGTGTCGGCCATGCGCCCGACGCGGTCGACCTGCTTGACCATCATGAACTTCTTCTTGACCGTGGCCCGGTCCATTTCCTTGGAACTGCCGAACACGTCCTTGATCAGCTTGAACACGTAGGGGTAGGAGGGCAGGGTGAAGACCAGCATGACCAGGCCGCGGATGCCGGGTGCCATGACGAACTTGTCCTGCGAGTGGTGCAGGTGGTAAATGAAGTCGCGGAAGAACATCGTCTTCCCCTGCTTGCCCAGGCCGAGCATGATGTAGATTTCCGAGCGCGGCTTGTTCGGCATGATCGCGCGCAGGAACTGGACGTAGCCCGAGGGTACCTCCATGTCCACCATGAAGTAGGCGCGCGACAGCGAGAACAGCAGGCCGATCCGCCAGGCGTCGAGCAATACGGTGTCGAGGTAGAGCCGGCCGTCGGCATCGTGCAGCACGGGAATGGCGAAGGGGTACTCGACGGCGCCGTTGATCGCCTTGCCGATGATGTAGGCGGCCTTGTTGCGGTAGAAAGCGGAGCCGAGCACCTGAATCTGGAAATTGACCTCGCGGCCGGGCATCTCTTTCAGGTGGCGACGGATTGCGTGGTAAACATAGCCGACATCGCGTTCCAGGTCGGCGAAGGGGCGTTGCCAGCGGAAGTCGCGGACGATCTCGCGGATTGCGCCACGCAGGCCGTCGGCGTCGGCGTAGTAGCTGCGGTAGGTGGGGGCTTCGTCGGCTTCGAGATTCTCGGTCGAGATGGTCGGCCGGACGAACAGGAAATCGTTGTGGAAATAACTGCGGTCGAGGATCTTGGTGGTCACCGAATTGAAGAAGGTTTCCGCCAGTTCCGGCTGCTTGTGGTTGAGCAGCAGGCCGATGTAGAGCAGCTTGATCTGCTGCCAGGTGGCGTCGTCGAGATTGCGGGCGTCGAATTCGTTGCGCAGGCGCTCGACGCACTCATCGACGCGGTCGTCATAAAACCGGATACGCTCCTTGACCGCGCGATGCACGCCCAGCCAGTCGCCTTTCTCGAAGCGCGTCTTGGCCTCCCTGCAGGTCTGGCGGAACAGCGTGTAATGGCGATTGAAACCCTGAATCAGTGCCAGGGCGATCTGGTGGGCATTCGTGCCGTACAGTCCGACCGAAATCTTCATTGTCCTGCCTCCTGCTGGCGGCGATTCTAGCATCGCGATCCGGCAAAAATGGCCCGCTCCGCACTATGAAACACCGTTTCACCGGTTGACCGATGGCGTGTCGTTGCGGATACTCCAGAGGCTTTGTAAGCGTCGCGCAAGGGTGTCGGCTTAAGGTCGACCAACATATCAAAACCATCCACCAAGGGGTTAGCATGTCCGCAGGCAAGTCCAAGATCATTTACACGCTCACCGACGAGGCGCCGCTGCTGGCGACTTGTGCCTTTTTGCCGATCATCCGCACCTTCACCGGGCCGGCCGGCATCGAAATCGAGAAGGCCGACATTTCCGTTTCCGCACGCGTGATCGCCGAATTCTCCGAATTCCTGAGCGAAGAGCAGCGGCTGCCCAACACCCTGGCCGAACTCGGCAAGAAGTGTCTGGCGCCCGAAACCAACATCATCAAGTTGCCGAACATCTCTGCCTCGGTGGCCCAGCTCAAGGCCTGCATCAAGGAACTGCAGGAAAAGGGCTATGCCATCCCCGACTATCCGGAAACCGCCGACACCGAAGAAGCCAAGGCGCTCAAGGCCCGCTTCGGCAAGTGCCTCGGTTCGGCCGTCAACCCGGTGCTGCGCGAAGGTAACTCCGACCGCCGCGCCCCCGCTGCCGTCAAGAACTACGCCAAGAAGCACCCGCATTCGATGGGTGAGTGGAAGCAATGGTCGCAAACCCACGTTTCGCACATGCACGGCGGTGACTTTTACCACGGCGAAAAGTCGCTGACCCTGGACAAGCCGCGCGAAGTGCGCATGGAGCTGATCGCCAAGGGCGGCAAGGTCACCGTGCTCAAGCCCAAGGTTTCGCTGCTCGCCGGCGAGATCATCGATTCGATGTTCATGAGCAAGAAGGCCCTGTGCGACTTCTACGAGCAGGAACTGGAAGATTGCCGCCAGGCCGGCATCCTGTTCTCGCTGCACGTCAAGGCGACGATGATGAAGGTTTCGCACCCGATCGTCTTCGGTCACTGCGTCAAGATCTACTACAAGGATGCCTTCGCGAAGCATGCCAAGACCTTCGAGGAACTGGGCATCAACGTCAATAACGGGATGGTCGACCTGTACGAGAAGATCAAGGCGCTGCCGGAATCCAAGCGCGACGAGATCATCCGTGACCTGCACGCCTGCCAGGAACACCGTCCGCGTCTGGCGATGGTCGATTCGGCCAAGGGTATTACCAATTTCCACTCGCCGAACGACATCATCGTCGACGCCTCGATGCCGGCCATGATGCGTGCCGGCGGCAAGATGTGGGGTGCCGACGGCAAGCAGTACGACAGCAAGTGCGTGATGCCGGAATCGACCTTTGCCCGCATCTATCAGGAAATGATCAATTTCATGAAGTGGCACGGCAATTTCGATCCGCGCACCATGGGTACCGTCCCCAACGTCGGCCTGATGGCCCAGCAGGCGGAAGAGTACGGCTCGCACGACAAGACCTTTGAAATCGCCGAAGACGGCATCGCCAACATCGTCGATAACGCCACCGGTGAAGTCCTGCTGTCGCAGAACGTCGAACAGGGCGACATCTGGCGCATGTGCCAGGTCAAGGATGCGCCGATCCGCGACTGGGTCAAGCTCGCCGTCACCCGCGCCCGCAACTCCGGCATGCCGGCCGTGTTCTGGCTCGACCCCTACCGTCCGCACGAAGCCGAGCTGATCAAGAAGGTCAATGCCTACCTCAAGGATCACGACACCAGCGGCCTGGAAATCCACGTCATGTCGCAAGTCCGCGCCATGCGCTACACGCTCGAACGCGTTGCCCGCGGTCTGGACACGATTTCGGTCACCGGCAACATCCTGCGTGACTACCTGACCGACCTGTTCCCGATCATGGAACTGGGCACCTCGGCCAAGATGCTGTCGATCGTTCCGCTGATGAACGGCGGCGGCATGTACGAAACCGGTGCCGGCGGTTCGGCCCCGAAGCACGTCCAGCAGCTGACGCAGGAAAACCACCTGCGCTGGGATTCGCTGGGCGAGTTCCTGGCCCTGGCGGTGTCGCTGGAAGAACTCGGCATCAAGGAAAACAACGCCCGCGCCAAGCTGCTGGCCAAGACGCTCGACGCCGCCACCGGCAAGCTCCTGGACAACAACAAGTCGCCGTCGCCGAAGACCGGCGAGCTCGACAACCGTGGCTCGCAGTTCTATCTGGCCATGTACTGGGCCCAGGAACTGGCGGCGCAGAAGGAAGACGCCGAGCTGGCCGCACATTTCGGCAAGCTGGCCAAGACGCTGACCGACAACGAGGCGCAGATTGTCGCCGAGCTGAAGATGGTCCAGGGCAAGGCGGTCGACATCGGTGGCTACTACAAGGCCGATTCGGAGAAGTGCAAGGCCATCATGCGCCCGAGCCCGACCCTGAACGCCGCGCTCAAGGCAATGCGCGCAGCCTGAGCCTGACTGTCAGAGCAAATGAGAAAGCGAAGGCTGCGGCCTTCGCTTTTTTTATGTGCCCGGGCGAGGCTGACACGACAGCGTCTTTTGCTCCATAATTGGCCGCACCGCCGGTTCGCGGAGACCTCAGGACCGGCCAGCGGCCGGCACGGCCGTTTTCATAACAACACCAGGAGTTGCCAATGACATCCCACATCAAGGTTCCGCAAGGTGGTTCGAAAATTGTTCCCGGGCAGGCGACCCCGGACAACCCCATCATCCCCTTCATCGAAGGCGACGGCATCGGCATCGACATCACCCCGGTCATGATCAAGGTGATCGACGCGGCGGTCGACAAGGCTTACGGCGGCAAAAAGAAAATCCACTGGATGGAAGTCTATGCCGGCGAGAAATCGACCCGCCTGTACGGGCCGGACGAGTGGCTGCCCAAGGAAACCTTCGATGCCCTGAAGGAATACTCGGTGTCGATCAAGGGGCCGATGACGACGCCGGTCGGCGGCGGCATCCGCTCGCTCAACGTGGCCCTGCGCCAGGAACTCGACCTTTACCAGTGCGTCCGCCCGGTGCGCTACTTCAAGGGCGTGCCCAGCCCGCTGAAACATCCCGAACTGACCGACATGGTCATCTTCCGCGAGAACACCGAAGACATTTACGCCGGCGTCGAATGGGCCGCCGGCTCCGACGGCGTGAAGAAAGTGGTCGATTTCCTGGTCAAGGAAATGGGCGTCAGGAAAATCCGTTTCCCGGAAAGCTCGGGCATCGGCATCAAGCCGGTGTCGGTCGACGGTACCCAGCGCCTGGTCCGCGCCGCCATCAAGTACGCGATTGCCAACGACCGCAAGTCGGTGACCATCGTGCACAAGGGCAACATCATGAAGTTCACCGAAGGCCTGTTCCGCGACGTCGCCTACAAGCTGGCGCAGGAAGAGTTCGGTGCCGAGCTGATCGACGGCGGTCCGTGGTGCAAAATCCGGAATCCGCATAGCGGGCGCGAGATCGTGATCAAGGATTCGATTGCCGACGCCTTCCTCCAGCAGATCCTGCTGCGGCCAGCCGAATACGACGTGATCGCGACCACCAACCTGAACGGCGATTACATCTCCGACGCGCTCGCCGCCCAGGTCGGCGGCATCGGTATCGCGCCGGGCGCCAACATTTCGGACAAATATGCCTGTTTTGAAGCCACTCACGGCACGGCGCCCAAGTACGCCGGCCTCGACAAGGTCAATCCCGGCTCGCTGATCCTGTCGGCCGAAATGATGCTGCGTCACCTCGGCTGGAAGGAAGCGGCCGACCTGGTCATCAAGGCCATGGAAGCCGCCATCGGCGACAAACAGGTGACCTACGATTTCGCGCGTCTGATGGAAGGCGCCGAAGAACTGTCGTGTTCCGATTTCGGGGACGCGATGATTGCCCGCATGTAACTCAACCAATTTCCCCTCGCCGAGCGCGGGGGGCACGGAGAAAACACCCATGAACAAGATCATCACCCTCGGTTTGTCCTGTCTCTTCGCCAGCACGCTGGCGGTTGCCGCGCCGGTCGACTGCGAAGCGCAGGCGGTGAGCAAGGACGGCAAGCCGCTGGCCGGTGCTGCCAAGGCTGCTTCGATCAAGAAGTGCGAGCGCGAGAACAAGGGCGCCAGCTGCGAAGCCCGGGCCATCGACAAGAACGGCAAGCCGCTGGCCGGTGCCGCCAAGAACGCCTTCATCAAGAAGTGCGAAGCCGGGAACTGAGCCTGCCGCCAACGGTTTTTCGTGTCGCAGTCCCAGCCTGTCGCTGTCTTTGATTCCGGCCTCGGCGGTTTGACCGTGTTGCGCGCCCTGCGCGCACGGTTGCCGCACGAGGATTTCTTCTACTTTGCCGATACCCGCTATCTGCCTTACGGGGATCGGCCCGAATCCTTCCTGCGCGAGCGCGGCGTGACCATTGCCGAAGCGCTCGTCAGGCGCGGCGCCAAGGCGCTGGTGATCGCCTGCAACACGGCGACCGCCGCTGCCGCGGAAGCCATCCGGGCGGCCGTCAGGCTGCCGGTGGTCGCCCTTGAGCCCGGCGTCAAGCCGGCCGCGGCGAGCAGCCGCAGCGGCACCATCGGCGTCATGGCGACGACGCGCACCCTGGCCAGCGAGCGTTTCCGCCACCTGGTCGGCAATCATGCCGGTAGCGCCCGGGTCATTGCCCAGGCCTGTCCGGGACTGGCCGAAACAATCGAACGCGAAGGCCCGGCCGGGCCTTCGGTCGCCGCCCTGCTCGACGCCTACGTGGCGCCCCTGGCCGCAGCCGGTGCCGATGTGGTGGTGCTTGGCTGCACGCACTATCCCTGGGTGGCCGGCGACATCGAACGGCGCATGCCGGCCGGTGTGGCGCTGGTCGATACCGGCGAGGCGGTGGCCCGCCAGCTCGAACGCCTGCTCCATGCGGGCAGCCTGCAGGGCGGCGGCAGCGGCCGGCTGACTGTGGCCACCAGCGGTTCGTCCGCCAGTGTGGCGGATACGGTCGATCGTTTGTGGGGTGAAGCGCTCAACGTCGAACACTGGGAGCCGCAACATGGCTGAAGCCAACAAGCCCCTGGCCGGACTCAAGGTGGTCGAACTCGGCACCCTGATCGCCGGTCCTTTCTGTACCCGGATCATGGCCGAATTCGGCGCCGAGGTGATCAAGGTCGAGTCGCCCGATGGCGGCGATCCGCTGCGTAAATGGCGCAAGCTGTACGAGGGCACCTCGCTGTGGTGGTACGTCCAGGCGCGCAACAAGAAATCGGTTACCGCCAATCTCAAGCATCCGGCCGGGCGCGAGTTCGTCCGCCGGCTGATCGCCGGGGCCGACATCCTGGTCGAAAACTTCCGCCCCGGCGTGCTGGAGAAGCTCGGCCTGGGCTGGGAACAACTCAAGGCGGACAATCCCGGCCTAGTCATGGTCCGCCTCTCCGGCTTCGGCCAGACCGGACCGTACAAGGATCAACCGGGTTTCGGCGCGGTTGGCGAATCGATGGGGGGCTTGCGCTACATCACTGGTTTTCCGGACCGTCCGCCGGTACGTACCGGGATTTCCATCGGCGATTCGATTGCCGCCCTGTGGGGCGCCATCGGCGCGCTGATGGCGCTGCGCCACCGGGAGGTCAACGGCGGCGCCGGCCAGGTCGTCGATGTCGCGCTCTACGAGGCCGTCTTCGCGATGATGGAGTCGCTGGTGCCGGAGTTCGACGTGTTCGGCTTTGTCCGCGAACGCACCGGCAACATCATGCCCGGTATCACCCCGTCGAACACGCACACCACGCGCGACGGCAAGCACGTCACCATCGGCGCCAACGGCGACGCGATCTTTCGTCGTCTGATGCTGGCCATGGGCCGTCAGGATCTGGCCGACGATCCGTCGCTGGCCGACAACGCCGGCCGCGACGCGCGGCGTGACGAGCTTTACGCACTGATCGATGCGTGGTGCGCCGGGTATGACGAGGCCGAACTGCTGGCGCGTCTGGCGCAGGCCGAGGTGCCGTCGTCGCGGGTCTATTCGGCCGCCGACATGTTCGCCGATCCGCAGTTCATCGCCCGCCAGATGTTCCAGACGGCGACCCTGCCCGATGGCAAGCCCTTCCGCATGCCGGGCATCGTTCCCTCCCTGTCGGATACGCCGGGCGGTACCGAGTGGATCGGGCCGACGCTTGGCGCACACACCGACGAAGTACTCGCCGGGCTGGGTTACGACCCGGCGCACATCGCGCAGATGCGCGCCGAGGGTGCGGTCTAGACCTTGAAGCGGCTGATCAGCTGCTTCAGATTGACGGCGATTTCCTGCAGTTGATGGGCGGTGCTGGCAGTGCCGCGTATGGTCTGGGTGGTTTCCTCGACCATGTTGGCAATCTGCTCGACGCGCTGGGCGATCGAGGTGCTGGCGGTGCTCTGCTCCTTGGTCGCGTCAGCCACTTCGCCGATCCGTTCGAGCGTGCGCCGGGCACCGTCCTCGATGGCACGCAGGGATTCCGAAGCCGACGAAGCCAGGGCGACGCCCTGCTGCACTTCCGGCAGGGCAGCGTTCATGGCCTCGACGGCGCCGACCGTGTCGCCCTGGATGCCGATGATCATCTGTTCGATTTCGGTGGTGGCCAGCGAGGTTCGTTCAGCCAGCTTGCGCACTTCGTCGGCGACGACGGCGAAGCCGCGTCCCTGCTCGCCAGCGCGTGCCGCTTCGATGGCGGCATTGAGTGCCAGCAGGTTGGTCTGGCCGGCGATATCCTTGATCACGTTGGCGATGCTGGAAATCTGCTTGGCCCGTTCTTCGAGGGCATGAATTCGCGTCGATGCATCGGAGACCGTTTCCGATATCTGCTGGATCGCCTGCGAGGCTTGATCGACACGAGCCGAGCCCTGGCCCGATAGTTCGACGGCAGCCACTGAATCCTGGGAGGTATCGCGGGCGCTGTCGGAAATGTGGTTGGAGCTGACGGTCAGCTCCTCGATGGCCGCCGCCATTGCCGACGTTGCATCCGATTGCTGCTCGGCCGCGCGGGCCACTTCCTCGGAGGCAGTGGCGATATGTTCGGCATTGTCGACCAGACGGTTGGCGTCGCTGTTGATTTCGCTGACCATCTTGCGCAGCGCCTGGGTCATGCCGCCGAGTGTATTGAGCAGGCTGCCCGGTGGCGCCTGATTGATGTTGGCGGTCAGGTCGCCATTGGCGATGCGCTCCATGATCTCGCTGGCCGCCTTGGGTTCGCCGCCGAGTTGATGCAGGATGCTACGGCTGACCAGGAAGCCGAACACTACCAGGGAGGCAAGGAGTGCCGAGGAGATCCCGCCGAGCAGCCAGGCCACCTGGCGGAACTCCTTGTCCACATCGTCGATGTAGATGCCGGTGCCGACCACCCAGTTCCACGGCGTGAACAGCGTTGTGTAGCCGAGTTTCGGTTCGGGGTTCTGCTGTCCGGCACGCGGGAACCAATAATCGACGAAACCGCCGCCGGCCTTGGCCGCGGCAATCAGTTCGCGGATGATGTATTTGCCATGCGTGTCCTGCATGTCCAGCTTCTGCTGGCCTTCCAGCTTCGGGTTGCCACCGTGCAGGAAATAGACGCCCTCGGTGTCGAAGCCGAAATAGTAGTCGTCCTCGCCATAGCGCAAATTGCGCAGGCTGTCGCGGGCGGCAGTCTTGGCTTCTTCTTCCGAAATCCGGCCGCTGCTGGCCTGTTGGTGATAATGCTTGACGATGCCGACCGCGACCTGAACCAGATCGCGGGTTTTCTGCTTGCGGTCTTCAAGCATGCTGTCCTTGAGTTGGAACAGCGAAACCATGCAGAGAACTATCAGTCCGACCAAGGTAAGACCGACCAGGAGTTGCATGCGGGTGACAACGCGAAGTTGGGCCAAAGCGCTCATAGCTAATATCCCTGTTAGTAGTAGGTTTTATGCGACAAGAATATCAGAAGATTGTGACTAAGTGATGTATGTACTAATAATATAGTAATTGTTAATTTTGTTATAGTTTAATCGAGTCGAAAGCGCACCGGTAGCAGGGACTCTGTCGGTGCGTCGGCCGGCAGCGAGCGCAAGCGCCTGACGGCGCGCAGCGCTGCCTCGTCGAGCAGCGGGTGGCCGCTGCTTTCCTCGATCCGGGCGGCGACGACCTGGCCGCTTTCATCGAGCATCAGCAGGACCAGGGCTTCGCCCTCCAGGCCGCGGCGAATGGCCTCCTCGGGATAGAACAGACCTTCGCGCTGCTGGGCAGAGAACTGCTCGCTCACTGCCTCGGTCCAACTGGCGGCTTTCGACCGATGCGTCTGCGCTGGTGGCTTTTTCGGAGGAGAACTGGCAGCTGACTTGGGGACGGACTGGGGCTCTGGCTCCGGCAGCAGGAGTTCAGGCGTCGCCGTCGGAAGCGCTGGCAGATTCAGCCGGGCTTGCAGTGGGGGCGTGGTCGGCGCTGGTGTGGGCGGGTGCGTGGCCCAGCCCTCGATCAAGGGGAGCAGGTGCAACAGCAGCGAAGCCGCAAGCGCGCCCAGAAGCGGGCGCAGCCTTCCCGGCATGAGAGAATGGCGGCAGTTCGCATCAAGCAGGTAAGTCAATGAAGGGTTATTCCAGGAAACTCAGTGCAGCAATGATAATCGCGATGGCGCTGGTTTGCCCCGTCCATGCCCAGTGGTGGCAGGGCGGGACAGTCAGGCTGCCCGACCCGGTGACTTTCGTTAATCAGATTGAGCTTGGTGATCTGAAGGTTGCCACGGCCTGGCTTGATGCCGGCTTGCCCCCCGATTTCATGGGGAGCCGGATCGGTTCCGGTCTAATGATCGGAGCCTGGGAGGGGAACATCGAGATGATGCGCCTGTTTTTGTCGCGCGGTGGCAGTCTCGAGCTGCGCAACGCCAACGGCGAAACGGCGCTGGCTCTGGCTTCCTGGCGCGGGCATACGGCGGCGGTGAAGTGGCTGGTCGAACGTGGCGCACGCCTGAATGCCAGCGGCAAACACTGGTCACCCCTGCATTACGCCGTTTTCGGCGGGCACGAGGCGACGACCGACTACCTGCTGGCGCAGGGGGCGGATATCGAGGCGCGTACACCAAATGGCTCCAGCGTGCTGATGATGGCGGTGTATGAGGGACACGAAGCCCTGGTGCGCAAGCTGGTGGACCGTGGCGCCCGCCGCGATGTGCGCAACGACTGGGGCGATGGCGCCATGGAATGGGCGATGCGCAACAACCAGCTTGGCATTGCCCGACTGGTGGGGAATCCCGAAGAGTTCAAGCTGGCTGCCAGCAAGCCTCGTGATAGCTGGGGGCAGCCGCAGGCGTCGCTGCCGATGACGGCGGAACTGGACGCCCTGCTGCAAACGCGCAAGGCCTTGATCGAGCGCGGCATGTCCACCGAAGTGGTCGATCGGCGCATTGCGGCGGAGCGGGTTCTGCAGTTGCGTGAGCGTCTGGACCGCAACCTGCCGCAGCGGGCAGCAACGCTGGAAGTTACCGCCAAGCGCGGTTCGCCCGGCGAGCAATCAGTGCGAGTGATCCGTAGCGGAACACCGGCCAACACCGGCGACAAGCAGTTCAATGTGCCGCCCCCGACATACTTCGGCAAGCCGAAGATGCCGCCGCCACCGGCGATGCGCAATTATTGACGAGAGTGCCCAGAGGCCGGATTGCCAAGCACTGCAAGCTGGTGCAGACTGGGCGGAAACCATACATCGCGGGGAGCAGGCATGTTGTACGTGGTCAGGGACGCCCAGGGAAAAATCAGCGAAATGCATCCGACGCCGGTCGGCGAAACCAGCGAGGCCTTGCCCGCGGATAACCCCGAAGTGCTGCAGTTCATCCACGAACGCTGGCGCCAGAACGAGCTGAGTCAGCTCGACCGCGATTTCGTCCGGGTCATCGAGGATACGATAGAACTGCTGATTGCCAAGGGGGTGATCCTGTTCACCGACCTGCCGCCCAAGGTGCAGGAGAAATTCCTGATGCGCAAGGAGGTTCGCCAGCGCACTGCCTTTGGCAGCAACCTTGGTCGCGACGACGACATCATTCGTCTTTAGTTGTCTCCATCACTACCCTGACCAGTTCGGCCAGGGTGCGTGCGCCCATCTTGTCCATCACCCGGGCGCGGTGGGCCTCCACTGTCTTCATGCTGATATCGAGTTCGTCGGCGATCTGCTTGTTCAGCTTGCCGGCGACGACCAGATTCATGACCTCGCGCTCGCGCTGGGTGAGCTGATCCAGGCGCTGGGCGATGGCGTCGGTGCGCCGGCGTCGCGTCGCATGTTCGCAATCGAGCGATAGAGCACGCCGGATGCGTTCAAGCAGGTCCTCATTGTGGAAGGGCTTCTCGATGAAGTCGCAGGCGCCGCGTTGCAGGGCGGCCACGGCCATGGGTACGTCGCCATGGCCGGTGACGAAAATCACCGGCAGACATGAACCGCGATCCGCCAGGTGCTCGTGAAGCTCTAGTCCGCTCATCTCCGGCATGCGCACGTCGAGTACCAGGCAACCGCGCATGTCGTCGCGGTGAGCGGCCAGGAACTGTTCGCCCGAACTGAAGCAGGCCACGGCGTAGCCTTCACCTTCGAGCAGCCATTTCATCGAGTCGCGCATGGCTTCGTCGTCGTCGACGACGTAGATCACTTGTTCTGCGTCACGCTGCATCATGTTCGTCCTTGTCTTCCTGGGGAACGGTGAAGTGGAAGGCGCAGCCGCCCTCCTGGCGGCGTTCGACCCACAGGCGTCCCTGGTGGAATTCTATGATGGAACGGCAGATCGGTAATCCGATTCCCATCCCGTCCGGTTTGGTGGTGAAGAAGGGCGTGAAGATCTTCTCGATATCGGTATCGGCCAGGCCGTGGCCACGGTCGGCGATGATCACTTCGACCGTCCGCGCATCGCGGCTGCGGGCCTGGATCAGCAGTTGCCTTTGCTCGGGGGGGAGGCTGGCCATCGATTCGATGCCGTTCTTGATCAGGTTGAGCAGGACCTGCTCGATCATGATCCGGTCGACTACCACCCGCGGCAGGCTTTCCGGGATGTCGACCAGTAGCTGGGTGCTGTTGCGCTGCGCCTCGATGTCGGCAAAGGCGCGCGTATCGTCGATCAGGAGCGGCAGGGCGACGGCCTGGCGATGCGGTTCGCCCTTCTTCACCATGTCGCGCATGCGGCGGATGATCTTGCCGGCACGCTCGGCCTGCTCGGAGGCCTTCTGCATCGCCGCCAGCAAGTCGTCGATCTGGTAGTTGCCGGCCTGCATGCGCTTGACGCAGCCGGCGCAGTAGTTGGCAATCGCTGACAGCGGCTGGTTCAACTCGTGGGCCAGCGACGAGGCCATTTCGCCCATGGTGATCAGGCGCGAAGTCTGGTCCAGGCGCTTCTGCTGCTGCAGGTTGACCTCGTCGATGCGCTTGCGGTCGGTGATGTCGGCGGCAATCTGAACCTTGACGATGCGCCCGTCCACCCAGCGGATGGCGCGTTCGTGCACGTGGTACCAGTGCCCGGACAGGCGGTGGCGGATTTCGCCGTCGAACAGCTCGCAGGGCAGGTCCTCGAGCGTCAGCGTCTGCGGGTCACGCGCCAGCTCGCCGGCTTCCGGGCGGCAGGCTTCTGTGATCAGCGCGCTGTTGCGCCCGACCGCATCGAAACCGAAGATGTACTGGAAGGAACGGTTGGCAAACAGGATTTCGCCGCTGATCAGGTCGGCCACGTGCACTGCCGAATCCAGACCGTCGATCACCGTCTCGAAACGTTCGTGGGCGCGTTCGAGCTCCAGGCGGGCGCGGCGCGGCTCGGTGATGTCGTTCATCGAGGCCATCCAGCCGATCTGCCGGCCCTGGGTATCGATCAGCGGCGAGAAGTAGAGTCGTACGTAAAAGCGTTCGCCGCTCTTGCGCATGATGCGCATCTCGTAGCCGCCAGCCGGGGCTTTGCCGGCCAGGGCCGAATCGATGGTGTCCTGCAGGGCGGGAAATTCCTCCGGTGGCCAGTAGGGATAGGGCGGCTTGATACCGACCAGTTCGCTCTCGTCGAAACCGGTCATCCGGCAGAAGGCGGCATTGACGAAGGAAATCCGGCCTTCGAGATCAATGGCCCGCAAGCCGGTAATCAGCGACTGCGACATGGCCTGGCGGAAAGCGTAGGCGGCCCGCAACTGCTCCTCGGTCTCGGCGCGGTGCCGGGCGTGGCGTCGCAGTTGCAGCATGGTCACCGAAGTGATGGCGGTGAGCAGCACGATCAGCAGGGTCGGCAACAGCGTCAGCCAGACACCGCCAGCCCGGTAGGCGACGATTTCCAGACCGAGCTGGTTGTTCGGCAGGTTCAAGTTGATGCGCCCGGAAATCTGTCGGTCGCTGGGCTTGACCGAGGTGTTGCTGAACACCTGGCGTTCCTCGGCGTCCATCACGCTCAGACTGTAGCGGGTGGTGAATGCGGTCGGTAATGAAGCGCGCAGCAGCGATTCCAGCGACTGCAGGGCGATGAAGGCGCCAACGTCGGCGCTGCCGCGCTGCACCGGCAGGATGATGTCGTGCAGCGGGCGGCGGTCGACGTCGGGATAATCGGCTGAAACCACCTCGCGGCGGATGCGCAGCGCCTCCTGCAGCGCGGTCAGCCGGGTACCGTTGAGCCGCTCGCCGACGAAGGTGACAGTGGATTCATTGGGCGCCACCCACTCCACGTAGCCATCGGTATCGACCCAGGCGATGGCGAGGATTTCCGGGTTTTCGCGAACGTAGCGGCTGGCCTTGATCTGGAAGGCCTCGTAATTGAGCTGCATGAACTCCTGCTCGCGGCCCAGCTCGCGCAGAAATTCGATGTGGTTGAACAGCCGGTTCTCCAGGGTGCGCTCGGCCCAGTGCATGTCGCCTTCGAGCGCCGAGCGGGCAGTGTCGTGCTCGCGCCACTGGAGCAGGCCGGTGATCACCAGCATGGCCAGGGCGAAAACGCCCACCGCCAGATACGGGGCGTTCCATAACCAGGTCTGGTGTGGCGAGGGAGCAGGCGGTTTGGGGAACATGGGGGCATTCTTTGCCGCGCCCCGCGGATCGGCCATTGGTACTTACCCTTATTGAATGAGCCAGCCGGCAAACACCGGCAGCAGCAGGGCGGTGAGCAGGCCGTTCAGGCCCATGGCCAGGGCGGCAAAGGCGCCGCGCTGCTCATCCTGCTGAAAGGCCCGGGCGGTGCCGATGCCGTGCGAGGCGACACCGAGGGAAAATCCGCAGATGGCCGGGTCGCTGACACCGGCCAGGCGAAATATCCGGCCGCCGACGATGGCGCCGAGGACGCCGGTGAAAATCACCAGCACCGCGGTCAACGAAGGCAGGCCGCCGATCTGCTCGGCAATGCCCATGGCGATCGGGGTGGTCACCGACTTGGGGGCGAGCGACGCCTGGGTGGCTAGGTCGGCACCGAACAAACGGGCGATCAGCACCGCCGAGATAATGGCCGTCAGGCTGCCCGCCAGCAGCCCGGCCGAAATCGGCAGGAGCATGCTGCGTACCCGCTTGAACTGGGTGTACAGTGGCACCGCCAGGGCCACGGTGGCCGGGCCAAGCAGGAAGTGCACGAACTGGGCGCCGGCAAAATAGGTCTCGTAAGCGGTGCCGGTCAGCCACAGCAGGGTGGCCAGCATGGCCACGGCGATCAGTACCGGGTTGGCCAGCGGGCGCTGGCCGCTACGCACGTAGAGCCAGTGCGCCGTCTGATAGGCGAGCAGGGTGACGGTAAGGCCAAGCAGCGGCGAGGCCGACAGATAGACCCAGATTTCTCCGATCGGTGGGGTCATGCCTTCCTCCCCGCGCACCACTGCATCACCCAGGCGGTGATCAACAAGGTCAGCACGGTGCTCAGCAACAGCGACAGCAACAAGGCCAGCCATTGCTCGCCGATCCGCCCCAGGTGCACGACGATGCCGGTGCCGGCAGGAACGAATAGCAGTGAAAGATGCTTGAGCAGGTTCTGGCTGGTCGTTCGCAATTCCTCGCCGGGGCCCTCGCGAAGCAGCAGCAACAGGAACAGCAGCAGCATGCCGGCCACCGGGCCAGGTACCGGCAACGCCAGCCAGCGGACCACAACCTCGCCGCACAACTGGCAGACAAGCAACAGGGAAAGCGCGGAAAGCATGATGGAAGCCGCCTCGTGAAAAGGAGCTTCCAGTGTATTGCGTGGGTTTTGTTTTGTTAACGCCCGGAAAAGGCGAATGAAATTTTACCTGGGGTAATCAATAGTCTTCGTCGCTCGCCCACATGTCGGCGGTGAACCTCACCACCCGGTTGCGGCCGGTTTCCTTCGCCCGGTACAGCGCGATGTCGGCAAACTTGACGGCTTGCCAGAAGGTGGCACTGTCGTCCGGGAAATCGGCGATACCGATGGAAATCGTCTTTTTCAACACGATGCTGCCAATCTGTATCTTCAAGGCCTCGACCTCCTGGCGGATCTTGTCGGCGATCGTCACGGCCTGCTCGGCACTGCTGTCGAGCAGCACGATCAGGAATTCCTCACCGCCATAGCGGATGACCAGGTCGGAAGCGCGCACCGACTGCTTGAGCAAGGTGGCCAGGGACTTGATCACCGCGTCCCCGGCGTCGTGACCGTGGGTGTCGTTGACCATCTTGAAATAGTCGAGGTCGAGCATCATCACCGCGGCGTGGCCGCGCTTGCGCTGGACGCCGGCGACCAGGGTCTCGACATATTCTTCCAGGAAACGGCGATTGTTGAGGCCAGTCATCGGGTCGCGCAGCGTCGAATCGCGCAGGTTCTCCATCAGCCGCTTGGTTTCCAGCACTGGCGCCGTTTCCCGCAGATAGACCTGAAGCAGCGGGGCACAATCGTGGAATTTCTTGTGCTCATCGTCCTTGCAGACGATCTGGACGATGCTGCCGACAGCGCCCGACTGGATGATCGGGAAGCAGACGTGGCGCCGCGGACCGACCTCGGCCGGGGGGCGGAAGGCGTAGCAGATGTCGGGGTTGTCTAGACTGTCGACCACGTGGCCGGTACGCCGCACCCGGCACGCCTCCGGACGCAGCAGGATTTCCGGATCGCACCAGCGGCAGCCGTCGGCCGGGTGGCCGTCGACGATCAGGCTCTTCATCTGCTTCTTGTTGCTGGCGATCTCGTACAGCGAGAATTCCTGGCGTCCGAATTCCTTTTGCAGGGTGGTGGCCAGGCGCCGGTAGATTTCCGATTTGGTTTCGTCTTCCTCGATTGCCTGCTTGAAATGCGCTGCCTTGGTCAGACCATCGACCATGTCGATGGTCGCCGTCAGCAGATTCTCGCCCGGTCCGGCGGTACGTTCGGTCAGCTTGGCGACGCTGGTGCCGATCCGGTTCAAGCCGTTGTCGAGGAAACCGAGCAGGCGGTTCATGTCCTTGGCAATCTGCCCGATCTCGTCGTGCGTGCGTTGCTCGACCTGGGCCTTGAAATCCCCGTTGAGCGCCCGCTGCACGGCGTTCTCGACAGCGGTGGCGGTTTCCGAAATGGGGCGCAGCATGCGCCGCAGCAACAGCACCAGCAGCAGCGCGAACACCATCACCGCGCCGGTGATGCCGGCGACGGTGAACAGGGCCTTGTTGCGCAAGGCATCGATCGACATGGTCATGGTCACCGCCCCCAGCACCGTGCCCTCGCTGACCTGGTGGCACTGCAGGCAGTTCGGTGTTCCCTGGGAAGTGGCGACGTAAGGAATGATGCCGCGGAAAATGGTCTCGCCATCGGTCGAAATGATGCCGAACGACGCCTGGCCCGCCGCCATCACCTGACGCTCGGCCGCATCCGGCTGGCTTTCCAGGTTGAGTCCGCGGCCGAACTGCCGTTCCACCTCAGGCGAACGAACCACGCGCGCGGACTTGAGCCCCTGAACCTCCAGTATCCGCTTGAGAAAACTCTCGCGCCGGTCGATCACCCCGTTGATCATCGATTCGGTCAGATGCACCCGGACAATCTCACCCGCAGTCCGGATGTGCTCGGTCGCCGAGGCGATCGAGAAGCTGCGGAAAGCGTACAGGCTGATCGCAACCAGAACTGCCAGCAGGGAAACCGCGATGGCGACGAAGAACAGGGTGACCTTGGTATTGAGATTCACTGTTTTCTCACGTGCTACAGAATTGCGCGATGTGAAATTATCCTGAATAGGGAAGTGCCTTCCAAGCGAGATTGCGCCAATTGCAGGAAAATCCAGCGGAAACTTGATCCCGGTCAACTTCCCCCACTGGTGCCGATTTCCAGGCCAGAAAAGACCATTTATGCGGAGTGGATGGCAGGCCTAACCTATAATGCGAGGCATCCCAACCTGAAGCCTTGCCATGCCCCTGCTCGACTGGCTGAACTTGTATTCGGTCGCAGCATTGCCATTAGCAACTAAAAAAGCGCCGGGTTTCCCCGGCGCTTCTTCTTTCTCTGTCGGAGTCGGGCGTCTTTGCGCCTTGATCCGGGGGCTACTTAAGCCATCGCCTCGTACAGCGGCAGGGTCAGGAACTCCGGGTAGTCCGGGGTCAGCGACATGCGGTCGAAGATTTCGGCGGCCTGGTCGTAGGTGGCGGTGTCTTCGCCCTGGGCGGTGACGGTGGCCTTCACCTTGGCCAGTTCCTCGGCGATCATCGGGCGGACCATTTCCACGGTGACCTTGCGGCCGTCGTCGAGGATGCCCTTCGGCGAGACCACCCACTGCCAGACCTGCGAGCGGCTGATTTCGGCGGTGGCGGCGTCTTCCATCAGGTTGTGGATGGGGACGCAGCCGTTGCCGGCCAGCCAGGAGCCGAGGTAGTGGATGCCGACGTTGATGTTGTTGCGCAGGCCGGCTTCGGTGATCGGGGTGGTCGGGCGGAAGTCGAGCCACTGTTCGGGGCCGAACTTGCCTTCAACCTGCTTCTCGAACTGGTTCGGGCGGTCGCCGAGCACCTTGACGAACTCTTCCATGGCGATCGGCACCAGGCCCGGGTGGGCCACCCAGCCGCCGTCGAAGCCGTCGTTGGCGTCGCGGGTCTTGTCGTGGCGGATGCCGGCCAGGGCCTTTTCGTTGGCGACCGGGTCGTTCTTGATCGGGATCAGGGCCGACATGCCGCCCATGGCCGGGGCGCCGCGCTTGTGGCAGGCCTGCACCAGGGCCAGGGCGTAGCCGCGCATGAACGGCACTTCCATGGTGATGGCGCTGCGCTGGGCCAGGCAGAAGTCCTGGTTCTTCTTGAACTTCTTGATGCAGGAGAAGATGTAGTCCCAGCGCCCGGCGTTGAGGCCGGCAGAGTGGTTGCGCAGCTCATACAGGATTTCTTCCATCTCGAAGGTGGCGAGGATGGTTTCGACCAGCACGGTGGCCTTGATCGTGCCTTGCGGCAGGCCGACGTGGTCCTGGGCCATCACGAAAGCGTCGTTCCACAGGCGGGCTTCGAGGTGGCTTTCCATCTTCGGCAGGTAGTAGAAGGGGCCGGCGCCGCGGGCGATCTGTTCCTTGGCGTTGTGGAAGAAGACCAGGCCGAAGTCGAACAGGCCGCCGGAGACGCGCTGGCCGTCAACGAGGACGTGCTTTTCGTCGAGGTGCCAGCCGCGCGGACGGATCTGCAGGGTGGCGATCTTGTCGTTGAGCTTGTATTCCTTGCCGGCTTCGTTCTTGAACGACAGTTCGCGGCGGATCGCCTTGTACAGGTTCACCTGGCCCTGGATCTGGTTTTCCCAGTTCGGGCTGTTGGAATCCTCGAAGTCGGTCATGTAGGAGTCAGCGCCGGAGTTGAAGGCGTTGATGATCATCTTGGCCTCGACCGGGCCGGTGATTTCGACGCGGCGGCACTGCAGCGCGGCCGGCACTGGGGCGACCTTCCAGTCGCCGTTGCGGATGTGCGCGGTTTCCGGCAGGAAGTCCGGCATTTCGCCGGCATCAATGCGCGCCTGGCGCTCGACACGGGCCTTGAGCAGTTCCTGGCGGCGGGCCTCGAAGGCGCGGTGCAGCTTGGCGACGAATTCGAGGGCTTCGGTACTGAGGATGAATTCCCATTCGGGCTGGATCGGGGCAGTGATTTGCACGCCGGCGGGCAGGTTGATGGCCATCTTGGAGCTCCGTTGAAGAGTGATTGGAATGCTGCGATGCAATGCATTGTATGGGTCTTCTATAAGACTGCAAAGGCCGCTAGAATCACATCATCTTTTACTCAGAGTATCAAATGAGCCGGCTGAAACAGATTGAGGCCTTCGTCAGTGTCGCAACCCGGGGCAGTTTGTCGGCTGCTGCCCGACTCGAAGGGGTGACGCCGGCCATCATCGGGCGTCGCCTCGATGCCCTGGAGGCCAGGCTGGGTGTTCGTTTGCTGCTGCGCACCACGCGCAAACTGACCTTGACCTTCGAGGGGCAGGCCTTCCTCGAAGACTGTCAGAAGCTGCTCAACGACCTGGCCAACGCCGAAGCCGCCGTTTCCCTAGGCGGCGTGCAGGCCAGCGGCTATCTGAAGATTTCGGCGCCGGCCGGCTTCGGGCGCCAGCATGTGGCGCCGCTGGTCGGCGAATTCATGCAGGCCAACCCCGAAGTGCGGGTCAATCTCAACCTCAGCGATCGCCTGGTCGACCTGATCAACGAGAACATCGACTGTGCCATCCGCATCGGCGAAATGACCGATTCCAGCCTGGTCAGCGTACGTCTCGGCGAAATGCGCCGGATGGTGGTGGCCAGCCCGGCTTACCTGGTTGCCCACGGCGTGCCGCGGACGCCTGACGATCTGGCCGGGCACGATTGCCTCTCGCTTGGCCAGCAGCGCGGCTGGGTCTTCCGCCATCCGGAGAGCGGCCAGACGCAGACCTTGAAGGTCGGCGGGAAGTTCGAATGCAACGACGGTGCGGTGCTGCACGAGTGGGCGCTGGCCGGCCGTGGACTGGCCTGGCGTTCGTTGTGGGAGGTCGGTCGCGACCTCAAGGAGGGGCGGCTGACTTCGGTGCTCGATGCCTGGCAGGCGCCGCCGATGGGGATTTACGCGGTATTTCCGCAGCGGCGGCACCTGCCTTTGCGGGTGCGCCTGTTCATCGACCTGCTCAAGGAAAACTACAGCCGCCCGAGTTACTGGGAATTGCGCTGAGGGCGCCGATGTCCGGTCTTTTCAACTGGCGCTCGCCGCCAGACTGAGCTGTGCCATCGGTTGCCAGCGGTCGTCGGCCCAGACGACGCTGTCGCGACCGCGCTGCTTGGCTTCGTACATGCGAAGATCGGCCCGCTGGACCATGCTTTCCCAGCTGCCGAGATCGGCCTCACGGGAGCTGGCGATGCCGATCGAGGCAGTCATTGGTGCGCCATCCGGCCGTTTGCCGAGGCCGGCGTCGCGCAGACGCTGCAACAAGGGGCCAACGTTCTCGGGTGGCGTATCGGGCAGGATGGCAACGAATTCTTCGCCGCCCCAGCGCACCAGCAGGTCGCCCCGCCGCAAGGCCTGGCCGACATTCTCCGCCAGACTACGCAGACACTGGTCGCCAGCTTCGTGACCGAAACCGTCGTTGATGCTCTTGAACCGGTCGAGGTCGATGAAGGCCAGCGTCAGCGGCTTGCCCGACATCTGGCCGAGCCGGAACAGCAGTCCCAGTGCCTCCTCGCCCGAGCGCCGGGTCAAGGCACCGGTGAGCGGATCGTGCATGGCCTTGACCACCAGGGTGGCCATGTAGTGACACTGGCTCATCCCGGAGAACATCGCGACCCCGAGCATCATCAGCATGAACCACAGGGTGCCGCCGTACTGGGCCAGTTCCAGTGCTTGGCCGTTCAGGGTGGTGCCGTAGAGGCTCAGGCCGATCACCGGCAGGGCCAGCAACAGGGCTTCGAGCGCCGTCAATGGGAAGATGGCCAGGCCACCAAGGACCACGGTCGGCAGGTAGGTATACAGTTGCACCACCAGGCGCTGGGTTTCGGTCTGGCTGGCAGCGGCAAGTGTCTCCGCTGAAATCAGGTGAAACAGCGAGGGCACCAGCAGCAATATCAGCAACGCACTCATTGCTTGAGCGTACGGCCGGGTCAGTGATAACTCACGGGGCCAGGCCAGGGCGATAAAAATCAGGGCAGAGAGCAGTCGCAGACCGACCAGTATGGTTGCTGTATCGACTTCAAAAACCAGCACATCGACGATCGCGCACAGCGGCACCAGGATGGCAAAGAGTCCGGCGATAAGTTGCACCCGGGCCATGATGACCGAGGCAGCGTGTCGTCGCAGTTCCATGCCGCGCCCGGCTGGGGTGAGCATGTCCAGTATCTGACCGCCGTTGAGCTGCGACGGCGCCAGGATGTTCTCGCTGATTTTCTGCCAAAGACGGGTCATGGCCGGGCTGAGTTTTCAAGTTGGCAACATTATTACCTTCGTACTACGTTTCTGCTAGCAATTTTGCAAATGAAAAGACCGCACGCTTGCGGGTGCGGTCCGGCGGTAAAACCCCAGGGGATTGCTGTCAGGTGGCATCCGCCTTGCGCAGCAACTCGTAAAGCTCATCCTTGAGCACGAGCTTCTCCTTTTTCAGTACCTCGATTTCGATGGGCGTGCCCGGCTCGACATGGTTCTCCATGTTCTTGATCTTCTGGTCAAGCTCGTTGTGCTTGTCGAAAAGGTTCTGGAAGTGGCGATCCGTGGTCTTCAGCCGGGTGATCAGGTCTCGGTATTCGGGAAACATCGCGGGCTCCTTTGTGGTTGTATGTTCACCCTGATTCTACGCTTCCTGGCAAAGGGCGATGAAAAAGGCCGATCCCTTTTGAGGATCGGCCTTCTGGATGCCGCCGGATGTGGCGGCAATCGTAAGCGGTCGCTTAGTGGAACTGTTCTTCTTCGGTCGAGCCGGTGAGGGCCTTGACCGAGGAGGAGCCACCCTGGATGACGGTAGTGACTTCGTCGAAGTAACCGGTACCGACTTCCTGCTGGTGCGAAACGAAGGTGTAGCCGTCTTCGCGGGCAGCGAATTCCGGTTCCTGAACCATGTTCACATAGTGCTTCATGCCTTCGCCGCGAGCGTAAGCGTGGGCGAACTTGAAGGTGTTGTACCAATTGACGTGGATGCCGGCCAGGGTGATGAACTGGTACTTGTAGCCCAGCGCCGACAGTTCTTCCTGGAAGGAGGCGATCTGCGAGTCGTTGAGGTTCTTCTTCCAGTTGAACGACGGCGAGCAGTTGTAGGACAGCAGCTTGCCCGGGCAGGCGGCCTGAACGGCCTGGGCGAATTCGCGGGCGAAGCCGATATCGGGGACGCCGGTTTCGCACCAGACGAGGTCAGCGTACGGGGCGTAGGCAACACCACGGGAGATCGACTGCTCCAGACCGTTCTTGACGCGGTAGAAACCTTCCTGGGTGCGCTCGCCGGTGAGGAACGGCTTGTCGTTCTCGTCGTAGTCGGAGGTGATCAGGTTGGCAGCTTCGGCATCGGTACGTGCCAGGATCAGCGTCGGCACGCCCATGACGTCAGCGGCGAAACGAGCGGAGATCAGCTTTTCAACGGCTTCACGGGTCGGGACGAGCACCTTGCCACCCATGTGGCCGCACTTCTTGGCGGCAGCCAGCTGGTCTTCGAAGTGCACACCGGCGGCGCCGGCAGCGATCATGTTCTTCATCAGTTCGAAGGCGTTCAGCACGCCGCCGAAACCGGCTTCTGCGTCGGCAACGATCGGCAGGAAGTAGTCGATGAAGCCTTCGTCGCCCGGATTGATGCCACGCGACCACTGGATTTCGTCAGCGCGCTTGAAGGTGTTGTTGATGCGGCGAACCATGGTCGGCACGGAGTCGTAGGCGTACAGCGACTGGTCCGGGTACATGGTTTCGGACGTATTGCCGTCAGCAGCAACCTGCCAGCCGGAGAGATACACGGCTTCCAGGCCAGCCTTGGCCTGTTGCATGGCTTGACCGGCGGTGATGGCACCGAAGGCGTTCACATAACCCTTCTTGGCACCGCCGTTGACCTTTTCCCAGAGGACCTTGGCGCCGCGCTGGGCCAGGGTGTATTCCGGCTGCAGGGAGCCACGCAGGCGAACCACGTCAGCAGCGGAGTAGCCGCGCTTGACGAGCTTCCAACGGGGGTTTTCGGCCCAGTCTTTTTCCAGGGCGGCGATTTGCTGTTCGCGAGTGCTCATGTGTGTTCCTCAAAAGTTGGGTTGGGAAATCAGTATGCCGCAGTAGCAACTTTTTGCTTACTGCGATGGACTGAAGTATAGATAAAATCGTGCACGGCAGCAATAGTCTTATATAAGACATAAGACAAAAAAATATCACAACGAAACAATTGGTTAGCGATTATTTTTTGCGATGTGGAACGCGGTTTGTTCCAGTGAAATGCGGTGCAGCATTTTTTGGCTGACGGATCAGCTCGCCTACTCCGTTTTTGCGCTTGACCTCGTGAGTCAGGCGGAGTTGAATTGATCAAATTTGGAAAAAGTTTGGTGATTTCATGGAATTTCTCAGAGCCTTATACGACTGGAACGAACGCACCTTCTGGAACTCCCTGACCAAGAAGTTGATGAGCTTCCTGTTGCTCTTCTTCATCGACCTTTTCTATCTGGGTATCTACATCAACCAGAAAAAGCTGGTCGTCGAGGAGATGGCGAAGTCTGGTTCGTCAGTTGAGGCATTGCAGCGTGTCTCCGATGGTCTCGACCAGGGCTTGATGCTGATGATTACGCTCACGGTCATCGCCCTGTGCTGGAACGTGCTGCAGATTCTCTACATCCGTTACCTGATCCTGCGCCCGGTCCGCATGATTGCCAGCATCTTCGATGAAATCGGCCGTGGCGAAGGCGACTTTTCACGCAACCTGCCGACCATCACCCACGACGAATTGCGCACGCTGGCCGAAGCCTACAACCGCTTCGCCGACAAGATGCGCCAGATCATTAGCGAAGTCCGCAAGATGAGCGTGAATATCGCCCGTGAAGCGGTGGTGGTCAGGCGTACCGTTTCAGCGACTGCCGAACGTGCCGACCAGCAGGGACAGATCGCCCGTTCGGTGTTCGGTGCCAGTTCCGAGGCGGTTCAGGCGATTCAGGAAGTGTCCAGTTCAGCCGACATGATCTCGCATTCGACCGACAGCAACCTCGCTACCGCACGCAATTCGCTGGCGGAAATGCAGGACATTGTCGGCAAGGTCCAGGGTGTGAGCAGCAAGCTTGGCCGCTTCAACGACACGGTCGGGCATCTCGCCGAGCGTTCCGACAGCATTCGTCAGATTGCCGGGCTGATCAAGGATATCGCCGACCAGACCAATCTGCTGGCGCTCAACGCCGCGATCGAGGCGGCGCGGGCCGGCGAGATGGGGCGCGGTTTCGCGGTGGTGGCCGACGAGGTGCGCAAACTGGCCGAACGGGTCAACCTGGCGACCCAGGAAATCACCGTGAACATTGGTGGCATGATCGATCTGGTGCGTGAAACCCAGCGCGAAAATGAGGTGATCAACGACGACATCCGGCTGACGCGCGAGGTGGTCGAGAATTCGTCGTCCGAATTCCGCGAGATGGTCGGCAACTTCGAACGTACCGGCGATCAGTTGAGCCAGATTGCCGCAGCCATGGAGCAGTTGACGGCGACCAATGCACAGGTGCACGAGTCGGTACGTCAGGTACACGACCTGTCGGAGGAAGTGGCCGGCAGCATGAAGACTTCCGAAGAGACGACCCAATTGCTCAGTCAGGCGACCGAAAGCGTTCAGGAACTGGTGTCGCGCTTCAAGATCGGTCGTGGTGCCTTCGATTTCAACGTGGACCAGGCGCGCCAGTTCCGCGACGCCATCCAGGACAAGCTGGCTGAATTGCTCACTCGCGGTGTCGACATCTGGGATCAGAACTATCGTCCGCTGCCCAATACCCGGCCGCAGAAGTATGAGGTGAGCTACTGCTCAAGCTTCGAGCAGCAGCTTCAGCCGATGCTGGAGAAGGCACTGTCCGGGCTGCGCGGCGGCGTCTACGCCCTGATCATCGATGGCAAGGGCTACGGTGCCATCCACAACCAGAAATACTCGCAGCCGTTGAGCGGCAATTATGAAAAGGATCTGGTCGGCAATCGTACCCGGCGCATCTGGGACGACGTCACCGGCCAGCGGGCAGCGCGCAACCAGCAACCCTTGCTGGTTCAGACTTATGCCCGCGATACCGGCGAGATCCTTTCCGAAATCAACATGCCGATTCTGGTCGGTGGACGCCACTGGGGCGCCGTGCGGGTTGGTTGCGAGAGCACGGTCCTGCTCGAGGGGTGACGCTCCACCCGGGCAGGTCCGGGTCGATCAGAGCGGGTGGGTGGCGACGATCACGCCGTCCTCGTCAGCGTAAAGCCATTCGCCGGGACGGAAAGTGACGCCGCCGAAGGTGACCGCGAGGTTGCGGTCGCCAACGCCCTTCTTGACGGTTTTCTGCGGGTGCGTGTTGAGCGCGCGCACACCGATGTCGATGCCGTTGATGTCGCCCGAATCGCGAATGCAGCCATAGACGACAACGCCTTCCCAGCCGTTCTTGTGGGCGAGGATGGCCAGCTGGTCGCCGACCAGCGCGCAGCGCAGCGAACCGCCGCCGTCGATAACCAGTACCTTGCCGCGGCCGTCTTCATTGAAGATTTCGCGGACCAGGGTGTTGTCCTCGAAGATCTTGAGCGTGACGATTTCGCCGGAAAAGCTGCTGCGCCCACCGTAGCGCTGGAACATCGGGGCAAGGACGCGTACCGTCTGGCCGAGTTCGGCTTCGTACTGGTCGCACAGGTCGGGGGTCTTGAAGGACATGCGGGTCTCCGGAAATGAAAAAGCCGTGCAATCTTGCACGGCTTCGGGGGCGGATGGCAATCCTCAGACGGTCGCTTCGAGTTTTTCTTCCTCGAAGTCGAGGCGAATCTTGCCGTCGCTGTCGAGATCGACGGTGACCCTGCCGCCGCTGGCCAGCCGGCCGAACAGCAACTCGTCGGCCAGTGCCGAACGGATCGTGTCCTGGATCAGCCGTGACATCGGACGGGCACCCATGAGCGGATCGAAGCCCTTCTTCGCCAGCATTTCCTTGACTGCCTCGGAGAAGTGCGCCTCGACTTTCTTCTCGTGCAACTGCTCTTCCAGCTGCATCAGGAACTTGTCGACCACCCGCAGGATGATCTCGTGGTCGAGCGGGCGGAAGGAGATCGTGGCGTCGAGCCGGTTGCGGAACTCGGGCGTGAACAGCCGCTTGATCTCGGCCATCTCGTCGCCGACTTCCTTGTTCGCAGTGAAGCCCATCGACGACTTCTGCAGGTCGGCGGCGCCGGCATTGGTGGTCATGATGATGACCACGTTGCGGAAATCGGCCTTGCGTCCGTTGTTGTCGGTGAGCGTGCCGTGGTCCATCACCTGCAGCAGGATGTTGAAGATGTCCGGGTGGGCCTTCTCGATTTCGTCGAGCAGCAGCACGCAGTAGGGTTTCTTGGTGATCGCTTCGGTCAGCAGGCCGCCCTGGTCAAAACCGACGTAGCCCGGGGGGGCGCCGATCAGCCGGGAAACGGCGTGGCGTTCCATGTATTCGGACATGTCGAAGCGCTGCAGCTCGACGCCGAGACAGTAGGCCAGCTGCTTAGCGACTTCCGTCTTGCCGACGCCGGTCGGCCCGGAGAACAGGAAGGAGCCGATCGGCTTGCCCGGGTTGCCGAGGCCGGAGCGGGCCATCTTGATCGCCTGGGCCAGCGCGTCGATTGCCTTGTCCTGGCCGAAGACGGTCGCCTTCAGGTCGCGGTCGAGATTCTTCAGCGCGCCGCGGTCGTCCATCGACACATGCTGCGACGGGATGCGGGCAATCTTGGCAACGATTTCCTCGATGTCGGTCTTGTTGATCGTCTTCTTCTGCTTGGACTTGGGCAGGATGCGCTGCGCCGCACCGGCTTCGTCAATGACGTCGATGGCCTTGTCCGGCAGGTGGCGGTCGGTGATGTAGCGGGCCGACAGTTCGACCGCCGAGGACAGCGCGGTGGCCGAGTACTTGATACCGTGGTGCGCTTCGAAGCGCGCCTTCAGACCCTTGAGGATTTCGACCGTTTCGGCCACCGACGGCTCATTCACGTCGATCTTCTGGAAGCGCCGCGAGAGTGCGCTGTCCTTTTCGAAGATGCCGCGGAATTCGGTATAGGTGGTGGCGCCGATGCACTTCAGCTGGCCCGACGAGAGCGCCGGCTTGAGCAGGTTGGAGGCATCGAGCGTGCCACCGGACGCCGAGCCGGCACCGATCAGGGTGTGGATCTCGTCGATGAACAGGATCGCGTGCGGGTTGTCCTGAAGCGCCTTGAGCACGCCCTTCAGGCGTTGCTCGAAATCGCCGCGGTACTTGGTGCCGGCCAGCAGCGAACCCATGTCCAGCGAGTAGACATTGGCCTGCGCCAGGATTTCCGGCACGTCGCCCTCGACCACCTTGCGCGCCAGGCCCTCGGCAATCGCCGTCTTGCCGACGCCGGCCTCGCCGACCAGCAGCGGGTTGTTCTTGCGCCGCCGGCACAGCGTCTGGACGACGCGCTCCAGCTCCTTGTCGCGGCCGATCAGCGGGTCGATCTTGCCCTGCAGCGCCAGCGCGTTGAGATTGATCGTGTATTGCTCCAGCGGGCCGGTGTCGGCCTTTTCGCTTTCGCTCTCCGGTTCGCTTTCCGGTGCGGCCTTCTGTTGCGGCACCTTGCTGATGCCGTGGGAAATGTAATTGACCACGTCGAGCCGGGTGACGCCCTGCTTCTGCAGGAAGTACACCGCGTGCGAGTCCTTCTCGCCGTAGATCGCGACCAGCACGTTGGCGCCGTTCACTTCCTTCTTGCCGGAAGACTGGACATGCAGGATGGCGCGCTGGATGACGCGCTGGAATCCCAGGGTCGGCTGGGTGTCGATGTCGTCCTCGCCGGAGACGGTCGGTGTGTGCTCGTCGATGAAGTTGCTCAAATCCTTGCGCAACGCGTCCGGCTTGGCGCCGCAGGCGCGCAGGGCATCGGCGGCCGACGGGTTGTCGATCAGTGCCTGCAGGAGGTGCTCGACGGTGATGAATTCGTGGCGCTTCTGGCGTGCCTCGACAAAGGCCATGTGCAGGCTGACTTCGAGTTCCTGGGCAATCATCAGTTTTCCTCCATGATACAGGCTAGCGGGTGCTGGTGCAGTCGGGCATGAGCCGTGACTTGTTCTACCTTGGTTGCCGCGATGTCCCGGGGGAAAACCCCGCAGGTGCCGCGACCCTCGTTGTGAACTTTGAGCATGATTCGTGTCGCTTGTTCAGTATCCAACGAAAAAAAACGCTGCAGAACATCAATGACGAAATCCATCGGGGTGAAATCGTCGTTCAGCAACATCACCTTGTACATTCGCGGCGGCCGAAGCTTGCTGCGCAAGGCCTCAAGTTGTCCGCCATCCTGAATCTTCGTAGCCATGCTTCAGATTCTATACAGTCCATTCCATTCTGCAACAGCAAGTAACAAGCAATTCTCTTGCCTGTTTTCATGGTGCACTGCGTCATTGAAAATGCTTGACGGAAAAATTCAACTGGCGTAAAAAATCGCTGTGTTTGGATTCATGCTGTGTCACGGGTACCTTGCGTGCCGGGTCGTTGAGCTCAAACAGGGAGACGGGGAGACCCGGAAATTCGTACGATTTTTGTAGGGAAGTTGCAGATATGGCAATCGGTACTGTCAAGTGGTTCAATGACTCCAAGGGCTTCGGTTTCATCACGCCCGATGATGGCAGCGAAGACCTCTTCGCCCATTTTTCCGCCATCAACATGAATGGCTTCAAGACCCTGAAGGAAGGCGAAAAGGTTTCCTTCGAAGTCGTTCAAGGCCCCAAGGGCAAGCAGGCCTCCAACATCCAGCGTGCCTGATTCCGCGGATCGTCGGAAAACAAAAAAAGCCCGTCATCTGGACGGGCTTTTTTTTGCCTGAACGCCTGCCTCAGGCGACGGTAATGCTGTCCTGGCGCTCGGCGCCGGTGTTGTCGGTCCAGCTTACGGTGAGTTTGTCGCCGGTCTTGATGCCCTGTGCCCTGAAGGCGAACAGCGGGTTACGGGAAATCGAGGTGTTCAGCTGACCGTCGATCAAGGCTTGGCCGTTGAGCGTGATCGAAAAAGTCTGAATGAAGTGCACCGGCACCGGTTTCCCCGCCTCGTCCCGACGCTGTCCGGTCTCCATCGGATGGTGCATGAGCACCCGAATATCGGTGATTTCGCCCTGAATTTGTGCGCGGATTCGAATCGGTTCACTCATTTCAACCCCCACAGCCACCCAGGGTGACCTTGATTTCACGGAAGGCCACATGGCTGCGGCCATCCCCAGTACGGGCAATGGCCCGCACCCGCATGGTCTCCGCCAGTTTCAGCTGCACCTTGGCGTAGGCCTGGGCTTTGCCCTTGAAGTTGAGTTCGGCACACAGCGGCATCGGGTTCTTCTCGGCGACCACCAGCAGGCTGCGCGTGTCGGGCACGTTGCAGATGATCTCGATCTCGACCTTGCCGCCGTTCTCGGCGATCTCCGGTGCCCGCAGGATGATCTCGCGGCTTTCCGTCGAGGCGCTTAGCCCGAGCTTGCCAAGGGCGTCGGCCGGGTTTTGCGCGGTAAAGGCAGCGCGTTTCCATTCACTGGCGAGAACACGCCCGGGGATCAACAACCCGCTGCCGATCAGCGGGGCTAGCAGCGCCGCCGAGGCGCCACCCTTGAGGAATTTGCGACGTAGTTCCATGGATTCTGTCTCAGTCAGCTTGCCAGTGTCCGGACTTGCCGCCCTTTTTTTCGATCAGGCGGACGTTCTCGATGCGCATGCCGCGATCGACGGCCTTGCACATGTCGTAGATGGTCAGCAGGCCGATCGAAGCGGCGGTCAGGGCTTCCATTTCGACTCCGGTGCGACCGAAACATTCGGCGGTCACCTCACAATGCACCGCGTTCTGCGCTTCGTCGATGACGAAGTCGGCAGCGACGCGGGTCAGGGCAATCGGGTGGCAGAGCGGGATCAGGTCGCCGGTGCGCTTGCTCGCCTGGATCGCGGCAATACGGGCAATGCCGAGGACGTCGCCCTTTTTTGCCGAACCCTCGCGGATCAGCGCCAGGGTGTCTGGCTGCATGAGGATGCTGCCGGCGGCTCGGGCGATGCGCGCGCTCTCCTGCTTGGCGCCGACATCGACCATGTGGGCCTGGCCGGCGCTGTCGAAATGGGTGAGGGGGGAGTCAGTCACGGTAGATTACTTTTGGTTACGAAGAGCCCGGCAGTCGCCGGAACGGCTGCGCTATCATAGCACCATGCCTTTTTCCAGAAGCCTTCTCGCCGTTTCGCTGGCCGCCGTGCTGGCGGTTTCGCCCGTGCAGGCACAGAATCTGCCGGAGCTTGGCGAGGCGGCTAACGATGAACTGCCGATCACCACCGAGAAGCGTATCGGGCTGCAGATCATGCAGCAGATCAGGCAACGCGAGGCCACCTACCTCGATGACCACGAGGTCGAGGCTTACCTCAATCATCTCGGCGGGCGGCTCGCTGGCTTCAGCCACGATCCCGGCTTCGGATTCGAGTTTTTCGCGATCAATGACCCGAGTATCAACGCTTTTGCCATGCCTGGCGGATACATCGGTGTGCACACCGGCTTGATCCTGTCGGCGCAGAGCGAGTCGGAACTGGCCGGGGTACTGGCCCACGAGCTGTCGCACGTCACCCAGCGCCACATTGCCCGGCAGTTGTTCCAGTCCAAGCGGATCAGCATCGCCTCGATGGTGGCGATGGGCCTCGGCTTGCTGGCCGCCAGTTCGAATCCTCAGGCGGCCAGCGCTGCCATCGCCGCTTCGCAGGCCGGGGCGATTTCCGCGCAACTGGCCTACTCCCGGGATTTCGAGCGCGAGTCGGATCGCCTGGGGTTCGAGATGCTGGGCAAGGCAGGCTTCGACGAGCGCGGCATGGCGGCGTTTTTCGAGCGCCTGCAGCAGTCGGTCCGGCTCTACGAAAACAACGCGACCGCCTATCTGCGGACCCACCCGCTGACTGGCGAGCGCCTGGCCGACATGCAGAACCGTGAGCAGGGCCTGGCTTATCGTCAGGTGCCGGACAGCATCGAGTTCCACCTGGTCAAGGCCAGGCTGCGCGCCATGCAGGGGCGGCCGGTGGACGTCATCCGGGATTTTTCGGGCTTGCTGGAAGAGCGCAAATTCACCAGCGAAGTTGCCACCCGTTATGGTTTGGCGATCGGCTACTTGCGCGCCCGCGACTGGCCGGCGGCGCAACGCGAGATCGATGCGGCGAGGGCGCTCAAGCAGTCGTCGGCCTTGCTGGAGAAGCTTGCCGCCGATGTCCGGGTTGCCCAGGGCAAGTCGGACGATGGGCTGCGCATCTACCGGGAAGCGATGGCCCGTTACCCCCTGAATCGTGCGCTGCTCTACGGTAATGGTGCGGCCTTGATCGAGTCGCGCCGGTTCGCCGAAGCGCTGCGCTTTGCCGAGGCCCAGTTGCGGGTCGCCGCCGACGACATCCGCCTGCATCGCCTGCGCGCCGGGGCCTACGCCGGTCTTGGGAAGAATTCCATGCAGCATCGGTCGCTGGCCGAGGTCTTCGCACTGCAGGGGCAGACTGCCGGTGCCATCGAGCAGCTGGATTTGGCAGTCAAGGCGGGAGATGGTAATTTCTACGAAATGTCGGCGATCGATGCGCGCTTGCGCGAACTCAAGCTGAGGCGCCTCGAAGAGCTCAAGGAAAATCGTAATTGAGGGTAGAATCCGGGTCTTGACCCCGGATGTGAATGACCATGGAATTTGACCGCGAACTCGACGTAAAGGGCCTGAACTGCCCGCTGCCCATCCTGCGTACCAAAAAGACCCTGGCTGAAATGGAATCCGGCCAGGTGCTGCGCGTGCTGGCGACCGATCCTGGTTCCCTGAAGGACTTCCCGGCGTTTGCCAAGCAGACCGGTAACGAGCTGCTGCTGAAGCGGGAAGAGGAACGGGTGTTCGAGTACTACCTGAAGCGCAAATAAGCACCGGATTCACAGCGTTTTTTGAAAATCGGCGGGCGTCAGCGGACGAACCCGCCGCTTGGCTTTTCCGCGATTTTGTCGGCGCCTACGAAGCCGTCGATCTGCCGTCGCTGGGGGCCACCCTGGAGCGCCTGGCGACGACGACGGCGTGGACAGTCCTGGCCCTGGATTACGAGTTGGGTTACCTGTTCGAGCCGCGTTCGGCACCGTCCGGCTGGCAGCCGACGGGGAGGCCGCTGGCTCGCTTCTGGCAGTTCCGCGAGCGCATCGCAATGGATGCCGACGGTGCTGCCGGCTGGCTGGCCGATAACGCCACCGGACAGGCGGCAGGGGTCGCTGGCTGGGCGGAGGCGCTGGACGAGCCCGCCTACGTCGCGTCGCTGGCGCGGATCAAGGAATGGATCGCTGCCGGTGATTGTTATCAGGTCAATTTCACCTTTCCCGCCGAGTTCGACTGGTTCGGCAAGCCGCTCGACCTCTACGCCCGACTGCGTCAGCGTCAGCCGGTGCGTTACGGCGGTTTTGTCGGCGACGACCGCCAGGGGATTGTCTCCCTGTCACCGGAGTTGTTCGTCGAACGCCACGGCGATTACCTGCTGACCCGGCCGATGAAGGGGACGGCGCCGCTCGACTCGCCACCGGAAGCGCTACGCGATTCGCTCAAGGATCGCGCCGAAAACCTGATGATCGTCGACCTCCTGCGCAACGACCTCGGGCGCATCGCCGCCAACGGCAGCGTGCGCGTCGAGCGCCTGTTCGAGCTCGAGGACTATCCGACGGTGCGGCAGATGGTCTCGGAAATCTCGGCGACGGTGGCCGGGCGCAGCTTCGGCGACATCCTGACGGCGCTGTTTCCCTGCGGTTCGATCACCGGCGCGCCGAAGATCCGCGCAATGCAGATCATCGGCGAGCTGGAGCCGGGGCCGCGCGGTCTTTACACCGGCGCTTTCGGCTGGCTGGCGCCGGACGGCGACTGCCGCCTCAATGTTGCCATCCGCACGCTCGAACTGGACGCTGGTCGCCGCGGGCGGCTGGGCATCGGCAGCGGCATCGTCGCTGATTCCGAAGCCGCCGCCGAATGGGCCGAGTGCCGACTGAAAGCCGCTTTCCTGCGCGATTGCGATCCCGGCCTGCAACTGATCGAGACCTTGCGTCGCGATAACGGGGTCTATCCGATGTGGGCCGGTCATTACGAGCGCCTGCGCCGTTCCGCTGCCTGGTTCGGCTTCCCGGTCGACGAACAGGCGCTTTTGCGCGCGCTTGCCGAACAGCCGACGACCGGGACCTGGCGGGTCCGGCTGACGCTGGACAAGGCGGGGAAGATCGAGGTGCAGTCCTTCCCGCTGGCGGCCACGCCGCCGCAGACGCTGGGCGCCTGGCTGGCCAAAACTCCAATCGATGCCGACGACCCGCTGCGTCGCCACAAAACGACCGCGCGCGCCGTCTACGACGCGGCGTTGGCCGCCCTGCCGGCGGACGGTTCGGTGTTCGACGTGGTTTTCCTCAACCAGCGCGGCGAGGTCGCCGAGGGCGCGCGCAGCAATGTCTTCGTCGAGCGCGATGGCGTGCTGCTGACGCCGCCGCTGCGCAGCGGCGCCTTGCCCGGCGTGCTGCGGGCCAGCCTGCTCGCCCGCGGGCGGGCGCGTGAGGCAGTGCTGCGGCCGGCCGATCTGGCCGACGGTTTCTGGTTGGGTAACGCCCTGCGCGGACTGCTGCCGGTCCGCCTGCAGACTGCGCCCTAAGCGCTGCGGCGGCGCTTGTTCAGGTAGAGCAGGGCGAGCGAGACGAGGGCGCCGAGCAGCGCGTAGAGGAAGACCTTGCCGCCGATTTCCTGGTATTCGACCAGCACTGGCTGTTCGTTTTCAATGCGGTAGCGCACCGTGGTCTGGAAATTCCAGGCCGAGGCCTTGACCTGCATACCGCCGGGCAGCGTTTTCCACTGCACGGTGATCATCTCGTAGGCGGTCTCGCCGCTTGCCTCGGCGGGAAGCAGCGAGCTCACCCGGCCGTCGGCGCGCGCGGCGGCCAACTGGCCGACCGGCATGGCGCAGGTCTGGCCGTCGGCGCAGCGCACGGCGAGCGGGTAGTCGGGCAGCCAGTCGCCGCCCTTCTGCCACGGCCAGAACAGGAACAGCCCGAGCCCCCACAGCCAGACCAGGACGCAGAACACCATCAGGGCGCTGAAGATCGCGGAGAAGCGTTGTGTGTGCTGCGGCGCGCTCATCTCAGTTACCCAGCTTGGCCAGTTGCGTTTGCAACTTGCCGAGCGTCGCGCCGAAGTCGGCGACCCGCTGCTTTTCCTGCTCGACCACGGCGGCCGGGGCGCGGGCGACGAAGCTCTCGTTGCCGAGCTTGGCCTGGGCGGAAGCGATCTGCTTTTCCAGCTTGTCGATTTCCTTCTTCAGACGCTCCTTCTCGGCGGCGACGTCGATCTCGACCTTGAGCATCAGGCGCGTTTCGCCAACGACGGCGACCGGTGCCATCGCATCTTCCGGCAGGTCGGCGAGGATTTGCACTTCGGACAGCTTGGCCAGCGCCTGCAGGATAGGCGCGAACTCGGCGATCTCCTCACCGCCGCCGGCGACCAGCAGCGGCGTGCGCTGGGCCGGGGAAATTCCCATCTCACCGCGCAGGTTGCGGCAGGCATGGGCCAGCGCCTTCAGGCGGTCGACCTTGGCTTCGCTGGCGGCGTCGATCTTGTAGTCCTCGGCGCGCGGGTAGGCTGCGAGCATGATCGAGTCGTGCGTCTTGCGCCCGGCAATCGGCGCCACGGTCTGCCACAGTTCCTCGGTGACGAAGGGAATCAGCGGGTGGGCCAGGCGCAGGATGGCTTCCAGGGTGCGGATCAGGGTCCGGCGGGCGCCGCGCTGCTGGGCGTCGTTGCCGGTCTGGACCTCGACCTTGGCGATTTCCAGGTACCAGTCGCAGAACTCGTCCCAGACGAACTTGTAGATGGCCTGGGCAATCAGGTCGAAGCGGTAGTCGGTGAAGTGGCGTTCGACTTCCTGCTCGACGCGCTGCAACTGGCTGACGATCCAGCGATCGGCGAAGGAGAACTCCAGCGGTGCGTTGCCGCCGCAGGTCGGGCCGTTCTGCTGGTGGTCGAGCGCCAGGTCGTGGCCTTCGACGTTCATCAGCACGAAGCGGGTGGCGTTCCACAGCTTGTTGCAGAAATTGCGGTAGCCGTCGCAGCGATTCAGATCGAACTTGATGTCGCGGCCGGGCGAGGCGAGCGAGGCAAAGGTGAAGCGCAGCGCGTCGGTACCGAAGGCCGGGATGCCTTCCGGGAACTCCTTCTTGGTCTTCTTGGCGATGCTCTCCGCCTGCTTCGGGTTCATCAGGCCGAAGGTGCGCTTCTCGACCAGCGCGTCGACGCCGATGCCGTCGATCAGGTCGATCGGGTCGAGCACGTTGCCCTTCGACTTCGACATCTTCTGGCCTTCGCCGTCGCGGATCAGGCCGTGCACATAGACGTGCTTGAACGGGATCTTGCCGGTGATCTGCTTGGTCATCATGACCATGCGCGCGACCCAGAAGAAGATGATGTCGAAGCCGGTGACCAGCACCGACGACGGCAGGTATTGCTGGAGCAGCGGGTTGGCGGCGTCGACGGCTGCGTCGCCGGTCCAGTCGAGCGTCGAGAACGGCCACAGGGCGGACGAGAACCAGGTGTCGAGGACGTCCTCGTCGCGGCTCAGCTTCGGATAGGGGTGCAAAATCAATAGAAATTGTTCTGCAATAGTGTCGATTTTTGAATTGCCCTGAACTTGCAATATAAGAACAAATTGCTGCAGCCGTTCGCGAAGTTCGTGGTTCGTTTCCTTGGCTAGCAGACGTTCCGCGTAGGCAAGGTAAGCTTCGCGCTCGGTTTTTGCGACAAAAACGTCGCCGTTCTCGCCGTACCACGCCGGAATCTGGTGGCCCCACCACAGTTGGCGCGAGATGCACCAGTCCTGGATGTTGTTCAGCCACTGGTTGTAGGTATTGACCCAGTTTTCCGGGTAGAACTTGATCTCGCCGGAATGGACGACTTCCAGCGCCTTCTCGGTGATCGACTTGCCGTCTTCGCCCGGCTTCGACATCGCGACGAACCACTGGTCGGTCAGCATCGGCTCGATGACGACGCCGGTGCGGTCGCCGCGCGGCACCTTCAGCTTGTGCTTGTCGACCTTGACCAGGATGCCTTCGGCTTCGAGGTCGGCGACGACCGCCTTGCGGGCGTCGAAGCGATCCAGGCCGCGATATTTCTCCGGCGCGTTGTCGTTGATCTTGCCGTCCAGCGTCAGGATCGAGATCATCGGCAGATCGTGGCGCTGGCCGACCGCGTAGTCGTTGAAGTCGTGCGCCGGCGTCACCTTGACGCAGCCGGTGCCGAATTCGAGATCGACGTAGCTATCGGCGATGATCGGGATTTCGCGGCCGGTCAGCGGCAGCTTCACCATCTTGCCGATCATGTGCTTGTAGCGCTCGTCTTCCGGATGGACCATCACGGCGGTGTCGCCGAGCATGGTTTCCGGGCGCGTCGTGGCGACCACCAGGCTATCCGAGCCGTCGGCCAGCGGATAGCGGATCTGCCACATGAAGCCGTCTTCTTCCTCCTGCACCACTTCCAGATCGGACACGGCGGTATGCAGCTTCGGGTCCCAGTTCACCAGACGCTTGCCGCGGTAGATCAGGCCTTCGTTGTAGAGGCGGACGAAGGTTTCGGTGACGACCTTGTTCAAGCCGGCGTCCATCGTGAAGCGCTCGCGCGTCCAGTCCGGGCTGGTGCCCATGCGGCGCATCTGGCGGGTGATGGTGCCGCCCGAATATTCCTTCCATTCCCAGACCTTCTCCAGGAACTTCTCGCGGCCGAGGTCGTGGCGCGAAATGCCCTGCGCGTCGAGCTGGCGCTCGACGACGATCTGGGTGGCAATGCCGGCGTGGTCGGTACCCGGCTGCCACAGCGTGTTGTGGCCGCGCATCCGGTAGTAGCGGGTGAGCGCGTCCATGATCGTCTGGTTGAAGCCGTGGCCCATGTGCAGCGTGCCGGTGACGTTGGGCGGCGGCAGCTGGATGCAGAAATTGTCCGGCTTGCTGCTATCGACGCCGGCGGCGAAGTAATTGCGCGATTCCCACTCGGGATACCAGCGGCGTTCAATGTCGGCGGGTTCGAAGGCTTTGGCGAGTTCCATGAGCTTGGCGGAAAAGGAGAAAACCGGCAATTATACCGGAGCGCCAAGCGGTCTTCGTCGCGATCTCAGTCGGTGTCCTGCGGCGTGGCCGCCTGTCTTTCCTCGATCAGCTCGGCGACGCAGGCGGCGACGATTTTCGGAATTTCCGCCTGCAGGCGTTGCTCGATCCGCCGGCTCAGGGCTTCGATCAGTGCTGTGTCGGTTTCCGGGGCTGCCTCGGCAGCTGGCGCAGCCAACGAATCGATGTCGAGCAGGACCGGGATTTCGTCGTCGGCGTCAACGGCGTCGGTGAGTACCGGAACTTCCTCGCTGTCCGGCGTGCTCAGGTGGCGGCGTTGCATCAGGGCGTCGGCGCGGGCGAGGATGGGGCTGGGCATGCGGCCTCCTAGCGGTCGTTCAGGTCAAAGTAGCGAACGTCGCAGCCCTGTTCCTTGTAGAAACGGACGCGCTCGCGGGCAGCCTGGCGTCCTTCCTCGTCCTGGCCGACCACTTCGATCAGGCTCTGGAAGCGCTGGTAGGCAGCGGGGACGGCATTGGACAAGTTCATCAGCCGTTCGGTCTGGGCAGGTTGGTCGAGCCGGTCGGCGATCAGGATCGGCGTTTCGCCGGCATGCGCAGCGTCGGCCCGGCAGTGGGGAACGAAACTGAGCGGGTCGCGGGTCCATAGCAGGCGATCGACGCCGTCGGCCACCGGCTTGTCCGGCGCATAGATCAGCATCGTCTTGCCCTTGGCCCAGGCCCCGGCGATCAGCGCGCAGGCCGCGGCGATCTTGTCCGAGGCGCCGTGGTAGAAAAATACCTGGGTCAATCGACTTGTCCGGCGCGTTGCATCAGGTACTGCGTCAGCAGCGGTACCGGCCGCCCGGTGGCGCCCTTGTCCTTGCCCGAGGTCCAGGCGGTGCCGGCGATGTCGAGGTGGGCCCAGTCGTATTTCTTGGCGAAGCGCGACAGGAAGCAGGCGGCGCTGATGGCGCCGCCCCAGCGGCCACCAATGTTGCCCATGTCGGCGAACGGGCTCTTCAGCAAGTCCTGGTAGTCGTCCCACAGCGGCAGCTGCCAGGCGCGGTCGCCGGTTTCCTCGCCGGCCTCGATCAGGTCGCGGGCCAGGCCGTCCTTGTTGGCGAACAAGCCGGTGGCGACGTTGCCGAGGGCGACGACGCAGGCGCCGGTGAGCGTGGCGACGTCGATCACCACGTCGGGGTCGAAGCGTTCGGCGTAGGTCAGCGCGTCGCAAAGGATCAGGCGGCCTTCGGCGTCGGTGTTGAGGATCTCGATGGTCTGCCCGGACATCGAGGTGACGATGTCGCCCGGCCGGGTGGCCTTGCCGTCTGGCATGTTCTCGGTGGCCGGGACGATCACCGTCAGGTTGATCGGCAGCGCCATCTGCGCTACCGCCTTGATCGTGCCGAGCACGCTGGCGGCGCCGCACATGTCGTATTTCATCTCGTCCATGTCGGCGCCGGGTTTCAGCGAAATGCCGCCGGTGTCGAAAGTGACGCCCTTGCCGACG